>OCTW013376991.1_pt1 | contig 15197 bp, 15 predicted proteins | sample 1539671 | NCBI WGS metagenome assembly OCTW01 (sample SAMN02144230, study PRJEB22623) | gut metagenome | biome: sheep rumen | host: Ovis aries | place: New Zealand
ACCAACCGTCAAAAGGAGCAGAAAGGTCGTAATAAATATAAGTTTTGTTTTCTGATTCATCGTTAGAAAATTATTATCGATTGTTTTTATCGTTTCAAGAACTTCTTTGTATATCTGTTCTCTCCACTTTCCACACGCACGATATAGACGTCGGCAGGCCAAGAGGAGATAATATGGATTACAAATCCTTATACTCAATACTGGCGGATAGCATATCCGCCAGAGCGGGAGAAAGTATTATGTATAACAATAATTTTTTCATTTTCTTAGAGCATTGAAGAGTAAATATTCTTTTTTGTTGTTCAAGTATAATTTGAGTATATTATCAGATATGTCGTAGTAGCTGCATGAAACTATTCGTTGATAATAATCAGTATTCTCTTTTATATATTTTTCTCTGTATGGGTCATAGTTCTTATCATGGAACGAATCAATTTTAGGAACGATTGTGATGTTTTCCCCATTAATGGCATACGATCCTCGAAACCAGTCGGTAGCACAATATGCCACGAAAGTCCCATCGTTATCAAAACTAATGGTAAAACTATTGTCATTAATGGAGATATGTGTTATTTCGAATATAGAATTATCTATATTAACATATTCTTTGAATTTCCATCGGTATTCCGCTAGACGACAGTCTGACTCTTTGATATCTTCATCCCCACATCCCGCAAATCCCAATGTCATAAATAAAAGGGCACTCAATAATAATGTTTTTTTCATACTCTTGACAATATAAATTATTCGACTGTTATTTTCTCTGAAAGTATCTCATTGCCGATAATGGCTCTGATGATTTAGATGCCTTTAGGCTAAAAGAGGTACTTAATAAATCACGGGATTTCAAATCCCTATACTATATACTGGCGGATAGCATATCCGCCAGAGCGGGTAAGTATATACATTTCCATTGACTGCTTTCATCAATAAAAGAAATAGGGTCTTTCACTTCTAAACGATTCCCTTCTGGATCATAAACATTGTAAAACATTGTGGACATCAATGGGCTGTAAAAAAAGAAAACGTTTTGATTCTTCCATTTTCCTTGATATATCCATACAGAACCATTCCATTCCTGAATCTTTGATATGATCCAAGATGGGAAATTACCTTTTGGTATAGTATCAACGACCACGTCCATAGAATTATATGGGAATTTGACCGTTTTAAGTTCTTGAATATTACTTTCGTGATCACACCCCGACATTACTACCAACATTATCAGCAGGGGAATCATTATTGCCAGTTTTCTTTTCATGTTTGTGAATGATTTGGTTTGAATTAAATGAATGCACACGTCTTGTCCGCAAATATAAGTAATTTATCTGATAATTACAAATATTTGCAGATAAAAATGGAGTTATGTTGGTAACTTTGTGGTGGGGACAATGACCTCCACCGGAGATCCAGTCTCATCAAGAAGTTCCTGACAGATAGCTTTCGGGTTCCTGTCCCCGAATATGACATTCATGGACTTTTCCGTCAGTGCCCATACATGACACTTGACTGATCCATAAAGGTTCATAGCAGTGCCCATACTCGGCACTCTAATGAACCTGTATGGGCACTGTCCGAAAGCAACACTAACTTCAGGTGAAACAGTTATTGAGGCATCCTTCTGCCATCTATGCCTTTATCGTTTTCTTACTCACTATAAATATGCAGCAGGATATAAGGTTTGCCGGGCAGTTTGATGCTCTTGCCATTCTCGTCGATGAAGCGATAGCGGTTGTCGGCTAACTTCGTGACAAACACATCCTTGACTGTTGTGGTTGTCATATTCCAGGTGTCGATGATATCCACCTTGAAGCGCTTCCCGGCTGTCAATCGTGGCCAACGGCTGCACTTGGCGGGGAGGCTGAAGGCCCATTTCTTGGGTTTCTCACTACCGAAATAGATGAAGTAATGACCGGGCCCTGCACACGCTGTCTTATCATCCCAACTCTGATCGGCCAGACGGATGGAGTAGGGCAGTGAGTCAAGAATCTTGCGGGTGAACTTAATACGTGCCGGACAGGTGCCACGGAACTTACCACCTGTTGCCAGGAATGCATAACCGGTGTAGTTCTTGTCGTTGTGCATGTTATCCACGAAGCATTCTCCATGAGTGACGTAGGTTCCGCCCATCAGTCCCATCCAGATACGCTCGAGCATCTGCTCACCAGAGAGTTGTGCCCAACGGCTGGCATGGTCGCCCTCATAGCACACCTCGTCGAAGAGAATGGGCTTGTGGATAATATTCCTTACCGTAGCTGCTCCCTCAAAGTTATACAGCGGACCTTGATCCTGAATACTGGCATGGGTGTAGAAAGGCTGGTTGTAATCGATATATACGGCAGTGCCTCCATGGATAGAGAGCAGGTGATGATAGGGATCTTTCTCTGCCACATACTTCGACATCTCGATCCACTGGTCGTGTGTCTTGGCTCTTACCAGGTCCCACTCGTTGGCCATCGACCACCATATATTACTGTAGGATGCCAGACGTGCCACCACATATTTCAGATAACGCATATTGTTCTCCATGCTCATACGGTCGAATCCCCATAACCCGGCGTCGTAGGGTGTGAAGAGAATCAGGTCGGCTTCTATCTTCATGTCACGCAGACGTTCCACTACCTTGTCGAGATGTTGGAAGAACTTGACGTCGAAACGAGAGAAATCCCACAGGTAGACATCCTTCTTCAGTTCCTCGGAATGACTCTTCTTCAACAGTTTGAAAGGATAGATGGTGGGCCACTCATATACACTGTTGTTGGGGAATACACAGAAACGCAGTTTGTTGAATCCCGTCTCATCCAGTGTCTTGTATGTCTGTTCCTGACGCTCGTTGTCACTGTGTATCCATGCGTAGGAGGTGGTTCCTACGGGATGATACAGCGAGCCGTCGGGGTAGATGAAGTTCTGATCGTTGCCTGCCTGCACCATTCCCTTCTGTGTGGAGTGCGCATCAGTACATATCAGACTACCTTCCTGCATGTTCAGTTCTTTCTCGGCTGATCTGGTGGTGTATGTCCATTTGCCTTTCAGGGTAGGCATAAATCGGATCTTGAACGTATCGTCGCCATCGTAGAAGCCATCCACCGTCATGGTGACGCCATCACCTTCATGTACAAAGGTGGCTGTGAAGTCGATATCCGTAAACGGGTTCTTCTCTGTTTTCAGTGTAAACGCTTTCTCGAAACGCTCCCACATGGGTACGTTGGCGGTTTGTGCACTCAGGGTAATGCATGCTGTCACCATCAGGAGACAAACTAAAGATAATCTTTTCATAAACTTCTTCATAGGGTTATGGTTTATATGATGACGCAGAAACACGCTGTTTATACTCATTCAGTATGCTTATTCTTTTTGATTTAAACGTATGATTTAGGGAATTCCCTACTGCAGAATAGGGAAAAACTATTTGGTGATTCTTCGTTTTTTGTCTATCTTTGCGGTGAAATATGAATGTAGAAACCATTAAAAGATGATGAATATGAAGAAAGCAACGGTTTATGCAGTGGGTGTGTTGTTCTTGATGAGCAGTTGTGGATCGTATACCGCATCGGGCGCTTATACAGGTTCTACGATCGGTTCTATCTTGGGCTCGGCTATCGGTGGTATCACAGATGGTCCGCGTGGCAGTGATGTGGGCACGTTGTTAGGTATGGCGGGTGGCGCGATTATCGGCGCTGCTATCGGTAATGCCGCTGATCAGGCGCAGCAGCAGAAGATCGATGAGTATCATCAGCGTACCTATGAGAAGAGCAATTCTCGTTACAACCAGCGTAATCGTGACTATAATGATTATCAGGATTACAATGACAGCGGTTTTGATCCTACCAACAGTGGGGATGACCGTATCTATGAGTACAATGATGCCGACTATACCAGCGGTTACAATGCATCCAAGGTGAACAGCTATGAGCCCAGCGCGTCTGTCAATACCCGTTACAATGCCAATCTGGAAATCCGCAACCTGCGCTTTGTAGATGATAACATGGATAATACGTTGAGTGCCAACGAGACCTGTAAGATCATCTTCGAGGTGAGGAATACCTCTAACAGTACGTTGTATGATGTGCAGCCTATCGTAGAGGAGATCTCCGGCAACCGTCAGATCCTGGTATCACCGGGTGTACATGTGGAGCGTATCGCTCCTAACAAGGGTATCCGTTATACGGCGATGGTGAGAGCCAACAAACGACTGAAGAATGGCACTGCCCGCTTCCGTATCTGTGCGATACAGGGCGACAACAGGGTAATCTCTAAGATTCATGAGATGAACGTACGGACAGCGCGTTACTGATTGCTGTGACGTTGTGAAGCTTTATGGGGGGTACGCACCGGGCGTTCCTCCCTTTTTTTGTTTTTGTCGGTCTTAGTGGGGGTGTGTATCTCGTCTTTCATCTGTGAGATCTTCTCTTCATCATCAAGCACCTTGTCACGCATCTGGTCGCTGAATACCGGACCGTTATTCTCCTTGATCTGCCATTTTGGCTCGTAATCGAAGATATGCTTGTTGAACTCAAAGTCGATCTCTATATCATCTTTATCATCATTTCTGTAGGGGATGCCTGTATGCTCCTTATATGGCTCTACCCTTACCGTGGCGATACCGGCGGCAATCATGTTGATCTCCTTGGCGGCGGCATACGATAAGTCGATGATACGCCCACGGGCATGCGGTCCGCGGTCGGTAACCTTCACCACCACACTCTTACCGTTAGACAAGTTGGTTACCTTCAGCATCGTGCCCAAAGGATAACGCCTATGGGCGCACGTCATACTGTCACGGTGGTATTTCGAGCCGTCGCTCATCCGGACGCCATGCAGTCGCTGTGAGTAATAGGATGCCTTGCCCTTCTCCTGCGCTATAATAATAAGGTGTACAGAAAAGAGTAAAACCACAAGAAGCAGAAGTCTTGTGAGACCCCTGCTACCTTGTAGTTTGTTGGATTTGTTTAAACCAGTTTTATCTTTTCTGATTTCCAAATTTGATCAATTAAACAATTCCTTGAGCCATCATGGCGTTAGCAACCTTCATGAAGCCGGCGATGTTAGCACCCTTCACGTAGTTGATATAGCCATCCTCCTGACCGTACTTCATACACTGAGCGTGGATACCGGCCATAATGCCATGCAACTTCTGGTCTACTTCCTCAGCTGACCATGACATACGCATAGAGTTCTGAGTCATCTCAAGACCTGAGGTAGCAACACCACCAGCGTTAACAGCCTTACCAGGAGCAAACAGTTGCTTAGCCTCGATGAACTTGTCAACAGCCTCAGCTGTACAACCCATATTAGAAACTTCAGCAACGCACAGAGGTTTGTTAGCCAAGATGCTGTCAGCATCTGCACCGTTCAACTCATTCTGGGTAGCGCAAGGCAGATAGATGTCAGCCTTAACTTCCCATGGCTTCTTGCCTGCTACGAACTTAGAGCCTGGGAACTCTTCTGCGTAAGGAGCGCAGATATCGTTACCGCTGGCACGAAGCTCAAGCATATATGCGATCTTCTCTTCGTTCAGACCAGCCTCGTCGAGGATGTAACCGTCTGGACCAGAGATAGTAATAACCTTAGCACCAAGCTCGGTAGCCTTCTTGGCAGCACCCCAAGCTACGTTTCCGAAACCAGAGAGAGCAACGGTCTTACCCTTAATGTCGATACCAGCTGTCTCCAGCATGTGGTGAACGAAATAGAGGGCACCGAAACCTGTTGCCTCCGGACGGAGGATAGAGCCACCCCACTCAAGACCCTTACCGGTCAGAGTAGCGCCATGGAACTGGCTGGTGAGCTTCTTGTACATACCGAAGAGATAGCCGATCTCACGACCACCAACACCGATATCACCGGCAGGTACGTCCATATCCGGACCGATCACCTTGTAAAGCTCGGTCATGAAGGCCTGGCAGAAACGCATGATCTCTGCATCACTCTTACCGCGGGGAGCGAAGTCAGAACCACCTTTACCACCACCCATAGGAAGGGTTGTAAGGGCATTCTTGAAGGTCTGCTCGAAACCGAGGAATTTCAATATTGACAAGTTAACAGACGGGTGGAAACGCAAACCGCCTTTGTACGGACCAATAGCACTGTTGAACTGTACACGGTAACCGATATTTACCTGTACCTCACCTTTGTCGTCAACCCAAGGCACACGGAAAGTAGTGATACGCTCCGGTTCTACAATGCGCTCAACGATCTTTGCTTTCTCAAACTCAGGATGCTGGTTGTAAACATCCTTGATAGATGTGAGCACTTCTCTTACTGCCTGCAGGTACTCAGACTCTCCTGGATGTTTTGCCTCCAGGTGCTGCATGATTTTCTCAACTTCCATAATAGTTTCTTTAGTTAAACTCTTTTGTAATGAATAACTGTTCGTTTGATAAATTTATAGCGCAAAAATAGACTTTTATTTTGAATCCACCAAGCATTTTCCCGCCTTTTTTCATTATTATACTTTCTTTTTGCAATTCTTGAACATTTGTGGTTTACATAGTAAAACTTACCTTTTTGAACTTTTTTCCGCTTTTTGCTTGCAATGTTTTTATCTATTGACAATAATTCCAATAAAAATAATCTTTTACGTCGTTTTTGTGAGATGATTGATTTGTGCAGACAAAATGGTTTCTTTACATATTTTAAGGCATATAACCTGAGAGTCCGGACACCCCGGACTCTCAGTCCAAGGTATTCGGACTCTCAGTTTTATGTACTAGGACTCCCAGTATTATGTATTAAAACTCTCCTCAGTAGTTATTAAGGCGATGGCGTTTTGTTATCAGTCGATCTGAGCCAATGCTTGTTTGATATCATCCAGGATATCCTCCACATCCTCGATACCTATTGACAGACGGATCAGATCAGGGGCAACGCCAGCCTCCAGGAGCTGCTCCTCGCTCAGTTGTCGGTGGGTATGACTGGCGGGATGCAGGATGCAGGTGCGGGCATCGGCCACGTGGGTGACGATGCAGATCAGCTTCAGCGCATCCATAAACTTAATGGTGGTCTCGCGGGTGCCCTTCAGTCCGAAGGCCATCACGCCGCATGAGCCATTGGGAAGATACTTCTGTGCCAGGGCATAGTTCTTGTCATCCTTCAGTCCACTGTAATGTACCCATGCCACGTGGGGATCATTGTGCAGGAACTCGGCTACCTTCTGCGCGTTCTTACAATGCTGCGGCATGCGCAGATGGAGGGTCTCCAGTCCGAGGTTCAGCAGGAAGGAGTTCTGTGGAGCGGGGATACTACCCAAGTCGCGCATCAGCTGACTCACCAGTTTGGTGCAGTAAGCCATCTTCCCGAAGCTCTTCGTGTAAGTCAGTCCGTGATAACTCTCATCGGGCGTTGTCAGTCCGGGGAATTTCTCGGCATGTGTCTCCCAGTCGAAGTTGCCGCTGTCAACGACACATCCGCCCACCTGTGTGGCATGTCCGTCCATATATTTCGTGGTGGAGTGGGTGACGATGTCGCATCCCCATTCGAACGGACGACAGTTGATCGGTGTGGCAAAGGTGTTGTCCACGATGAGTGGCACCCCGTTCTTATGGGCGATACGGGCGAACTTCTCGATATCCAGCACGTTACAACCGGGGTTGGTGATGGTCTCTCCGAAGAGCACTTTCGTGTTGGGGCGGAAAGCTTTCTGGATCTCCTCCTCACTGGCTTCCGGGTTGACAAATGTACATTCGATACCCAGTTTCTTGAGCGTCACGCCAAACAGGTTGTACGTGCCGCCGTAGATCTCGTTACTGGTTACGATATGATCGCCAGCCTCACAGATGTTGAAGATGGCGTAGAAGTTGGCTGCCTGGCCCGAAGAGGTAAGCACGGCACCCACACCCCCTTCGAGGGCGGCTATCTTCTTGGCTACCGCATCGTTGGTGGGGTTCTGCAGACGGGTATAGAAATAGCCCTCTTTCTTCAGGTCGAAGAGCATGGCCATCTCATCACTGTCGTCGTATTTGAAAGTGGTACTCTGAATGATCGGTAATACGCGCGGGTCGCCGTTCTTCGGCTCCCATCCGGCTTGCACGCACAGCGTTGCCGGTTTGAGGTTCTTCTTCATATATCGGGTCTTTTATTTAAAAACTTCCTTTTCAGTTTGCAAAAGTAAAGAAAAAGAATAGAGTAGACAAATATTTAAAATGTTTTTAGGTGATTATTGCGTTTTAATAATGATTTATAAGTGGTCATTTGCACTTTTAGAGCGTTTTATTTCCGTCTTTCTGCTTTTTTTTGTACTTTTGACGCATAAACAGAATCAGAACACACTTAGGTAAAAGAATTATATGAATAACGACATCCCGCAGCAATGGAATAAGTTTATATTAAAAGATGTGTCTTTCGTCAATCTGATGACGCACCGTATCTTCCAGGTACTTATCGTGGCCAACCCCTACGATGCCTTTATGTTGGAGGACGACGGACGTGTGGATGAGAAGATCTTCAATGAATATACCGAACTCGGATTGCGCTATCCGCCGTCGTTCACGCAGGTATCCACCACAGATGAGGCTGCCGAGGTGCTCCGCGAGAAAAGCATCGACCTGGTGATGTGTATGCCCGGCAACGCTGACAATGATGCCTTTGACGTGGCACGTGATATCAAGGCCCACTTCCCCGAGATACCCATCGTGGTGCTCACGCCCTTCTCTCACGGTATCACCCGAAGGATGGAGAACGAGGATATGAGCATCTTCGACTATGTCTTCAGTTGGTTGGGTAATACGAACCTCATCCTTTCGATCATCAAGCTGATTGAGGATAAGATGAATCTGGAGCATGATATCCATGAGGCGGGTGTGCAGATCATTCTCCTGGTGGAGGATAATATCCGTTTCTATTCGTCGGTATTGCCCAATCTGTATAGTTATATCCTGGCCCAGAGTCAGCGTTTTGCCACAGAGGCCCTGAACCCCCACAGTGCCACCCTTCGTATGCGTGGTCGCCCCAAGGTGGTGCTTGCCCGTAACTACGAAGAGGCTTGGGAGGTGTACGACAAGTATCATGATAATATATTAGGTGTGATCAGCGACTGTCGGTTCCCTATTGAGGCGGTGGGCAGCAGGCCCTCGGGCAGTGTGGGCGTAGAGAAAGACGCTGAGGCCGGACTGAAACTTTTCCATGCCATCCGTGCCCGCGACCCCTATATCCCGTTGATCCTGCAGAGCAGTGAGAGTGCCAATCGGGAGAAGGCGAAGCAGTATGGGTATAAGTTTGTGGACAAGAACAGCAAGAAGATGAATATCGACTTGCGTAAGTTGTTGGAGGAGCACATGGGCTTCGGCGACTTTATCTTCCGTGACCCGAAGACCCATGAGGAGATCACCCGTATCCGTAACCTCAAGGAGTTGCAGGATAATATCTTCCTGATTCCTTACGACTCGATGCTCTATCATATCTCCCGCAACCACATGAGTCGCTGGTTGTGTGCCCGGGCAATCTTCCCTGTGTCGGCATTCCTGAAGACCGTGACCTGGGAGAAACTGAAGGATGTGGATGCCCATCGTAAGATTATCTTCGACGCCATCGTGCAATACCGAAGGATGAAGAATATCGGTGTGGTGGCCCTTTTCCGCAGGGATCAGTTCGACTCCTACAGTCATTTCGCCCGTATCGGTGACGGTTCGTTGGGAGGAAAGGGCAGAGGACTGGCGTTCTTGGATAATATCATCAAGCGTCACCCCGAGTTCAACGAGTTTGAGAATGTCAAGGTGAGCATCCCCAAGACGGTCGTGTTGTGTACGGATGTCTTCGATGAATTCATGGAGAGTAACAACCTCTACCAGATAGCGTTGAGCGATGCCCCCGATGAGACGATCCTGAGGCACTTCCTCAGGGCGCAGTTGCCGGATAAGTATATAGCCGACTTCTTCACGTTCTTCGAGGCCACCCGTTCTCCGATAGCCATCCGAAGCAGTTCGTTGTTGGAGGATTCCCATTACCAGCCCTTTGCCGGTATCTACAGCACCTATATGATCCCTTATCTGGATGACAAATACCAGATGCTGCAGATGCTTGCGGCCGCCATCAAGAGTGTGTATGCCTCGGTGTATTACAAAGACTCGAAGATGTATATGACGGCCACGAGCAATGTCATCGATCAGGAGAAGATGGCGGTGATCTTACAGGAGGTGGTGGGCAAGCGCTATGGCGACCGCTACTATCCTAATGTGAGTGGTGTGATCCGTTCGATCAACTACTATCCGATAGAGGACGAGAAGGCCGAGGAGGGTGTTGCCAGCTTAGCCCTCGGATTAGGAAAGTATATCGTGGATGGAGGACAGACGTTGCGCATGAGTCCGTATCACCCGGAGAAGATCCTGCAGTTGAGTGAGATGGAGCTGGCCTTGCGCGAGACCCAGACCCATTTCTATGCCCTCGATATGAGTCATGTGTCGGATGATTTCAAGGTCGACGATGGCTTTAACATCAAGAAACTGCGTGTCAAAGAGGCTGACAAGGATGGTTCGCTGCGATATATCAGCAGTACATATGATCCTGTGGATCAGATCATCCGTGACGGTTACTACGAGGGTGGTAGGAAGATCATCTCCCTGTGTGGACTCTTCCAACATGGCATCCTGCCCTTCCCCCAACTGCTGCAGATGAGTATGCGATACGGAGAGGAAGGAATGCGGCGCCCGGTAGAGATCGAGTTGGCATGTAATGTCAACGACGACCGCACGGGAGAGTTCTACCTCTTGCAGATCCGACCGATCGTTGACAGCAAGCAGGTGCTCGATCAGGACCTCTCCAAGATCGATGATGACCACTGCTTGTTGCGTGCCTACCATTCCTTGGGACATGGTATCAGCGACGATATCACCGATGTGGTGTATGTCAAGACCGACGATCACTTCTCTGCGGCTAATAATGTCACGATAGCAGAACAGATAGAGCGCATCAACAGACGGTTCCTGGAAGAGGGGAAGAACTATATCCTCATCGGACCGGGGCGCTGGGGATCCAGCGATTTCTGGTTGGGCATTCCTGTGAAGTGGTCGCATATCTCTGCCGCCCGTGTCATCGTGGAGGCCGGATTGGAGAACTACCGCATCGATCCCAGTCAGGGCACGCACTTCTTCCAGAATCTCACCTCCTTCGGTGTGGGGTATTTCACCATCAATCCATACAACAACGACGGCATCTTCCGGAAGGATATCCTGGATGCGATGCCAGCCGTGGAGGAGACCGAGTATGTACGCCACGTGCGCTTCGATACCCCTGTCACCATCATGATGGATGGCATGAAACAAGAGGGTGTCGTGCTTTTGCCCGGTAAAGAATAGTTTTAAATCGTCCTTATAAGGCAACTTTTTTCAAAAAAAATGGTTGAACATATTGAATTTTTCTCTATATTTGCAAAAGATATGGTGTTTACCATGAAGAAAGATTCTCTGCCATAAGGGGTTTACCTGTTCATTGGAATTGAATCAAGATACCCATGATAGCAGTTATTCTTCCCATATGTTTATTTGAATGACACATAACAAAGTGTATGATAACAGATATAACGTAGCAAACGATTATAAAAAACCGTTAAGAGTGGAATTAATCATATAAACCCATAGAATGATGAAGACGACAAGAAATAGCTATATGACTTTTGTCATCCTCCTGCTTCTGGCTGTGGGGTTTGCAGGATGCGGGGATTCCTCAGAAGAAAAGATTTCATCCGATGAATGTGAATGTGGAGAACAATTCATTAGGAATGTTGAAGGTTCAGGAACTGTCTCATATAATGAGGTGGTAGGAAAATGGCAGATTTCCTCTCACGTCCAAGGTACTTATGACACTGTTTATTTGTATCTAGTCTCTGGAAATAACAATTTAGATGAATATAACAACCTCATGGTTAATTTCTCTGGAAAAGTGTACAGCATTCAATCTGAAAAGATGCCAGTGGTCTCAGCAGGGACTGAGTGTTTTTGCTTATTGTTGGAAACAATTAATTTCAAGCCATGAAACGACTGCTATCCCGCTCTGGCGGATATGTTATCCGCCAGTATTGAATATAAGGATTTGTAATCCGATTTGTTAACAAATAATAAACAGATACTATAACTTAAGAACAACATTAACATGAAGAGAATAACAAGACTGTTTATCATTCCGCTGCTGTTGCTGATGGCGGTGGTATCAGGGTGCGATGAAGAATCAGATACATCTATAACTAGTCTAACTGGGATCTGGATTCAAACTAATGTTTTTATTTGTGGAAACGGAGGCGGCAATGTGGCCTTGTTAAAATTTTTCACAAATGGGAAGGTGTTAGTTGAGAATCCCTTTAATAGTAATATACATGAAGGGGAACAACGGTACAAGGTTAAAAATGATCAAATCGGGACGGTTCTCAAATGATCTGTTCTGGGTGACAGACAGCTTGCGAAACTTACGGGTATCAGCTATGGTATTATCGAACGTTTAAAACAAAAGAATAATAAGGATAGAAGATGAAGAATTTTTCGACTAATATAACAAAACATTCGGGCAAACGACTCTCGACATATCCAGAAAACGGATCATTTTGCTCCGTCCCTTTGATCCCATACCTATCGCAAGATATGACAAAAAAATATTAACCTTAATGAGAATGAAAAAATATGAATAGAAAACTATTATTACAGATACCCCTGCTTTTCTTGTTATTTACAAGTTTTGCAGGATGTGATAAACATGATGATGATGAAGTTGCTATGGTTATGTTTCCCCCATTACAAATAGAAGTGCCTTATCAACCGATAGATTTGTCCGTTATTCCTGGTTCACTCGGTGAACTGGCAAAAAGAGATGTATCCTATCGTATCGACGTAATAATATGTATGGGAAAATGTAATGGAGAAACTATTTATAACTATTGGTCAGGTTATATGTCAAGTTATGATGGATTCTTCTATGACAAAGATGGTAATCTCATCTCTGATGGAAACATAAACGTTAAAGAAACGAAAGATTGGAAATGTGTGTATTATCAGGAAATAGGAGGAGAATTATTATGAAAAAGTTAATTTCATTATTCTTGCTGATTAGTTTTTGTCTCCCCGCTCTGGCGGATATGTTATCCGCCAGTATTGAGTATAAGGATTTGTAATCCTATATTATCTCCTCTTGGCCTGCCGATGTATATATCGTGCGTGTAAATAGTGGTGTAAACAGTTATACAAAGAAGTTTTTGAAACGGTAAGAAGAATATAAGGTAAATGTCTTGCCATGAAAACGTTGAGATAAAGTCTTTGAATAATCTAAATATTATGTCATTTACATGTTCGACTGTGAATTGATAACAGCAGCACAGGTGATGGTTTTCAGTAACATCATCAATGAGATGGATGGCATGAAACAGGAGGGTGTCGTGTTGCTGCCGGGTAAAGAATAGTTTTAAATCATCCCTATAAGGCAATTTTTTTCAAAAAATTGTTTGAACATATTGGATTTTTCTATATATTTGCAAAAGATATTTTAACTTAAAATTGTGATTTTATGAAAAAGTATTTAGCAGAAATGATTGGCACAATGGTGCTGGTGTTTATTGGTTGTGGTAGTGCTATCTTTAACAATGGTTGTGGAACTCCCGCACAGGTATTGATGGTGGCAGTATCCTTTGGCGTTGCTGTCGTAGCTATGGCTTACACGATTGGTGGTATCTCTGGATGCCATATCAACCCCGCTATTACATTAGGTGTTTGGATGAGTGGTCGTATGAGCGGTAAGGATGCCGGTATGTATATGCTCTTCCAGGTGATCGGTGCTTTCATCGGTTCTCTGTTGCTTTATATCATCATCGCTACGATGCCCGACTTCCAGAGTGCTACGCTGACAGGTGCCAACTACTGTGCTGCCGGAGCCTTGCCCGGACTGGTAGCTGAGATTATCTTCACTTGTGTATTCGTGCTTGTGGTATTGGGAACAACCGACAGTAAGGTTGGTGCAGGCAACTTCGCTGGTCTGGCAATCGGTCTGTCACTGGTGATCGTACATATCGCCTTGATTCCTATCACCGGTACATCCGTGAACCCAGCTCGTTCTCTGGCTCCTGCTATCTTCAATGGTGGTGACGCCCTCGCACAGGTATGGGTATATATCGTTGGTCCGTTCATCGGTGGTGCGCTCGCAGCATGTATCTGGGGCGTTCTTTCTCCAAATAAGAAATAATCATTCATGAATATCTTGAGGCTGTGCTCTTGAGTACAGCCTTTTTTTAGTGTTTTATTCACAATGTCAAATAATTTGAAGAAAGACGGTATCTTTCGTCTGAACGGACAGAATTATCTGGTGCCCTTCATCCTGATTACCGTCTTGTTTTTCTTGTGGGGATTCGCCCGCGCTATCCTGGATGTGCTCAACAAGCATTTCCAGAATGAGTTGAATATCTCTATCTCCCAGTCGGCCATGATTCAGGTGACTACCTATTTAGGTTATTTCCTGATGGCGATACCGGCTGGACTGTTTATTAATAAATATGGCTATCGTAAGGGCGTGGTCTTCGGACTGTTGCTCTTTGGAGCAGGCTCATTGCTCTTCATCCCCGAGGCAGCCAGCGGAGGATTCTATGGATTCCTGATCTGTCTGTTTATCATCGGTTGCGGACTGACCTTCTTAGAGACTGCGGCCAATCCGTACTCTACAGAGTTAGGATCACCCGAGACAGCCACCAGCCGTCTGAACCTCTCACAGTCGTTCAATGGCTTAGGCAGTTTGTTTGCCACCTTCGCGGTAGGACAGTTCCTGTTCAGCGATAGCGGTGAGGGCGGTAATGTGGCCGTGCCTTATACCATCTTAGGTGTCTTGGTATTGCTGATTGCTTTGGTGTTCTCGCGTGTTAACCTGCCGGAGATCAAGCGGGAGCAAGAAGAAGAGGAACAGCAGGGTAGTGGACTGGCTAATATTAAAGAACTGTTCACCCATCACAAGATGTTCGTGCTCGGACTCTTCTCGCTGTTAGCCTATGAGGTGGCAGAGATCTCCATCAACAGTTACTTTATCAATTTCGTGACCGGTAAGGGATGGATGAGTGACAATATGGCCAGTATCGTGCTGACGATTGCCTTGGCATTCTTTATGGTAGGACGCTTTGGCGGCAGTTGGATCATGCGTACGGTGAGCGACAAGAAGATGCTGCTTATCTGTGCTTCGGGCACGGTGGTGTGTATGTTGCTTGTCTTGATGAACCTCGGCAAACTGTCGATGATCGCCCTCATCTG
>OCTW011131400.1_pt1 | contig 15186 bp, 12 predicted proteins | sample 1539671 | NCBI WGS metagenome assembly OCTW01 (sample SAMN02144230, study PRJEB22623) | gut metagenome | biome: sheep rumen | host: Ovis aries | place: New Zealand
CCGCCGCCGTACCACTCGACAACGCCACCACTCGCTTGGAAAGACTTCCATTCTTCAATCTTTCAATCTTTCCATTTTGATTGACGAATTTTTCGAGGTCTTTCTCAAACCCATTCACATTCGGTCCCAAAGGCACAACCCAGTTCGTATCAAAAGCCTCTTTGATATACTTTTGTTCTATACCTTCATTACTCATGTGCGCTAAGCACAAATAAATCCTTTTTCTTTCTGACATATGTTTATTTAATTATTAAATTCAACTACTTTTCGGAACTTTAACCAATTCCATTTTTATTTTTCTATCTCTGTGCAGGTCTACCTCTAAATCCTGCCAACGTCCTTGCCATTTATCAACCTTTCCAGTTTCAGGATTTGGCAGGGTCTGGTTTTCCTGCGTAAATTTCCTTTTCTGTACACCCCAATTACCTCCATCTTTACTTTGCATGAATCCGTATGGCGAATCATAGCCCTCTGGTGCGGCACATCCAGACACAGGCAGTCTCACCAGCAACTCGTAGGTCATATGCTGTGTACTTATACAGGTTGATGTACGTCCATCACTCGTCATGCTACGCTGTACTATTTCGTTAATACCATTAAAGCCGCCCGCGCGCAGGTATTCTCTCTTCAGTTCTGTCTCTTGGTTCCATCCTTTCATCCATTCGGGCTCTTTCACAAACTCATAGCCTAACGATTTCAGATGATTCACATATTCACGACGCTTCTTATTTGTTCCGCCATAATAGGTCTTCAAACATTCATTGAGAGCTTGATAACTGAAAGTCTTTCCCTCGTTTATCGTCTGGGCCGTTTCCGATATTTCATCGCTATGCCACAATGTGTCCCCATTCATAAATTCCTTCAATACCAGTTCAGCATCTTCTTTGGTATAACTGAATGAATACAGCAAGGCATTGAATGTCTCACCGGCTTTTAGATGCAGTCCGAAACCTCGCTGGCTGCCTGGTCTATAAAATGGTTGCATACCGATAGCACTAAGTTTGCCGTCGAACAATGAATGCGGCGCATTACCTCCACCGCCTGTTTCCATGGTATCTGTTACATATATATACCCGACATGTTCTTTGTCGCCCTCCGGTACCTGATATGACCTGCCATCGTCACTTGGGTCCAACATGGCAAAGAAAAGCGCCACATCCAAACTATTTGTCAAGTCAAGCACCTCCGTCTTCATCCCATAATGCTGTGCCAGACCAAGATAGTCCACCCGAATATTCTCTTTCTCAAAATCTTTCACCTGGGGATAGCCTTTCAGAACATTTATAAACTCTACCGTACGGAGTCTTTCCAGTATATATTCATCCTCAGTAAATTTCTTTCTATACAGCGTCGGTAGACATTGGGACCATATTCCTCGCTGGCCGCGAAACAGGAAGGCGGGGTCAAGCGATGTGGGTATTAAAACGTATTTTCCGCTCTTACTCAGCACCTTTTCAAATTTATTGGCTGGTGGTAGGAAATTCATACCCACAGGATTATTCAGCTCGTCCTGTATACGAGACAAATGAAATTTCCAAAATGCCTCCTTCAAGTCCGCAGGACTGTCAAAGTGCATCTCAGGCGGCATATAGCACCATGGGGTCACCGTCACATCTGCATTTGTATAGGTCTTCGATTTCATCTGATTACGCAAATTTATAAGCTTTGCCCTGCATAATGACCGTTTCCAGCCAGTTCTTAATCTGCTGACTATTATACATCAGTTTCCCGTTCTCGTCCTTTTGCTTCATCAGCGCCAGCGTCATCAGTGCATATTCATTGTCTGCCGATGTCACGAAAACACCAAGGTCGTCAGTATTGATAGATACTACAGGACGTATTATCCTGTCATCTCCCATGGGATGTAATCTCAATATCGGATGTTTCTCATACGCCATCAGCCTCGCAATCTTCACGTTCGACGTAGGACAACACTCGATAGCAATCTGTTGTTTTGCAATACTAAGCATCATAGCTTCCTGCAATTGTTTGATGACATCTGCCATTTCTTTTGGGACAGTGAAATCAACAACGCAACATCCTTCCCTTCTCACTCTTTTTGAGAAGTGATAGTTTCTGTAAATTCGTTGGATATTTTCCTTTGATGTCAATCGCAGCAACTCCTTCCTGCTGTCAATTGCACAAGAGTTCCAGTCGTTTATCAGATAAGCTCCTTTAACCACACCCGTGGCGTATGGATTATTCCCTCGCAGTTTCATGGCCTGGTAATAATCTTCCATCGGTGGAGTCATACCGCCCATTTCATAACTATCTGCCAAGGTGTGATATTTCTCTGCTATAAGACTCTCTATGCAGGGGAGCAGGGTAATATTATGCGTCTTCGACTCATAGTATAGCCAGACCATATTGTCAAGTAGCACCTGTTGGGGGACTGGTATGTGCCAGTGCTTTGAGGCATAATAGCTATACGGATCTATTCCCAAGGCTATACCATGCCCTATCCTGTCGCCATTTCTTAATTTCAAAAAGAGTATGGCCTCGGCTATGGTGCGTAACCCATCCGTCAGGTCGTAGAAGTCCTCTCCTGCATGATAGGTTCTCTTCACATTCCCATCGTCAAGATAGCGATAGGCTTGTGCGAACACCTCTGGTCGGCAATATATCTCTGAATTGGCAGCGTCTATTCCGACAAAGTCATGCGATGTCTTTTGCAGTTCCCGTAGGGCAATCGCCTGATTTCTTACCTCTATTCTTACTTTGTGGTTCCGAGGTAACATTTCATCCTTACACTTTTTATCTTCCTTTTTGATGAAATGGTATATAATATGACGTGCCAATTGTTCTTCCCTTGTCAGGCCTTTCCCAGTCAACTTTTCTGCATCAATGTGCGCTGTCAGCAATTTATTATATGGGGCTTTCGGGGCTATCCGGGTTTCCAGATAGGTCACGTGATGCTGATGAAAAGCCTCCTGTACTGGCAGCGACTTCAGCAGGTCAGCATATTTCTTGTGTTTTTCTACAAACAGCTCCTTAATACTCTCAAACCTCGCAAAGTTCGCAAAACCAATATTCTTGTTCACTTGTACCATCCTTGCCCTTATTTGAGCCTTGGCTAATACATATCTGTGCAGAAGTTCTGTTACGTTCTCATCGTTTGCCACATATATATACTTCAGCACTTCATAAAACAAGCGTCTTTCACCTTCAAAGATACTGTTATCACCGTTCCACCCTTTGCATGCATAGTCGAGTGATTGTTTACTCCCACATATTTGGTGGGCTATACAGATGTCGGCCATCAGTTCACCAACATCACCCCATTTCGCTTTCTCGCAGACTTGTTCTATTTGACGAACGTCTGCACTATTGTCACCCCTGCAAATCCTGTTATATAAGTACAAACGGATTACAGCAGCCTCAATATACAGCAGATAGGCATTGTTGGCATCTTCCGCATCTTTGAACAAGGTCACAAACTCCCCTCTTCTTTGCTTCACGTAGTTCATCAGACAGACCCACGAAATGGCAAACACATCGGTTGATGCTTTCAAGTGTTGATGTAGTTCAGCCAAACCTTCTTTCGCAAACAGGTGGTTCAGTTCTACATTGTCTGTCTGCAAAATACTACTCCACTGAAACTTCTTTCTCGGTTCCATGCCCAAACATTCGCACCGGGCCAGATAGGCACATGTCAGAAGTTCTTCTCCTACAACGTATGTCAACTCTCTCCATCTGAACAGGTTGTTAAAGTTTACCCTCGGCTCACCTCCTGTCATTACCATTACTTTCGAAGTGAACGCTGTCAGGCTGTTGAATAGATTGACCTTTCCCGTCTCACTATCCACACTCCATTCTGATTCATACAGGTCATAGAGAAGTTTCAAGTTGTCATCAGAGTATTCATCATGGTCTTTCCTCGCACATTCCACGAACATGCTTTTGTCAAAAGCAAGCAACCGCTTCTCAGATGGAAGAAACTTTCTTCTTCCAACTAACTTTCTGCTGTCTATCTTGCAAAACGCTGTCTCAAGGAATACTCTGATTAAGTCCATAGCATCATCCTATGTTTTTATTCCGCTGTTGGTTCTGATTGCGCTGGTTGTGCTGGTGCTGGTTCTATGACAGCCGCAGGCTCTATTGCCCCTCGTAGAATAGGCCATGCTTGTTTTCGGGAAATTTCTTGTAAGCGGCTGACGATTAAGTCTCTACTATATACACTTGCTGTCTTAAAGTATTGATGATATAACTTATCGTGATAATCGCCCTCAGCAATACCGGGTATATGCTGTTCTAACTGTTGCCAGATTTCATCTCTTGTCATGTCGCGGTCGATATACTCAAATTCTGGAACTACGGCTACCACATTTCCCCCGTTAATCTGGCGAATCTCCCGCTTTGTCTTTTTTATATCAAATGTTTTTGTCAACATCTCATTATTGGTGCCTTCCAGATACTTGGCAATACATCCAAACGGCAAATACTTTATTTTGTAGTATCTTTCATTTTCGTTCTCTGCTGCTTCTTCATCTTTATCGTAGGTAGCAATCTCATATTCCGATATATGAGTATAGAAGTCTGCAAGGATTCCTATTATTTCCTTGGCTCCTTTCTTATACTTGTCTCGGTATGATTTCAAATGTTCAAACAGATCGTCTGCCACCTCGGCATTCCGAATGCCCGCCCTCGACAAAAGGTCATGTTCTGGTTTCCTTCCTAAACCTTTATCTGACATTTCAAGCATCTCTACATAGAGTGATTTGAACGTTTCCTGTTCTGCCCCCTCAACGACTTCCTCTGGTCGTTTATAATCCCACTTTCTGGCTATGTCGAATATCTCATCGTCAAACCGTCCGTATGCATGGCGTACATCCAATAGGGTGAAGAACGGGGTCGTAATATCAAATCTCACATTCTGTACATCAGCCAACGAACGGTCATAGTATGCTTCCATCCTCTCCCTATAGCTTCTATCTTTTTGCTCTACATCTTTGTTTATTTCTTTTCTAAGGTAGTGATGAGATATAGTCAGCATCATAAACTCTACTGCTTTTAAGTCGTCCGTCAGTGGTCTCAACTCGTCGGAGGTCTTTTCTGCTATAGTGGCAAAAACTTCTTTTATCTTCTTAATCTTTTCTTGCAGCGCTTTCTTGTTGATAACGATGCTCTCCCTGCTTACTCCGTCAAAAGCGTCATTATCCTTACGTTCTGGCGGCAACAAGGTTCTTCCCCCGATATTGAAGAACGAGCCTCCTATCAGTTTCCTGTAACTGGAAATGTTTTCAAGAAAGTCATCTCTCCTGTTGGGCAGTTCCTCTTTCTTCTTCTCCTCCACGGGGTCTGCTGCCTGATCGTGAGTGTCTATATAGTCTGTCTGTTGGTCATAATATTCATACAACCTGATGGAATAAAGCGACTTAATAAAGAATACAAGTCGTTGAGTGTCTGCGTCTGCATTGATGCGTCTCACATAGTCCATCACGGCAAAAGCATCACCTATCGACAGGTTATAGTTCATGGTGTTGTCTTGCAGGATAACTGACCAGCCTTCTACTTCCTCGTTGGTCGAATCACCACTAAGCTTGTATTGCTTCTTCAACTCATAGATGACCGATTTGTTCAGTTGGGTTGGCTCATCAACGGCCAACAACCGTTGGGCAATGCCCTTCGAGGTGTTGCTGAGCACGTTTAGCCAGTCATTGAAAAAGTATTTCTTGAAGATGTTCTTATTGTTTTCCTTATTGTCTGGCATCCTGTACAGCATACTCACCAACAGGCGCAGATCTCGCAGGTTGCGAGGCACTATCTGGCTTGTCGTTCCTCTGGTATTATAAAACAGGTAGCGGCATTTCTGGAATATCAGTTCTGGCACCGCCATCTTGATTGATTTATAGGGCGCACTCTTTTTGTCACCCCGTTCTATGATGAGCGGTCTTTCAATGTACACCTCATTCAGAGGCATATAGATTCTGTTTTCCAACGGCAACAGTTTCTTCACATATCTGTCTGCCATCTCCGTAATGGCATCGTCACCCAGTCTTTCTTTAGAAAGCAGCGAAGAGTATTGCTTGGTCAACTTCAGTCGCACAACATCCGTAAATTGGTCAAGCTTGGCTGCCAGTAATATCACCACATTTGGCAGTATCAGGTATTTCCTTATCTGCTCTGCCATGTCGTATGCCTGCTCCGTGTTCAGGTCTATGTCATCAATGGTAACAATCAGCATCTTGGCATTCAACAGTTGCAGATAGTTGTCTATCAGCCGTAGTAGACTGCTTCTCAGTTCTACACCAGCCGACAGCTGACTTAATTCTTCCAGTTCGTTATCTTCCACATACTCTGGCTTGTCCTCCAAAAATTTCAAGTGGCTTTTTACATCTTGAAACTTTTTCACCACCTCATGTATCTTGTAGTCTTCTTTTCCTGCCAGTCTGTCCATATCCTTACGGAACTGGCCATACATCTTTCCTATGATAAGTTGTAGTATGTTGTGGTTATCATCAAAGAAAGATGGATCCAAAGTATCCAAAAAGACAAAATCTCCAGCCTTTTCTTTCTCCTCAGACAATACGTTTACCACAGAATACATACACGACGACTTTCCAGAGCCACGTTCACCGATAAAGGCAATGATATTGTTGTCAAACACATCGCTGAATCTGTAGTGGTAGTCACCTCTATCAGCATTCCGCTTACATCTGTCTGCCGCCTCAAAAATCAGCGACAATCCTTTCTCTATCTGCTCTGCAAACAGCGAATCTTTATAATTCTTATCGTTTTGAACGACAGGCTTCGTCTCTTCTCCTATTCGGAAAACTACTGGTGTCTTTTCTGTGTTACTCATATTCGTTATATTATAGTTTTAGTTAACTCCTTGAATGTCTTACTTCTCTAACATATCCCTCCTCAGCTTCTTAAACAGCCTATGTTCATCTCCTGTGAATCTCTGTCCGAAAACGTCTTCTTTCACTTCTCCGAACGGCCTCTTCAAGAGATTACTAATCCCCCAGATATGCGAATCGGGATAGTACAATTGCAAATCTTTCAACCTCAGTGCCTCTACCTTATGGCAGTTATACCGTTCTGTCAACAGAAAGCCCTTCACATAACCATCATAATCCTTGTCCTTACTACAGTCAAAAACTATATCATAGTCATCTCGATGCTCCATATACGGCGTAGCCGCGCCCTTCTTAGGGTTCAGCACGATGTCAACCTTCCTCTCAAAATCAAAGTCCTTTGATGTCGGACTGTATTTCTTCATCAGTTTCTTACTGCTGGCCAGCCCTTTCTGGTGTTTAATCCTGCTGTTACAGACGGAACATGATGGTACGAAATTATACAGCGACAATGCCAGCAACGGACATTCCAGCTGTCCAATCACATGATCTAGCTCAAATTGTGCTCGCGTTTTACTCTCATCATCTTCCTTATACGTAAAGATATTGATGTAAGCCATGTCGCAGTAATGACAGGTATAGAGTCTGAGCTCTTCCGCATGCTCCATGAAGAATGGAGCTATCATCTCATTGTGTCTTGTTCCCGTATAAACGAATACTTTATTCCTCAGATGCTTGTATATCTCATTTCTCCTCTCATCGTCGTCAATTTCATCCATCACCTTCTTATATTTACCTGCTATCTGTAACAAAATACCAAAAGGTGATGTCAGTAACTGCTTCACCGAGTATGTCAATAGCGCAAGCTCAGTATATTTCACTTTCGCTTTACGCCATTTCTCGTTCAGGTTTTTCACGTCCATCCTGCCCAGATAGTCTTTTTCAAGTTCCTTCTGCAGCAGTCGATCGTCCAGATAAGCCATCCTAATCATATCCCCTGTACACTTTGTTCATTTCCTCCGTCATCCTCGTCAGGACACTCCTCAGATAGCCGTCACCAACCATCTTTGCGATATTCGAAAACAGCTCTGCATTCTCGCGGAAATCCAACCTGCGTTTTTCTGGATCTTCTTCATGATATACGGTAATGATACGCTTAATCACTTCCGAAGCATACAAACCAATGGCATTATCTTCCAAGAAAAAACCATTACGCAGCATATCATAATAGTTGGCCCCAAACGTGTTCTTTCGCACAAAATCACTCCTTTCAAGTCGTCCTAATCCATCCATATAGTTCTTACCATCTTTCAGAAACAGGATGTTTTCCCTAGGTATGTCACTCAATATGAAAGGCGAATGGGTGGCTATGATTATCTGTATATTCTCTACCCATCCCGAACGATTCAATCCCAACCACGACAGGTACTTCAACATCTTGTATATAAAGCCTCGTTGAAAGTCCGGATGGAAATACAACTCAGCCTCGTCAAACACCAGACAAATATCCTTATAGCCAAATCCCTTGGTCTTGGCTATCGATTCCTCCACGCTCTTCACATGAAACAGGGTCGATGCCATACTTAGCAACTGCTGCTTCTCGCCGCTACTGAGTTTCGAAAATGTCATTCGCGGTGCTCGTGTCCTGCCTCTGGAGACATCTTCCACCAGTTTCCCGTCAATCACATCTTTTTTCAAGACAATGTCAAGATTATACACAGGTGGTGGCAGCAGAAAAAGTACATTCTCCAGACTATAGGCATTTGCAAAACTGGCTATAGGTAGTTTTCCCTCCTTCTGCAGAAAAGGCATGCGTTTTAGTCCTCGCCTCTTCGTTTCCTCAATAGTTTTCAGACAGCGCCTAATGCCGTATGTCATTGTCGTATCATCCTGCGAGATGACATCAAACAGACCACAATCCATAATCTCTGGCATGTGGTCAACATCCGACAATAGCACTCCATGTCCAATCTGATTCTCACGAACCTTCGCCAGAAAGTCAAATACATTCCTGAACTTCACATAATAGGAACACAGCACTACGGTCTGACAGGCAATATACTCCAGAATCGCATCAAATACCTCCTTGGCTTCCTTCTCATCAGCATCTGGCTCTTTAGCCCACAGGTCTGTGCAATCCAAATGCTTAGTCCATCCCATCAATAGAGCACTTTTCACGCCCATCAGATAGTCCACCCCTAATTGTTCGGCATCAGCCATCTTCCCAAGCCTGTTTGACAGTACCGTAGTTAGCGATTTGTTAAAGGTATACGTTATCTTGACAGGGCTATATTCATCCATAAACCTATTGCCCTTCACCTGTGCATACATCATCAGGGCAACAAGTTTTTCCTTTTCCGTTCGTTGGTGTTCGTTGATGTCTATATTGCCATTCCTCCTTTCTGGCGTGATGGCAATAGGATATATGTAGTTCTGCTCTATACTGAACAGTTGTTGCAGCCAGTCACCGTTCACATCACTCTCTTCATCCTCTGCATCATAGTCATTTGGATTCAAGCTATACACTCCGTAGTTGATAAGCACCATAAAGCTAAGATGCTTAAGCAATCTCCTTTTTCCTCCTTCACCAATAGTCCTTATATCTTTATTCTGCCCACCATCCGAAAAGAGTACTCTTTTATTAACACACTTCAATCTGCATATCTTTCCTTCTGCCTCATAGTATAGCTCACCGTATACGCCAAATGCCATCGTTGGTTTTTCCTCACTATCTCCATATTGGTCGCTCAGCAAAATACTTGCCGCATTGTTCACAATCATCATCAGATAGTCTATCAGCGTTGACTTGCCGCTACCGTTTTTCCCGACGATGCCACAGACTGATATATTGGGAAGTTCATTAAATAACAGATTGTAAAGTCCCTGATTGGTAGTGGGATAAGCAATTTTCCATCGATCATTCCTACTAAAGGGTTCACTATAGTCCCCAAATGGGAACCATCCTGCATGCAGAGCCTTCATCACTTCAGAAGGACCCTTAGCACTGCCATACCCCTTAAGCACTTTTATTCCAATGATTCTCATATATTATATATCATTCACTGACACGAATAATAGAACGCTACTCCTGCTCTTTCACATAATCCACAAAAGCTTGGCCGTATTGTGAAATGAAATATTCATCATGGTATAGCATACGACCATTATTCACATTAAATCTAGGTAAACGGACAATGACGCCAACACTCATAAGATAATCTGCGTTATAGAAAAAACTCTTTTCGTCTACACCTAATATCCTCAAATCCTCTTCATCGCCCTTCCAGCCATCATTTATATTGTTGCCAAGCAATATTTTCCGAGAACTCATCTTTAGTAAGAAATCAAACAGTTTCTCGTCCAGCTTGTCTATCGTCTCATTATACAAGTATTTCCTACCATCATTTTCATCAGCAAATCCTTGTAGAGTTGAATTCACAATGATGTTAGCAAACATCTTTAGTTTTTCTTCCCGAAGATCAAGCGCTACCTTTACAAAAGTCTTGTGCAAAAAGTTGACGAAATCTTTCGTCTTCATGTAATCCTTGTCAACTCGCTTTTCCAATCTCCATAGTTTTGTGTTAACTTCAATCAACACATCCTGTATGAATCTATGCGCTTCTTCATTTTTAGCAGATGCTCTTTCAGACAAGGCACTGCCTAACAATGGGAACATGTTTGTAATAGTAAAGCCCTCTACAGCATTTATCATATCTTTATCTTCCATCGCCTATTGGATTTCGTTACCATCCTTGTCCTCCACTCCGACCAGGCTGGGAGTCTCATCAAGCATCCAATAATACACTCCACCGTATTACGCATCACATCATCTACTTCTAAGAAGCCTTTCATAGACAAGAACAGATGTAACTCATATTGTCTTGTCTAAGGCTCAGTGTAAACCACCATATTCAAGTGAACACTCATGAATCCAAAAGCCAAATCGTTCTTCCCAATATGGCGAACGAAGCTTCTTGATTGTTGCGTCTCTTGGCAGAATCAGTTCAAGTTCCTCACGCCCCATGCCACTACCCTCAATATCTTCTATATAAAGAGCAGGAGTTCCCTGCGGAATATATAATTTAAGTACCTGAAATTCTATCTCCTCGAACACTATTTCATTAATACTTTTCACGAAGTTCATGATACCATTTAGATTTAAACTTGTACTAAGAAAACCTTTCTCCAGATATGAGCCATACATATCCATTTCAGAAAGAACAGTCTTAATGACATGAAGAGGAAGGGCTCGATAAAGAATAATATTATAAGGGAGAAGAGGTGCTACTGACAACATGGCCTGAATGGTATCTAGATAATTCGAGAATGGACCTATTTCAGCCGTTCCTCTTAAAAAGCCATTGATCTTCTTATGGACCTCACCACAATAATAGGCAATTGCTTCAACACGGAAATCTCTACAGCTATTGATGTCCTTAGTCCACTTAGCAAACAAACTCGATATCTCTTTTTCGTTGTCGTATTCAATATAATTATTACAGAGAAGCATAAGCCCCATTATATCTATTGTTTACAGAAAATCGTTTTAATTACCGCTATGCTATATCACCTCCCCCGCATACTCCATTTTCTTCCCTAGCACGGTGCAGAGAATCATCTGGATGTCCTTGATGAAGGAATAGTGCCTGTAGTAATAACAGTTCAGCCGCACCTTATCAGGATAGATAACATTGTCGTTATACCATACTGCCAGTTCCTGATCCGACATTTTGTCAATCTGCTCCTGTGGAAGACATCTGCCCTCTTCCATCTTACTTCTTACATCTCGGAGCATTTCATCCTCAAGTCTGTATTTAAGTGTGGCGGGGCCAGTTATCCCCGGCCTCAGTTTCAGCACATCCCTATCGTCTCCCTGTAGTTTATCTGCATAGCCTGGCACGTCAGGTCTTGGCCCAACAAAGCTCATGTTTCCAATGAGCACATCCCATAACCCTGGGAGTTCATCAAGTTTATAATGACGTAACTTTGCGCCAAGAGGCGTAATTCGACTATCACCAGCCACACTGACCGTCGAACCATTATGCTTTACCGTCATCGTGCGGAACTTATGGCAGTCAAACAATTTCCCATCTTTCCCCACACGTTTCTGTACGAAGAAAGCCGGACCTCCCGGCATCTTTATTTTCACCAGTATTGCCACTACCAGCAATATTGGCCACAAAAACAACAGCCCGATTAGTGATACCAATCGATCAAAAATATATTTCAATATCATATCTCTTTCTTTTTGTTATTGTTTTCGATAGAATCCTTACTACCTCCTGGCTTCTCAAATAGCTGCAGTGGCACAGTCTGACCACCTGCATTCAAAAAGCTAACGTAGCTGTTGTAGTTTATTTTCTTGTCAAATCTCTTTTCCGCAAACCTCAACGACATTTCTGTTTCTATAGAATAGTCATTCAAACCAAACTTCCTGCAATTGATTTATCTTGCAGAACCATATTTTATAATAGCCCTATGCTCTGTTCACCAATATCTCCAGATTGAAAATTTTGTCTGAGAGTGAATTTGCGCATACCCCAATATCCTCTACCCTCTCAGGTGAATAAACACAAACTGACACATCGTGCTCTATGTCACTCACCATTCCACCATCAGCGTCATTTGTACAGAGATCATCAAGTTGGTTTAACTCTTCCACAAAGTCAGCATCTGGATGTTCCCTTATAACTGAAGGGTAGTGACTCCTTATTTGCTCCATAATTCGCGTTGAGAGTGCATCAATGCCATTAATAACCGAGGTTACCATTGTCAGAGGCATGATTGTATCACTCTCAATCTTCTCGTTTAGTTTATCAATGAGTTCATCCATCGATTTTAATTTCTCAATGATAATATCCTTTTCACACCGTTCTTTGTCCGAGTCCTTCTCTAGTTTCTCAGCCACCCACCATGCCAACGCAACAGTCACACATAGGGCAAACATATCAAAAACCGACACCTCAAAATTGAAAGTCAGTTGATTGAAATGTTTAACAAACAGCCCTGCACCAACACCGATAGTGATGAAAACGAGTACGTTATAAACCTGTTTCTTGCTGATCATAATAGGCTTTTTCAATATATCCGTCAGCCTGAGCCTTCTTCCTTGGATTGGAAGTCCAGACAATTGTCAACCATCGCTTGATGTCCTGATATGGTATCCCTTTTCTTATCAAACCACCGAAACTTTCTTCCAGAAACGACACGCCAGCTCCGCTGCATCCATCAAAGATGACATATAACATTTCACTCTTAGCGATACAGGCTTTTAAAGCTGGGATGAGTAGTTTATCACGGAACTCCTCACCCGTGTCATTCTTATTGCTTTGGTTGATATACCTCGGCCCCAACTTCCTGGTATACTGGGTTGCTACAAATAACTTCATGTTTTGTTTCCTTATTAATTTCCCAGCAGATATACGTCCCTGGGAATGATACATTCATTTTGTGATACTTTCCATTTTTTACATCAGCGAACACATTATTGGAAATGATAACGACATTGTCTATCTGTTCATCCACCATGTCCTGATAGATGCTGTTTAACCCATTGCCGAATTGAGTTCCGTTCTTCTCACTGACCGACAAAGCTCCCTCCATTACTTCTTTCAGCAACATAGCTACGTTGCCAAACCATTTGCTCAAAAGTCTATCCACCGTACTTTTGTGTCGCATTTGATTGGCACTGGTAAGCGTATTGATGATACCCCGGCCATAGTCCACAAACGAGAATGTTACTTTCTCATTCGCACTATCTTTTGTAGCTGTCACCCACCATTTCTGTTTTCCCTCAATTTCATCAGCATGTTCCACTGTATTAGACATAAGTTCAATAAACGCATTGTAAACACCACTACAATTACACTCTTCTCCCCATAGAAATTTGCTGCAACTCCTTATTATGGCATCCGTAATGTCTGAATTGGACTTCTGTGCAGAGTGAGTATAGATAGAGCTATTGACATTGTTTACAGAATTGCGCCTTTTATAAAGTTTATCTAGGAATCCCGATTCCATCACAACTTTATACGCTTCATAACTTCGCGGGAAATTTCCGTTGAAGTCTATTTTTCGATCTCTAAACAGCATCATGTTCGATACCAATAAGCACAGAGACTCATTTGTGACATTTGTCACCTGTTGCATATCCACGAACACCTTACGTTTGTTTTTGAAGTCCTTTCTCAGTTTGTTGCAGAAACCGATTACCTCTTCGCTATTTTCAAGTATCGAGAAGTTTACAGGAGCTGTTCTTGTTTTGTATTTACGGTATTTTTTCTCAAAATAACTTTTTGCGACCTTTTTCTTATGAAGATTATGCTGATGATTCTGTCTGCATTCCTCAGTGATTACCCTCCGTCTGTGGACTCTAACCTCAGCAACGCGCTTGGCTTTTCTTCTAGCCCTGCGCAGCTCCATTGCCCAGAAATGTTTCAGTCTTATCCTCCTTTGTTTTGACATATTATCTATATTTTAAGGTATCGGCATCGCACTTTCCACAACAGCATACCCTGTTACGATATATATACTTGTATTTTATCACAGGTTTCTCTATAGTGTCGCGGATTAGTATATGTTTTGGCACCTTTACCTCAACATCTACGACAGGCCTATCTGCCTTTTTTGGTGGCAGATGGAAAAAGAGATAGCTGATAAAACCGCCAAATATCAGGCAAAAAACATATAAACCAATTGACTTAATGTTTCTCATGCTTTATTATATAAAGTGACTTGGTTTTGATATCTTTGTCCAAAGGGCGTGGGTACACTCTGACCATGTTCTGTCGGGATAGCACTGGTGCTTCTTCCCTCCATGTGCCTTATCTTCTATTATCACTGGTTCCATCCATCCGAATCCTCTTCCAACAGAAATGCCAAAATATCCACACGGGAGTCCAGAGAAATTCGGAGGGATAATGGGGTACAAGATGCCACGTGTGCTGAATACTTGCAGCTGCAGATTGCACCTTAGCATTCTTGCTTACACATTTAATTCTATAGTCGTGATGTCCCATATTACCATTCTGAATCACTTCATTCAGTATGTATCTTCCTTCTTTCTCGTCAGATTCACAAATCATCTTCTCCCTTTCCAGTCCGAACACATAATCCATAATCCACATCATGGCTGATGCGAATTTTCTTAAACCTAGACTATCTAAGAAGAAATTACCGAATTCTGTATCTTTTGCTTTGTCGAAGTTATTTTGAACAAGGACAAAGAACAAATCCATAATTTGCCTCAATCCTAACCCCTCGGAGAATATGTGATTATAGCAATGCAATAAGATGTAGTAACGATTCAAAGTCAATGAAGGTACAGGAATGGATCCAACCCCGTTGGGCAATTCTATTGCCGTATTCAACAATTCATCCTTGTGCTCTT
>OCTW011555421.1_pt1 | contig 15184 bp, 16 predicted proteins | sample 1539671 | NCBI WGS metagenome assembly OCTW01 (sample SAMN02144230, study PRJEB22623) | gut metagenome | biome: sheep rumen | host: Ovis aries | place: New Zealand
TTTGTGTAATGTTCTTGACATTTAACTACACTTGCAACTGCGTTTGCGAGTTTGCTTGAAGCCAAATCCTTGGAGAGAATTGGAATAATGATTGTTATGTCGTTCATAGATTATTCTTCTGTTTTTTTAGTGTTATTCTTGATATTGTCGATGATGCTTTTCAATTCGTTGACACGTTCATTGATGGCATTCGCCATAAAGTTGTCAACGTTCTTGCTGTATTCTTCATATGAATAGAGTTTTGACGTCTCCTCCATTGCATTTTGCATTTCTTCAGGAATTTCATCCTCAATAAGTGTTGCAACAACCTTTGACAGAATTTCGGGTACATCGTTGATGTCGCTGAACCAGACACCGTTATTGTCGGTCATCCAATCAGGTATAATTTTCGGAATCTGTCCAATGACTATATTGCCACAACGGATAGCCTCAAGTCCCGAATAGCCAAATGGTGTGTTTTCATCCATCCAAATAGTAATTGCACCTTCTTTCAGACGCTCCGCGAATTGTTTTTCAGGAAGGCCTCTCAAATCCTCAAACGATACGAACTGATATACCGGATATTTCCAATAGAACGGTTTAATAATCCTGTTGATATCATCAGTGTTCTTTGAGACAATGTTTATTATGAGTTTCTTTGCCTTTACCGGTTTCCTGAAATATCCGTCAATATATGGAGGCAAAACCGTTGTGTGCTCTTTAGTGTAAGGGAAGACACCGTTAATGAGATCAGCATTGGCCTTCGTGTTGGCAATTACATGGTCAATACCGTAGGTAATCCATTGTGCGCCAAATGGAATAAATTCCGTGACATATCCATAGTTTTGTAGAATGACGTAGCGTTTGCAGGGAATATGATTCTTGAATGTTTCATACATAAATGAAGAGAAAACCTCAGGAATAAACAGAAAATCAGAAGGCCCGATTCTCCATTCTTCCTTGCGGATATTCATATGGGGCAAAGCCGCATATTCCTCGCCAAGCCAATCCCCAACACCAACGAAACGTTTCATGTCGTCAGGAAGCATGCCTTTCTGTTCAATTTCAGCCAATTCTCCAGGACTGTATTCGTCGTCCAACTGATAGCACATTGTGACATTGTAGTCTTTGTCATAAAGCGCTTTGGCCATGTGGTAAATGTAGTTCATATTTCCATTGGGGACATTCTTGCTGTCCACAACGAAAAAGTACATATTAAAGTTTTTTTTGTTCAAATCGCCAATGGCATCCTCAATCCTCTGAATCGCCACCGCATCCTTGTTATCCTTCTTGTTTGTCATGTATTGCTTAATGTATTATTCAACTTCAATTATTATTCCCTCGTTCAAAAGCGTATTGAATGCCAGTATCTGACCAAAAAACATATCCTCAAATGAATTGATTCGCATAATATTGCCATTATCGTCCGCAATCGGACTGACAATGAGGTTCAAGAGATTTTTGATAAGGTCGTAGCAAATCGTGCTGAATGTATCAGTCCCATCAGATGTGGATTCGGAAATCTCTTTCTGTATGACCTTGAATTCTGGGTCATTTTCACCGTCAGAAGCATAACCCCAAGTTTCCACTTTACTCTTGTCCTTCATTGTTTCGTTTGTCTTTGTCACCGCTTGAACAAGTTTCTCAATGTCGATTGCATATGTTTTGCCTTCGAATTCAATATAGTTTGTATCCATACCAATTAGATTTTACTTTCAATGAGTTTTATTATTGTTTCATCCTCGTCCTTAATTGCCTCAAACAGATTGCGGAACGAATATTTTGTCTCAACCTTTTTGTTGTATGGGCGCTCAATCTTAACGACCGTCTTGTCATCCGGGCAATTTTCGATAAGGTTGGGGTTGGCTGTAATTAGAATGTCACACTTGTCGTAGATTGCCATTGAATTTACAGGAAAATAATACTCCCTTGCACGTACACCATGCGCTGCGAGGAATGACAGTGTGGCTGAAATTGTAATACCCAATTCAAACGGGCTGAAGAAGAATACTTCAGGGTCTTCTTCAACATCAAGGCTGACAAGGATGTTGTCAGTCCAATCTGTCAAAACGCCCTGTAGTCTTGAATCGGTCATTTCTGCCCTCGCATGGAGTTCAAAGGCGGCATCATTGTACTTGAAGTCATTGTAATCGGATTTGGATTTGAACGGAAAACATTGAGAGAAGTCGAACGATTCAATATCCTCATCCTTCATTTCGAACTTCGGGTCTATCAGCCTTTGATAACAATTGATGAATTGCCCTGAGTAATCACGGACAACATCATTAAGGTCTATTGCGATTCGTTTATGCATTTTATCTAAAAGTTGTTTCTTATAATTTTATTATTTTCATCTATGAGTGCAATGAACGGATAAGAATAGTCATTATGGTATTGGCTTCCGCAATGGCCACATTTATAAGGAGTGCATGCCTTGAAGTTGAACGGATTATACATTGTCGGGATGGTTGAAAGGATTTCTTCCCCGCAGAATGGGCATTTTGCATGTATGATGACGAAGCGTTTTTTATTGACGGACGGATCAATACATCCCAATTCTTCAATGGTGGTATGGAGCGTTTCCATATTAAACTCACCCTTGCTATGAAAATCACTGTTTTCGTCTTTCATACCTTCATGTCCATCAATCTTTTCATTTGCCAATTCTTGGCCAGAATCACCAACTTGCTCAGACTTGAGAATACTCTTTGGGTATGTTTTACTTTCCACTCTTGTGTTGGTTTCCTTTGGAATGTTTTCATACATCTGTTCGCGAAGGTTGTCTACTGTTTGAATATAACGCTCGTATTCGTCCTTGGTCATGTGAACATCATCATCCGGATCACTAATGTCATAGGTTTCATTCATTCTGTCTTGATGCACCTGTTTCTGATATAAATCTAAAATACTGTTCATACAAATTATCTTTCTTTTAATAAGAATATAGGTTCAGGGATGGGAGTTTCCAAATTGTCATTGGTGTTTCCTGTAGTATTCCTCCATGATTTCCGCCTTGTGCTTCTCCATACATTCACGACATATCATTCTTCCGAACGTCTGTTCCGATGTTTCCATATCCATATATTCAGTTACTTCGTTTCCGCCGGTTTCTTCACTGGCAGCCTTGAAATCGATGTCCTGTTGGTTATAGGAAACTTCCTTGCCGCAAATGGAGCATTTGTAAGTTCTTATGTCCGTTGGATTATACGGGTCATAGTTAATGACACATTCCTTTGCAGCCTTTTCCTCATATTTCTTTTTCATGCTTTCACACTGGTTTTCGTTGAAGAAATCCTTGCCTTTGACAACAATTCCGGCTGAAAAACGTAAAATATAACTCCCATCGTATTCAATGACGTTTTTAAATTGCAGTTTGTTGAACTCGAACATAATCCCGTCATTGAAACCGAATGCATGTGATGTGGTAAATGTAATCCCCTTAATATCGGTCACGTCAGACCTCCTTCCGGATTTAATGTATTCAACCTCCCTGACGAAACCCTTGGATTTCCATTCCCGGTCATTCGGATATTTCGTGACATAGAAATCGAGAATATAGTTGTTGCGTTCTTCGTTCACAACAAGACAAACAATCTTTTTGGCGTATTCCTCGATATAATACCTTGGAGTGAACATGCCATTGCGTGTGACTTTAATGGTGTAATCGTGACTTTTCTGTAATTTTCCGATATTCTGCGCCACTTCACCGTTTTCATTGGTTGAGACATTATCGGTATCGACTTTTTCAAGCGCCTGAATGACGTTGTCACCAAGCGCCTTATTTTCTTGTACAGTCAACAGTTGATAACCTTCACCGTTGTAGATTTTTAGTTTGTGGCTATCAGCCCTTGCTTGTTTTTTGACTGTTTTGTATGGGGAATAGTATTCATGGTTTTTGGATTCTCGTTCCACCATCATCGTTCTCCAAGTCAATTCCTGCACCTCCTGTGTTACCTCACCCTTGAGTAGATGGTGTGCCACGCGATGGTCGGATTGCTGCTGATGGATTCCACTGTTAACATCATCCGCGATATTGTCGTTGTGTATTATCTGTTCATCGGCTGATTTCATTCCAAGCGCAAGACCGATTTTAATCCTGTTGAATATGCTGACTATTTTTTTCCACATGTTATGTAACTCTTTATATCCTATAATGTAATGCGGAAAGCATAAAAAAAACAAAAACGTACGAAGGTTTCGTACGCTCTCGTTTGCTTTTTATAATATATGGGATTGATAATTAAGGATTAAGGCTTGAATCGTAATCCATATAGCCTGCGGCATACGGTGGTCCTGTGACGGTGCCGTCTGAATTAATGGTGAATGTGCCGTAGTCGGTGGTTGGCCTGTGTTTGATATATGCCAGTGATTGTGTATTAGTCTCTAACCAGTCTGATTGGACTGCGCCTTGTTTGTTGAGATAGAGTACGGGCATTCCATAACTATCGTGTTCTGTATCGCTTGGCAGGACTTGATATAAGCCGTTAAGTGAGGTGTCGTCGTTTATTATTGATAGAATGAGACCGGGAGTTGCTGAACTGTTCACGTCCTTTACATACGCATCAGCCTCTTCGTAGGTGTCGAATATACGGTCGGCGATGGCCGGAGCCTTCACTGCCATTCTAAAGGTTTCGGCTATGTTGATGTTGGATTGCTGATCGGTTTTATGTTCTGTATATGCCATGCTTAGTCCTCTCCGAATGTTATGCTATAATAATTTACAGGCAACAATGAGTGCATGATGTATACATAATACGTTGTTGAGGCATTTCCGTTTGTATATGTAAACTGTAAGTCTTCGTATGTTCCTGTTTGGGGGTTGAAATGTTTCTGCCGTAACCATCGTTCATTGACATTTATGGGTTCGTGCAGCACGTTTTCAGTGTAAATTATATTTTTATATTTCTCCGGAAGCACCAATATAAGGCTTGACTTTTCGGTGGATGATTCCATTTCCGGAATGACGGTCAAACCGTCCTTTGTGCAGAATCCGCTTTGCAGGTTCATTGAATTGAGTACTGTTTGGTTTGGTATTATGTCATAGTACCATGCATAAGGGTGGAGCGGGATATATCCGTAATAGTATTTGTATGCGGCTGTTATTGTTTTGGTTGCCATTTGGGTTATACCTGCATCGATTGTCACGGTGGAATCCGAACCGTCGCTTTTTTTTGGCGTGTTTGGTGATGCTCCATAATAGACGACAGAGCCGAATTTGTATTCTCCCTCTTCCATGCTCCGTGATGTTCCGAACGAGTATACATATCTGTCATCAATATCCGCCTGTCCGATTTCGGTTTCGTTCAAGAAATAATGTGCTTTTAACGGTTCACATCCCGAAATCAACGAATAATAAGAGTATTCGTCAAGACCTTTATACCCGCCTTGATTATATGTTGTGTATAAGTAAAAATTGGTTATCGTTCCGACTTCGTATTGCTTGTTTGCATTAACGACTATCTGTGATGTTGGCAAAACAGCCTTCACATCGCACACTTTTGCCAATATTTTTTTTAGTATTTCCTCTACTGTCGTACCTGACGGAATAACATCACCCGGATAATATGAGCCGATTTGTGCGCCACTTACCGGTATATCGTTTACTGTTTCGACTAAACCTGCATGGGTTTCTATGACTTTATCATATTCCAATTTGTTGGCATCAATGCCTTTTCCTGCGGTATAGCCTGCAAACAAGCCTGTAATTTCTCCTTTAAGTATGGATCCGTTGTAGAGTGTGACAATAAGGTAGTTACCCTCGATTTTCATGGACTTGACATCACGCCCCTCAAGGGTAAGGAAATTATTGTCGATTTCAATACCGGTCAACGAACAGTTTTTTGTGAAATCGTTCGGATATGGGGAAGGTGTTTTGAAGTATACTATTCTATCCATTTCTTAAAGACAATTTCACTGTTTATTTTAAAGTCACATTTTCGTCAACGATATATGTATATTCTTCAGATACGCCATCCGTCCATTGGATTTTTATTTTTAAAGTGTTGTCACAATTTCCGATATTTGCAAGGGATACGTATATTTTGCCGTCATATGCTCCCCTTACAACCTTTGGGTACAGGTAAAGTGCAGTTGGCCATCCCGATGGGTTGGTTTCGATTTCACGCCAAAGCGGTGTATCCATTTGGGTGTCGTTAATGAACCATTTGGCATCCGGGTAGTTTTCGGGTGTTGCGTCGTTGATGGGTTGTATTGCTACTCCGAACCTGTTACCGTCGTGTTCGGAATCACGGTCTATTTCACCCCCTATTTCCATTGTACGGCTGTTAATCAGTGTATATGTTGCATCATTTGATGTTCCTGGAGGGCATATTTTTGCATCATGCATGGTCCATGATAGGAATACTTGATTGTTCTCAAGTGCATCGAGCCTGTTGTTTATTTCGTCGAATTTCTCAGTTAATAGTGAATTGATTTTTGTTTCCAATTCATAGAAATTCATATCAACTTCTTTTATGGTCAAACCACAATGTTTGGTTTTATCACCCTCGTAGTTGGATTCTAACTCGTAATAAGTCATATAATTAATTGTACCTGTTCTATTATATTAATAAATATTTGATCGAAGTTGGGTCATGTTAAGACTGCATTCATAGAATTTGAATGACTTGAAATAGCCCACAAAACTTCCGCCAAACTCTTTTTCGAGCGGATATATGTATTCCGGTATATGAAGATAGTCATTATAGATGACATCTGATAATCCTTGTGTTCCGCCACCGATTGATATGTTAAACGGGACACCCTCTTGTTTATCCGGCATATCGTCCAATTTCCTGAAATGAAATTTCGGAAGTTCCTTTGAGACAAGTTTCAGTGTGCCGTTAATGTATATCATGATTCTCATAGTGTCAGCGTTTTTGCCCGAAATGAACCTTACGTGTATATTGGACCATTCGTCATATTTCACTTCATTCGGATTGGTGTATTCTGACACTATCTTATAGCCGCATGATGGGTTGTCACAATCCTTCAACAGGTATTTGTATCCAACCGAACCATCGTCTTTAACTTGCAATGCAAATGCGTTTTTATACAAATCGTTATTGATATTGTATTTGTTACCTTCCTTTTGAAGATATTCGGGATAATCTTTTACAGTCATTCCGTCACAAGTACGGTTAAAAAGTGTAAAGTAGTTGGCTTCGCTAGGTATGCTTCTGTATTGTATAAGTGCCGTATCACCCTCTTTATAGGTATGTACCGTAACACCGTCACAACTTCTGTCGAAAAAGATAAATTTGTTCTCGGTTTCAATTTCAGTAAGATTAGCCTCATCTGTTTGGTGTCCGTCGTTGGTTTGTAATACATCGACTTTTTCGTCTGGTTCGGATTTTTGCTCGAGATATTGTTCCTTGAAATAACTGTTGCAGTCGCAGTTACCGCCGGCCACATATCCCTGTGGGTAATATTCAGATTTCATGCATTCGTCAACGATACAATCCGGATTAATAACATAATCAACGGGGTTATACGGTGGGATTAGGGAACTTTTTTCGTATTCGCATTCAGTATCATAATATTTGGCCCATTTGTTTTCCGCACGCACACCCATATAGAAGAATATGCCTTTATTCTCCGGATGAACATCATTAAGGGTTTTACCTTCCTTATAGTTAAAATCGTGGCGTTTCAGTTCAAACTCCATGCTCCAGCCGCTGTCATCCATTGTATACGGAAGTACTTGGTAATCGTGACCATTGGCGAAAAATCCTTGAAAATATCCACCATTTAGTTTTGCACATCGGACATCGCCGTCATTCACTATTGCGTTAGGGTAAACGAAAAGTTTGTTGTTTCCATTCACGGGATGCACCCTTAAGGCGCAATCACCTTCATTTATTCTATATACACTCTTGGTCAGGAGTTCAGTAAATTCTTGGGGGGTGATTTTAAACTTTTCAAAAACAATCAATCCGTTATCCATCCCGGTAAAACCGATATTCTTCAATTCAACACCCTTGGAGATACATTCAGAATACTTGTATTTCTCTATGGATTTCAAACCGTCATCAGTTACACATTCATCTACAGTGGTATCGATGTATGCGGCCAAGCATCCTTCAAACAGATTGCCATAGGCACCCCCTCTACACTGTTTCAGGTAGAGGAAAAAATCCCAATATTCTGATAAATTGAGGTTTACTTCAAACGGTAGTCTATTATGATTAAGGATGTCCTGCATTGTATGATATTTATTTTTATAAATAGTATAAAATACCTTTATGAAAAAGATAATAAGGCTCACTGAGGCTCAAATGAGACAGATAGAGGAGTCCACGTTCAATAACGGGATTGATGATCCGAATTCAATCCCCGAATATCCACATTCGCAAGTGACTGTATCAGGACAGGAAAACGACGAAGACTTTGGCAAACCGGTAACAACCGATGATTTTGCCGACAAGCAATGCAAGAGTTTCCCTTGGGGAGTCGGCTCATATTATCGCGGAACTCATGTTCCTATGGTGGCAGAAGGGATTGACACTGCAAGTGATGGTGAAATTAAGGATAATGTTGACCAATTCTATAACCATTCAGATTCAAACGAATTGATAGACGGTAACGAAGAGGATGACCAGGAGATAATACCTCATTCAATAGAAATACATCTTGACAGGCTCATTGATGCGATGAGGGATATGAATCTTACACCAAAAAAAGAAGTGGCTATTTTAAATAAACTTATAGCAAACAGCAATATACAGAACTTGCCTCCCTCGTACAAGAAGGAAACATCGATGAAAGTTTTTGCTAAAAAATAAGGCGATGGTGATTTTAAGAGAAGAAAACCAAGATTTACGCGGGAAACTTTTCCCGATACCTGATGGGGTGAAAAAACACCTTATCAAGACTTTACATGATTACGAAAAGAAAGACGGTGACAGGAACAATGATGGATATGACCGTCTGGTTTATCTATGCGACCAAGATAGGGTTACAATGGAGGAGTTGAAGCGCATCAAGAACTTTTTCGACAACTATAAAGGCACGCCGAAATCCAACGATTACATTCTCAACGGAGGCAAACCATTCTCTGATTGGGTAAACAGAATATTGAAGGTTGCCACTGACTCTTCAAAAAACCAGAAGGAAGCCGAGGAACTTGTTGGTTTCGGTGATAGGAAAGAGAAAAACAATATAGAACCCCCAAAGATACAGAAGATTAAACCGGATAAAATACAAACAAAGAACTTATCAAATTCAATTTCGAAAAATTCGACAGTAAAAGAGTCGAAAAGGGTATGTCTATCCACATTTCAAATGGAATTAATCAAGGAGGCATTGAATCCGAAAACATTTTCGTATGAAGAACTCGAAAAGCGTTGTAATTATGATTCTAAAACCGATGAAAATACAGCATTTAAATACTGTGAACGAACACTTGGCCCTTATTCCGGACTTGGTGGGGATAGGGCTGTATTTGATCTTACAGATGACAAAGTCTTAAAAGTTGAGTTCAGTGGTCAGGGATGGATGCAAAATCAACATGAATATGAGGTTACTGCTGAATTAGAATCAAATGGCATTACAATTATTCCTAAAATATATTCAGCGCCAGATTCATACAATTGGATGGTATGTGAACGAGTTATTCCATGTAGGGTAAACGATTTCGACCACATCCTTGGTGTACCCTATTATGTTACAAGCGATCCTGGTAATGTCAACGATAAACAAACAAAAGATTTTGGAAATCACACTGAATATCCCTATAAGCAAAATCCGGATACAAAGGATAATAATTTTATTTGTGTAGAAGGATTCATTAGTCACATACAAAATAAAGGAAAATACACGTATCAACGTGACTATGAAACGTTTGAAAAACTGAAGCAACACCCTTGGTTTGCACAATTGAGCAAATTAATCGAATTGACCGGGATGGAGGATTTTCATATGGGAAACTTTGGAATGGCAATAAGGAACGGAAAACCGACCATTGTCGTACTCGATTTGGGTCTATAGCCTATTTATAATAAAATAAGAATAATACATTATACAAATAAAAGAATATGGCACAAAGTTGTTTGGAAATACGCAGTATGGATGCCCGTCACACTCAAATTGTGAGGTCTGACTATCAGATAACGAATCCATATATTAACATATCCGCTAACCTCAATACAGTCAAAGACCTCACGATGAAGGGTAATATGCGTGGTCATGGCCTTCCTTGGCTTCCGGATTGTCATGCTGTCATTAACGATTTCACTCGTTTCAATTTCGATACCGACCCCGCTTCAAACTTTGGTAATCTTGCTGATCAGGACGCAAGACTTCGTATGTTGGCGACTGGACGCAGTCTTTATTCGCCCGAACGCCCGTATGTGGCTCCTGATACAAGTGCAAATGTTCGCGAAGGCCAATATGTTGTCAGATAACACAATGAATCATGTTTAACGGACTGCTCGAGGAAATATTGAATGAATCTGCTGTCACACCTGACAAAATAACAAAGGCGATGGACGAGCATTCTAAAGTAATCGTTACTTATACACCAGTAACGAAAGGGCGCGAACATGCAACCGGACCGCGTCTTATTGGTATATTTGCCTATGGCCAGACCAAATCCTCGAACGATTGTGTCCGTGTGTATGAATATGCCGGAGATACTGCCACGTTTGTGCCCGGTTGGAAGCTGCTCCGTCTTGACCAATTTGTTTCTTGGAAACCTACAGGTCAAAAGTTTAGTGAACCGCCTGACTCAAAATTCAACCCAAACGGTGACGAAACAATGAGTGTTGTTTTCAAGGTGGCTCAATTCAACGACGGTACATCCGATACAAAGGATGATGAAAAGGGACCCAAAACAAACGGTGAACTATTCCTTACCCCTACTGAGCGTAAGTTGAAACAAAACCGTATGCGCTTAAAAAACCAGTTCGATAATCCGATAACAATATCCGATTTCAAGGCTGAAAAAGGTATGCGGGATTACAAGGGTGGTGAAGATGAATACACAGAAGGACCGAAAACGTCAAAAGATGTGCAACCAGAGGAACCGAAATCTTCAAACTATAAGGATGAAGTTGCGAAGATGTTCGAGCCCTTGAAAAACAAGATAAAGAATGCCCCGAAAATCGACCTTATTCAAAACACAAAAAATACTGAGACCGAAAAACCCGTTGAAGAGCCTGAAACAAGTGAGCCTTCATATAAAGACGAGGTGCGTAAACAGTTCGAACCGTTAAGGGATAAAATCAAAAACGCCCCCAAAATAGATTTGTCACAATTTGACAGGTTTAAGAATAAACTGGGTGACACATCAAAACCGATAAAACTGCGTGAACTGAAAGAACGTCTCGGAATTGGATAATTTGTTTTTCATGTAATATTATCTTATATTTTTATTTAAAAGAAGATTCAGATGGCAGAATACGATAAAACACTCGAATTGTTCAAAAAACTCCAAGAAGGCGGGGTGACTGACGCAACAGCAACACCTATAAGGCAAAGGCCAAGAACTGATATGATGACAGGTGATGTGGCGTCACTTAACGAGGCTGTTTTTGGGAGATATAATGCTGAGAACGACAATTCAGCAAGTGACGGTTCAAAAATCCTTATGGAAACGATGAAGGAATACGAATCGGGCAATGTTTCAGAGGAAACGAGAAAACGTGTCGAGGAAAATGTAAAGAATTCAAAAATACCGAAGGCAATCCTTGAGTCGGTGCTTGCCAAACCATTAATTGAAACAAAGATTAACGGGTCTGATGTCAACGACTATATGGAGAACCTCATGAAAAAGAATACCAATATCGAGGCTTCGAAAAGAATCAACCAAAAACTGAACGAAAGCGATGCTTCAAGACAGCCGGTACAAACCCCACAGTTTACCCAATCAAATTTTGACTATGCTAAACTTCAGGGAATGATTGAAGAGGCAATCGATAAGAAACTCAACCAATTCATAGGCAAAATGAACCTTAGTGAGAACAGACAAACCGGTGTTTCCCCGATTACACAGGTACAGGAAATAAACAACACAAAGTTCCTCTTCGCGGATTCAAGCAACAATGTATATGAATGCACATTGAAATACATTGGAAAAAACAAAAAAACAAAAGAATAAATACGTACTTTTTAATGCATTTTTTAAACCTTCGTTGGGAAACGGAGGTTTTTGCTTTTATGTGTCCTAACTTTTCTAAAAAATAGTATATTTGTCCTGAATTTAAACTTAAATGTCATGTTAAAAGAAGAAAAAATCAATCAGAATTACCTGACGTTCCTTAAAAAACTTGAGACTTACGACTGTTATTCGGAAGAAATGATGAATGATATCGGTGACAAGGTGAAATACGGAACGTACTCCATGCAAGACGAATATGGCGGATGCTATGCAGGTTCGCTTGTTGAAATTACGCTTCAGACCCTTTGCAGGATCGGCTATGAAATCAACGAGAATGTGTTCGGTAAGAACGGTAAAGAAGCGTTTGCACACCCGTATCTCGCGGTTAACACCAATAAGCTCATGCGTGTATTATTGCTCCTTAATCTCGCCAAAGCCGAAATGTTTGTGGATGAAACCGAACAATGGAAGATAAAGAAGGGTATTATGTACAAGTTCAAGGATTTTGAGACTTCACTTAAGCTTGGTGCAAGAACTCTTTTCCTTTGTCAGAAATACGGAATTAAACTTGAAGAGGATGAATATGAAGCAATCCTGTCAATCGATGACGCTGAAGATAATGGAGCACGTTTCAGGAGCCCGTTGTACACTTTGGTCAAGTCGGTTAAACTCTTCACTTTGGTTGAACTCAGAAGAAAATGGGCCGCACAACACGAAAATAAACAGGAAACACTTGAAAAGTAATGTTTAAGAAAAATTTGAAAAAAAGAGTTGAGGAACTCGAACAGCGGATTGCGGATTTGTCTGTCCCGTGTAAAAAGGAATTGAAATTTGTAAATCTATCACCGAATCCGGATCCGTGTTATGCAAAACCATACGATAGTGGATTTGATATTCATGCTTGGATTGATTCCAATACAGAAGGTGTACGGTTTGACAATGAGAAAAACAAATACTACATTGAAATTCAACCGAACGAAATTAAGCTAATACACACCGGCCTGTATTTTGACATTCCCGAATTCTGTGAAATGCAAGTGAGACCGAGAAGCGGTTATGCGCTCAGAGTCGGTTTAACAGTAAATAATAGCCCCGGAACTATAGACCAACTTTTTATAGGTGAGGTGTGTGTTATCTGTCTTAATCCGACAAAGAAAACTATTCAAATACACGGCAACGACAGAATTGCGCAAGCGGTTCTCTGTCCTGTCTATAATGAACCATTGGTGAAATTGACTAAAGTGGACAAAATCAAAAAGGAAACCGAACGTGGAATGAATGGTTTTGGAAGTACCGGAATGTAACGTTTTAATTTTTGTTGTATTGATTGAAGGTTAGTTGCAAGACTGACCTTCTTTTTTTTGTTTGAGCCGGAAATGTTCGTCATTTCCAAGTTCAGTTTAGTTTCGGGCTGATATTTATGTATAAGAATAATACAATAGTAATAAAAACGTTAAATAAGATGGCAGATAATACAAAATACCAAAAAGTGTTACAACTTTACAGAAGCACTAATGTTTGGGATACCAAGAATATTGCCAAGGCTGAAGTTGAAATTCATGCCAAACAACTTCATCCCGAAATTTTAAAAGGTTTAAGGGATGGTGAACCTATCATTGCAAAGTATTATGATAAGGCTGATGGTTATACCTTTGGATTTAGCGCACTGGACCCTAATACTGACCCATATTCAGGTGGAAATTCGGCAACACATATATGGGTGGAAGGTTTTGACAGTTTTAAGTCAAATGAATTTGACACGGGATCCAAGAAGATCAGAGGCATTGTCCCTAATTATGATAGCCCTGCTTATATTCGTGTTGACAATAGCGGCACTTATACTTATTACAAACTGATAGTTAGCGAGCCTTCCACACCACCAAGCCGTACTACAAGTTCTGTATTCGGTGTTGGCCTTATTAACAATGGTGTTACATACATCGAATGGTTTGATTCTGCGGCTGAGGCTAAGGGTGCTATCGGTGATCTGAACTACAATGACAAGGATCTCGAGAATGGATTTGTAGCAAAGGTAAATCAAAAAGATGGCAAAATCGAATCTATACACGGTAATATTACTGGTGAAAACGCAACTGTTGTAACCGATAATCACTATTCTTATGTAAAATTAGAGGATTCTAGCACAATTCCTGACGACTATATTTGGGATACTACGAACAGTGACAATGCATTGCCTTCTAACGTTGATGAGTCAAGACCTAAATACTATCACGTAACGGGTTCAACTACGGAAACCCAAAACGGATATTATGAACTTCGTAAGAATATTGAAGTAACACTAAAAATCACAGACACTAATAATGTCCTTGCTCAAGGTTCTGTTACTAAATGGAAACTATTGAATGAAGCACCTTCAGGCCATGAGTTTGTTGATGGTGAAACTTTTACTTCAATTCCCACAATAACATCATCAAGTCCTGAATATATCAGGGTTGGTGCAGATAATAACTATAGGTATTATCAAAAAGAAACGACCTCAAGTGATTCAGGGCTTTCAACTAATTTTACACTCCGCAGCCTGTCCCCAACGGAAGTCTCTGCTCTCGGAAGCAATGTCAGGGATGCATATAAACTTGTCGGTAATGCCAATGGAACAGAAACTACTATAGGTGATACTATCAAAATTTACAAAGACAGTTCACTTTATAATGTATATCTTGGACATGTCGATGATACAATTGTAGGCCCAACAGACCCAACTGTTATACCTGGTCATGGCCATGAAGCGCTTTGTTTCATATATCTTAAATCTGATGGCACATATCAATTGGTTACTGTTGATATCGAGTCATTCCTTTTGGAGAATGAATTCAAAGATGGTTTCGAAATTAAGAATGGTGGTTATTCTTATGGTGAAATAAGTTACGATCCGTATGCCGGCGATTCAAGTAAATGGATTACAAGTGGACAAGGACAAAATGTATTCAACGAGTTGCCTTCGTCTGTTATAGAGACTTCGCCTGAATATATTAGGGTGGACACAACCATTGAGGGAACCACAACAAGTAAATATTACAAAAAGAACTCAGCAGGTGAGGTTTATGTTAAACTCGCTTCTGATGGTGGTATTGATTTTGAAGATGAGGG
>OCTW011581403.1_pt1 | contig 15176 bp, 2 predicted proteins | sample 1539671 | NCBI WGS metagenome assembly OCTW01 (sample SAMN02144230, study PRJEB22623) | gut metagenome | biome: sheep rumen | host: Ovis aries | place: New Zealand
CCCGTCGTGTTGGACGTGACGGTGCCGTTCGCCGCACCATGCCCCGCGTCGGCCACCATGATGCCGTCGCTGGCGACCGTGGTGATGAAGTTTGTAGCAGTCTTAGCAGCACTAGCCTGAGCTGTTAAATCAAGCTCACCTATTTCATATTGTGTCATTTTATCTCCTTTAGAATCCACATTTACAACTATAACGATGAGCTAGTCCCATCGTACCTGTTACTGTTAATGTTCGACTTGTAGCGCCTGATATTGCAGTACCATCTTTATTTCATTGATAAGTTACATTACTGGTAGTTGCTACACCATCAATATATAATGTTGCAGTTAATGATGCAGCTGCTGCATTACCTGTTGCAGTGTAATTAACATTCGCCGCAGATATTATTACTTGAGTATGTTTTTTAGCGTCTATTACATTTTGATTGGTATTAATTAAATTTGTTACTTGACCAGAAGTTTGATAACCTTGGCTAGTAACATAATTTTGTGATGCTGCAGTCACATTGTTTCCTCAAGTTAATCCACTAGCACTAACTTCAAAATATTTAGTAGTACCAGTGTATGCACTTAAAGTAGTTGGGCTAATCTCAAATCTTGATGAATTATTTGCACCAATTCTTGCAAAAGCTGTTGTTCCAGCAGTTTCAACAGTAGAACCAAATAGTGCAACTTCTACAGGTGTACTACTTGCATCAAAGATATGTAAACCAGAAGTATCAATTGCGGTACGTTTTTTCTTATTAGTATCATAAATAGTCATGCCCGCATCAGTAATTTGTACCTTACCTTTATTTGGATTACCAATTATAACACCGTCGGTAGAGTTAAGCAATAATCTTTGAGTACCACTCGCATCAGTCATTTTAAAATCACTAGATGTTAACTCTACTTTTGGATTAGTATCTGTACTAGTATTAGTAGCTCCAGTACCACCATAAAGTGTAATAGTATCTTCATATTTAGCTTTTAAGTATGAATTTCTATAAATATAAGTACCACCAGCAGTTTGTCTCAGATAATATTTACTAGCATTAGTTAAACTATTATCATATATATTGATACCAGTTGAATCAGCATGAATATAATTACTAGCAATTTTACTAGCATCGTCAATTGCGGAATCTATATCCTCGGGTGCGGGGGTTCAATCTGTGGCACGGTTGCCTTTTTCGAGTTTCATCGAACCGTTGCGGATTTCGAACCAATCGTTCACCGTTCCAAAATAAGGAACCAGAAGAGCTCTCGTCATCTTGTTGGTAGTAGAAGGCCAAGTTATAACTTGCTCGTAGTGTTTCCATTCGGAAGCGGATGCCGTTATGGCATTGCTATGAACTAAAGCGTTACCTCCGGAAGCACAAAGCAAATATATATCTCCAAAAGAAGTTCTATTCGTTCTATAATCGAACGATAAAACGTATTCTTCTCCGCCTACAACTGCATTTTCCCTAATCAAAGGAATGGCAAAACCGGAAGGATTAGTGCTCGTTGACGTTCCCTTGATTCCGTCATCGGTGTCGGTCACGGTCCAATTAGAAGACCAGCGACCTCATCCGGTAGAGGTAGACGGATTCGAGTTCCAAGCTGTTCATGAATATACCGGTTTAGCAGTCCATTTAAGCAAATTTCTTCCACCAATTTCACCATCTAAATCACCAATATTAATACTTGAAACATCAATAGCACTAGATTTAATTTTTTGAATTGTAGCATCATATACGTCTAATTTATTAGCTGCAACACTTCCTGTGATAATATTTCCACCATCTATAATAGTAGTTGAATCATCAAGTTGTACTGGTGAACATGAACAAGCAGTACCCGCAGCTTGCTGTGCGACAGTTTGAGTTTGTACCGCAGTATAAAGTTTTGGATATTTAGTATTACCACTCGTTAACTGGGGCACAGTGAGTGATCAATTACCATAGCCTGTCCCGCTAGTAGCTAACCATGTTTCATTTATTCCGGGTTTAGCTCCATTAGCAGTTTGACGATAATATATACGTTGAGTGCGGGAGACTGCTGAAGTCTTTGGAGCTGCTGCATCTGCGATATTTTTAGCACTCTGGGCTAAAGTATCATCAGTAGCAGTTAAAGTTCAATCACTTGCCGCATAAGAACCGCTATTAGTTTTAAGTTGATTACAATATCTAATTTCACTACCGTTAACCCATAAATCACCTTCATCATAAGGTGGTGTTGGTTGAGTTGTAAATATCCTTCTCTTGGAATTAGCCATAGTTTGTGCATCCTGTGCTGCGGCTAGTGCTGCTGTCGCATCACTGTCAGGAATTGGTTGTCATTTATAATTAGAACTATCTTCCATCCAACGCCAAGAATGACCAGTGCTAATATCATAATAAATGTCACCGAGGTGTCTATCTTTTAATTCTTTTGTAGTTCACGTTTTAGCAGCATTATCTGTTGGAGTAGCAGTTGCCGCATAAGATGTTTCTGCGGGAGCTCCATCCATATATCATGCTTCAATTTGACCATCAACTTGACTTTGTAATGACTGTAAAGTCGTATTTGTTGTTGATTTATAGTTTTCAAGGGCATTATTTACTGTATTTGCCGCACCTTTAGCATCATATAAATTATTTGCTTGTGCCGTAGTGCTATAACTACTTAAATCTGTTTGACCTTGAATGCAAACGCCAGCTTCAGAAGGTTTATAAGCCGTAGTACCATTAGCATAGGTTACTAACTCACGTTGTCATATATATCTGCCAGCTGATACAGTAGGTTGAGTAGTTCCTCAACTTCCGCCACTTTTGGATGTAGCACTAGTAGAACTATACCATTGTGTTTGAGTACTAACTACTGTAGTAGATTTATCATAAGCACCACCACTACTAAATATTGCGGCACCCTCAATGTCTACATGATTGGCTGTAATTTTAACATTATCTGAAGATTGATTAATAGTTGATTTAATAGTATTTACTGGTAATACATCTTCATAACCATGTGATTTAGCTATAAATTGAGTAGCAGAGGTAATACTTTCTACCGTTGTTTTAATATAAACTGGAGCAGATTTATTAGTAGAATTTTCTGTAAAAGATCATGTACATTTTACATAAACTATATCTCCAACTCGTAAACCAGTGGTTGAATCAATATTTCAAGTATGGGTTACATTATCATCAGCAGCTCAACTTTTAATTGCGTCTAAAGTTCAAGAAGACACAGCCGAATTAACATATTTTGCACTTGAAATTTTAGAAACTTCAGAAGTAATTCCATCGGCTGTAATACGTAATTCAGCATTTTCTTTAACTGAAGATTGATGCGCATTACCTGCTTCTTGACCAGATTTTGTCCATCATGAACCACATATTTGCGGTTGTATCTCGGCCTCCACGTGCACGGTACCGTTGGGGAAGGTCGTGGGGAGGTCTATGTAGCCGAGGTCGATTATCTGAGGTGTGGCTAGTGGATAATAAACATTAACACCAGCAAGCAATTGCATTGCTGTAGTGGCATCTGTAAATGCAGTATTGGCAAATGTGAAACCACCGCCAACTTTGCCACCTGGATAAAACGAGCCACTTGCGTTAGAAAACCTGGAAATGTATTTATCTGATAGCTCACAGTAACCCGAATCAACTCGTGATTTATTATCCGCAGTATCATAGACTGAAATATGCGGCTGCGAATCGGCGGTATGGTCAACATAGCGTTCGTTTTCTGTAACAATATGGTGACCGATTGACTTTTTAATCTTCACATGCCCGCTCGCGTCCACCGTCAGCACGTCCTCGGTGCCGTCTGGCAGGCTGCACAGCTCCTCGCCCTTCAGGTCGATGTAGGAGATGGACTCGCGGTAGGGTTCGTAGTCGGTGGCTTCGGTGCCGCGTTCGATTTGGAAATTGCTCAGCTCAATAGTACCAGCCTTGACATATCCAAATCCTACGGTAACACATTCTTGGTCGCTCGAATATGTGAATTCGTAATGTGTCTTAGTATCGACAACGCCCGTGTACTTCAATGGGAAAGTTGTTCCGTCTGCTTTTTTTATAGCTATACTAATGCCATTTCCACTAGCTGCGGCAAGAGTTGTGTATCTAAAATCGAACGAAACTTTAAATTCGCCGACAACAGGAGCTATTGGAAACGGGCTTGAGCTATACAAATTCTGAATGGTTCCAGAATAAACACCAGAATTCTCAGACCAGCCTGATGCCCGAAGCAAGTTCGAACTGTCAAAACGGTTCTTCCCAGTGGTTTTCACGCCGATGCAGCCGTAGGGAACGTAAGGCGTGAGGGTGCCAGCCTCAAATTGCAAATAGACAACGGTGTCAACTGTCGTATTAGCCGCTATTCGAAGGATTATATAATGCAGCGGATTCTCGCCAGCCGTGACTGTGCCAGTCGCAGACTTGTCCATACCATTAAAATCTTGATACGGAAAACCATTGTAACCAGTACCGCCGCCGCTCGTTATCGCATGAACACCAGCAACAAGGCCTCGGGCCGAGAACGTATATGTTCCTGCGGGCACCTTTACGACATTGCGATTCGACTCTACTCGCGATATATAAAACTCGGTCTGGGCGGATGCGGTACCATATAGGTGTATTCCACCATCGTCAAGACGCTTACATGTCACGTTATTCGTTGTCGTGCTGTAGTCGAAAGTATTGGGTATCAGGTTCCTCCCCCGCACACTCCTAATCTCCACTGGCGCGTCTGGCGTCGGCGCGCCGTTCTGTTCGCATTCGCCGTAAATATTTAAATCAAGTAAAGATAAATTAGCAGCATCTTCAGTCACAATACTTCTACCACAGATAGACTTAGTAATTTTAACATCATCTATAGCGTTATTGACTTCTTCTTTAGTAGCTCTTAATGCAATATCTTCTGCATTTTGTTCAATTTTTGTTTCCGCACTATGAACACGTTCCATTAAATCACTATCTTGTAATCTCCAAGAGGTGCCATCATATGTAAATGACATAGCCGCACCTTCAGGCCAATTATAAGCATCACTATCTAAATCATTGCCATTAAAATCTTTAATAGGCTTGGCGCCCGTATTATTAACATTTAATGTGGGCGCCGTTGTTGTATTCTTACTTGTAAATTTTACTGTCACAGTTGCACCAGTATAAAGAGTTCAACCAGTATTCTGAGGAACAATTGTAGCTACTTTTGCGGCTGTGCTTGCACCAGTACTACTTGTAGCAAATTGTCCTTTTATCTGTGACAAAGTCGCATAGTTTTGTTTTACATGCTGGCTTATTGTACCAGTAGATTCAAAACTAATTGAACCAGTTTGTGTACTCATTTTATCTCCTTATCTTATCATGTGACAGTACAATTATATGTAGAATTTAACTTATTTGTACTACCATCTAATGTAAATGTAGATGTAGTAACATTTAAATCCGTTGTAGATGTACCTGTAGTTTTGGTTCAACTATATGAAGTTGGTGTCGTTACAACTCCATTAACTCTCAATACTACTCCAAGAGTAGCAGTATTATTATCTCAATTAATATTACTAGGTACAATAGTTACAACGGCTTCAGGGCCAGTCGCACCAGTTTGTCCAGTGTCACCTTTATCCCCCTTATCACCTTTTTCTCCTTTATCACCGACATACTTAGATCAAATATATGAATTTGCAGTTGTAGGTGCTGTAGCGCTATCACCGACATATACACCAATATAAGTAGTAGATGCGGTTGGTGTATCGGTCATTCCCGCTCCAGAAGAATTAGTACCATACCGCACATAAGTATAAGAACTAGTACCATTAGTACCAGTTTTACCACCTACTGTATAAGTAGTAGCTACACTATTATCACTATAAGTTGTAACTGTTTTTGTCCAAGCATATTGTGTTGTAGTAGGTGCTTGCGGATCACTTTGTCAACCTCCCGCAGGAGGGGGCGTCGTTCCATTGGTAGAAAGCTGATAACTATATTCTATACTTTTTACTGTTACAGAAGTTCCATTGGTACCATTAGTACCATTTATACCCTGTCGTGAGACAGTATAGCTAACTGCTTCAGTTGAATCTGAAAATGTAGTAGTAACTTTTGTTCATAAATAAGAACCCTGAGCTACACTTGGAACAGTTGACTGCCATCCAGAATCTGGTTTTATGGTTCCACTTGTAGAACTTGTATATTCTGTCACATTAGATGTAACAGTTATACTTGTTCCAGTATCGCCTTTAGGCCCTTGCTCACCTTGTGGGCCAGTTAAACCTCGGTCACCTTTCTCACCATATACTCCAATAATTCGTCTATCAGTTTTTGTAGGATTCCCTGTAGTATAATTTATAACCTCATAATTTCACAAATAGCGGTTAGTTGAAGTTGGAACTGCAACCGTAGTTGAGAATTCATTTTCTGCCGGAGCCGTAGTTGAATTATTAACTTTATAATATTCTACGATAGAAGTAATTCCTTTACCTGCAGTACCTTGTTCACCAAAAATTGATATAATGTGTGGCTGAGTCGGATCAGAACTAGTTCCATCTGTATAATTAATAATTTCACGATTTCAAACATATTTTTCAGATGATATTGGAGTAAGAACAGTTGTCCCTCAACCAGTTAAAGGAGCAGACTCTCCATTATTATTACGGACATATTGCTCTGTAACTGATTGTATACCTACACCAGTGTCACCCTTTTCTCCTTGAACACCTTGTTCACCTTTAACTTTTACTCATTTATATTTTGAAGGTGATTGAGAATCTGTTTCTATATGGTCAGTATATGTCCCCATATATAGTTTATTAGCCGCAGCAGTAGTTGAAAAATCTGTAGTACCGTCTGCACTATTAGCTCAAGCTATATGGAATCAAGCATCATCACCATCATCACCTTTAATAGACGTTCCATCTTCACCATCACTAATAGTAACAGTAGCACCCGCTGCATCAGTAATAGTAACAACTTTCCCACTCTTGGAAACGGTTGGTGATTGACCATCAGCGCCATCTATAATTGTACCAATAGAAGCACCATCTGCTTTAATAGTGGTTGTTTTACCATTTTTAGTAGTTGTAATTACGGGAGTATCACCTTTTGGCCCTTGTTCACCTTGAGGACCTTGAGCACCGGTGTCACCCTTTTCACCAGTTTTACCTCGCGGGCCTTGGTCACCTGTCTCTCCTTTTTCACCATAGACGCCAATAATATGCTTATTTGATTTATAGGGATCACCAGTCGTATAAGCAATGATTTCATAATTTCATAAATATCTATTATTTGCATTTGGTTCAACAACTGTTGTAGAAAAGTCATTATCTCCAGGAGCTACATTACTATTATTACGAGCATAATATTCTGTAATAGAAACAATACCTTTACCATCTTCACCAGTTGATCCATCTTCACCATATACACCAATAATCATTGGACTTGTAGTATTTATTGTTTGATTATTAGAGTTTTTAGTAATTTCATAATTCCATAAATATTTATTTGTAGCTGTCATAATTTGAGTACTTGCGTCAGTACTTCATCCAGCTGTTGAAATTGTTACACCTGATGATTCAGAAGTTGCAAGATAATAATTTATAATTTGTGAAATTGAATAACCTTGCGGCCCTCGCTCACCTTGAATACCTTGTTCACCTTGGATACCCTGTTCACCTTTAGGACCTTGAACACCTTGCCAATTTTCTACAATCGTCCATTGTGTAGCTCTAGAACCTTTATAGTAAAGATCATATTGACCATCGCCATCATCAAAAAGATAAGCATCGCCATCTTGAACTGTTCCAATAGCAGGAAGAGGAAAATCGTCACTATAAAGACCTGGAAGGATATTTAAAATTTTACCATCTTCGCCATCAACAACAAATTTAACTGGGTCAGCTCAATCATTTGGCTCAATTGTATCTATAGAATTAGTTGAAATTGCTACAGCTGTTGTAATTCAACAAGGCAAACCATTTGAAGCAGGAATTGTTCTACTTCAATTTCCAAGAGTCCCAGATAAATTATTTGTAGCAAAAGTATAAGTAAGATTACTTGTAGGTTTATCTGGTTTAGCAAGACTCCTTTGATATAACATAATATTAGCTTGATTTAAACCTGCGGAACCATCTTCAAATACTTTAACGGGAGAAGTTCATTCATTACTAATTTCATCTGTACTACCAGTACCCGTCGCAGTCGCGGCAATAGCTCAACAAGGATTGTTACCAGTTGGGATTTCTATTGACCAACCATCCAAATTACCAGACAAGCTATTTGTAGCAAAAGTATAAGTTAATGTACCAGATGGTGCGGTAGGCTCACTTGCCGCACGTTTATACAGTACTATTCTTACTGTACTATATCCATTTTCACCTTTAATTAATGTTCATGAATAATCATTAATATCTTCAGAATCTTGGATATTATCATCTGTATAAACACCAAGATAGCTTTTTCCCGCACTTATAGTAGTAGAAAAACCAGAATTTTGCGGCTCTATGGACTTATCTTGTTTTATTACAATTTTATTAGCTCAAGCAAAATGGGTATATGATGGTTTTCCATCTGCGCCAGTTGGCCCCGTAATACCTTGTTGACCATCTTTACCATCTTCTATTTCAATTGGCTGTCTTTGAGTTCCATCACTATCAATAAGTGTAATAGTTGTTTTACCATTAACTTTATTAATAGATCCAATAGAAACAGAATTGCCGTCTTGACCATCTGTACCTATATATGATTTGGTAATAGCTATATTACCATCACTATAAATAGTTTTAACTCATAATCATTCGCCCTTATTTGTTTGCGGCATGGTAGATTCAAAATCATTGCTAGATGGTTGAGCATCTGTTGAAGTTTTTGCATATTCAATGTCTGTGACAGTTACGGAGGTGCCATCCGCGCCTTTAATAAGACTTCAATTATAATCTTGAGGATTACCACTGTCATTTACATTTTCATCAGTATATACACCCATGTATTTTTTATTAGTACTATCTTCAACACTAAATCCAGTTGCTTCTACAGTTTTAGTTTCATCTTGTTCTGTGATAATTTGAATGTCATCTGCTCACGCAATATGAATATATCCTGAAGTACCTTGTATACCATCAGCACCATCTTCACCATCTGCTATTTTTAATTCTGTTTGATTTCCATCATCATCAATTAATACTACAGTGGTAACACCATTTTCTTTAGAAGAACTTTGAACATAGACACTTTTGCCATCTTTCCCATCTGTACCAATATAAGATTTTTGATAAGATACACTTGAAGTAAAATCTGAGTATGTTATTTCAGTTCTTACTCAAAGTCAAGTTCCTTGCGGCAATGACAAAAAGTCTTCTTCATTAAATTCTTCACCAGTTTCACCAGTGATTTCTTCATAATATTCACCAGTTTCACCAGTAATTCCTTCATAATATTCTTCGCCCGTTAAACCAGTTTCTCCATAATCATAATAACTATATCATTGGTCTAAAGAACTTTTTCAATCTTCGTCTGCGGGCATAATGTTTTGTGAATTAGTAATTGCGTAGGAAACCTCAACAGAGAGAATACCAATACCATCAATACCAACCTCACCAGTTTCTCCATGTTCTCCTGTTTCACCTTTTGGACCTTGCGCCCCTTGGATACAAGTATAAGTGTAAGTTAGACCATTATCAGTAGTTCTCATTCAAATATATTTTCCAGGAGTTCATTCAGGACTTTCACTTGATCATTCAATAATATCAGAATGACTCACAGGAGAATCACCAATACCATATTCTATAGCAACGATTGCTTTACCCAAATCATTTAATACTTCACTTAAAGTTTTTGTTCCACCAATTTCAAGAGGGGAATAAATATTAATACCGTCTCCACCAATAGCAATCTTACCATTACCATCGAATGTAATATAAGCATTTTCATCACCAATAGAAAAGGGAGATTTACTGTCAAAATAAATGCCGCTAGGATGTTTTCCATCAGAGCTAGGAATACTGGCTATACCCTGTTTTATAACTCCATCTGGACTAATTATAAAAACACCTGGCACATAATGATCTGTTCCTGGAGAAACTAAAATTCTTCATCCATTTTTCTGATTTGAAGATATATAAAGACCGTCAGGAGTTTCTGCAATACGTGATGCTACATAATTTTGGATTGTTTCATCAAGTTCATATAATCCTAATTCTTGCGGATTTTCGCTACCATTTAACTCCGCTTTTGACATAGTTCCAGTTGTTTCATCTAAAGTATAATAATTTTTTTTTGGGTCAACAGTGGTATCTTCTGTTAATACTTTATGATCAGCGAACCATTGAGCTGTATCAATTACAGATTGTAAAGTAGACATTCCAGCGAGAGCGCCATTAGCATATTGATTAGCATAAATAGCATCTCTTTGAGCAGAAGCCGCTGATCTTGTAGCTGCGTCTGCTTTTGCATCTGCGGTAGCTGCTGCGATAGAAGCTTCATCTGCTTTATTTTGAGCAGTTGTTGCAGATGAAATTGCATTTTCAGCACTGGATTGTGCAACATTTGCGGATTGTTCTGCAGCAAATGCTTGAGTTTGAGCTTCTGCAGCAGCCGTTGCAGCTTCACCAGCTCTATCCCACGCACTTGAGGCTGCTGTCAAAGCACTATCTGCATGTGACTGTGCTGTTTCAGCGGCTTGTTGTGCTTCTGTAGCTTTTTCATCTGCATATACTGCTGAAGCATTTGCTGTTGCCGCACTAACTTGAGCAGAAACGGCAAGAGCTTGAGCATCATCAATTGAAGCTAAAATTGAACCTTGCGGCCCTGTTTCAAGTTGTATATATTCAATATCTTTATCATGCGCTGTAACTGTTGCTATAATATTATTAATATTGTCACGGCTAGCTTTATCCGCTATTTCTTTTGTTTCATCATTAATAGTTAGATAAGATACAGTATCCATCTATTCTCCTTTTATAGCCGTTATTTTATATTTCTATTATATTTAATTTTTGATTGTTATTTATTATTAATTTTTGTTATTTAAAAAAAAAGAAAAAAGGTCTTGCATAAAACAAGACCTTTATCTTTAATTTTTATATTTATTAGCATATTGATAAGCATTATCAGCTAATTCTGTTAATGCTCGTTCAATTTCTAATGCTGTTGTTACTCCTGGGAAGTTTGCATTAATTTCAACACGTTGTTCAACATCATTATTAAGAGTACTTGAACTTATATTTTTTCCAAGAGATGGTAATTGATTTATATTAGACATAATATTTCTAACAACTTCAACAGTAGAAAGCATATTCTTTGTATCGTCAGCATTAAGAACTAATTCTTTTTTATGAAGGATTGCAAGTTTACCATGTTTTTCATCCATTCCAGAATCAGTTCATGTACCCGTATAACCACCAGTATCTCATTTTCCTACATCAATATATCACCCAGAATGTCCTCCGGTTTTTCTATTAATATAACGTTGTGCCTCAGCTTCAGATTTTGTTCTATAAAGCATGGTACCATTTCTATCATGAACAGAATAATGGGTTGGTTTAAAATAACCTGTTTGCGGTTGTTGATTATTATTACTACCACTGCTGCTGCCACTACTATCAGTTGTAGTTGTAGTTTCTGCAGAATAAGTTGGATAACCATTTGTTTCATAATTAGTTCTATAAGTTGTCGTATAGGTTGTATTGTAACTCACATTAACATCTACAGTAGAATTATTTGCAAGTCTTTCTAACTCATCCGCGGCTTTAGCTGCGGAATATTCAACTTCACCTAATGACTCTTGGAGTTCTGTTGATTCATCAACAAGGTCTTCTGATTCATTGAATGCTCTATTAATTTTTTTAGCATAAGTATTTAATCTAGTAGAACTTGTAAAAATTACTTTATTTAATTGAAGTAGAGCTCCTTTAAATTGATTCTCAGATTCCGTTAAATTATCTGTTTCATCTTTTGCTTCTTTAACGCTATCTTCTGTAAAATTATAATAATCATCTCCAGCAGCAGCTAAAACGTCTGCATTTGTATCTCCAAAATTAGAAATATATGACATCATATCATCAGTTAATGTTGAAAAATTAGTTGATAGAGTTGTCATACCAGCAATGGTATTATCACTCATTAATGAAAATCTAGTTTCAGTTGCATTCCAAGCATCTAAGAATAAAGTAGTAATTGTTCCATTGTCTCCTAAAAATGGATTTGTTCCTTGTTCCATTTTTGGTAACATGGTACCAGTTACATGACTTTCCATATCATCAAAAGAAGAATTTACTCCATTTGCCATTGTATTAAAGAGAGCTAGCATTGTTCCAGATTCTCCGAAAGTGTCTTCTCATCCTTTGATTAATCTAGGCAATGCGGCTCCATCTCCATCAAGAGACTGATTAATAATATGCATTCAAACTTCTGCAGATTTTGCATCTAAATTATCTAAAGATTGTTGAGCAGATATTGTAAAATCATCTATATCTTTTGAAGCACTTGAATTATATTCAGTTGTTTTTCCTCTTAATTCATTAAAAATTTCTGTTAAATTGCCAAGATTTTGTTCAGAAATAGTTGTTTCAGCTTCAACAAATTCATTGTATGTATCAATTATTGTTTCACCATATTCAAGTCTAGAATTATTGATAAAAACTCCTAATTGACCTAATACTTCTTGTATACGATTTTTTTGTTCTTCTGCACCAAGCCCAGTATCCATAACGATTTCAACTAAAGTTTCTTTCGTTTTTAAAGCTGTTTCCATAGCCATTTCATAGGTTTGTAGCATCGCATTCTTTGCTAAATTATAGGCTTCTTGTTGTGCATTTATTAATTCTTGTGTTGCTTGAATTACTTGATTTTCATCAGCACCATATACAAAGTCATAATTACCAGCTGCATTTCGTTGTAATCGCATTTGATTTTTATTATTTTTAGCCTCTTCTAAGGCAATTTGTTTTTGTAAAATATCTAATTGTCTTTCTGCATATTCAACATCATATTTGGTAATAGCATTAACTTCTTTAAGAACAGATTGTGTTTCTTTTTCTGCTCCGACTATGTCTAAAACATATTTTTTCTTATTTTGTAAATAAGTTAATTGTTGCTTCATTTGATCAGAAATTTTCTTTTGAATCGCACTAGAAGCATTTTGTGAATTATTTAATAAATTTTGATATTTTAATTGCAATTTTTCAAGCTCCGCGGCACGATTATAATCATCAAGATATTGCTCATCATTTCGAGTTCTCATTTCTCATTCTTGAGAAAGTCACTCTAAATCTTGACCACCAAAAATCCCATTTATTGTTTCATTCACATTTTGACGTGTTAAAGCCTCAAGCAAAGCTCTATTATCTTGAAGAGCTTGAGTCTCAGTATCAAGAATTTCTTCTTGGATTTCATTTACTTTATTTGTAGCATCTTTTAATTCTTTTCTTTGTTCAAAACTTAATTCTCTATTTTTTGCTTCTATTGTTTTAAGAATTTTTATTTTTCTTTCTTCTGCTTTTTTAGAAATCATAAGATCATCTATTTTACTTATTGCAGTTGCTACTTTTCGATTATAAAATGCTGCTTGATCTTTATATCCATTTTCACCAAACATCAATTTTAATTGAGTTAATCTAGTATCTAATGTTTTTTCAATTCTATCATATGCTGCAATACGATCATCAATTAACTCGTCCATTTTGCTACTTGCTTCACTAATAGTTTTTAGTAATCCATTATAAGCATCAACAGCCTTCTTCATAGTTGAAATAAGATCATCTGTAGTTTCTTTCAAATTTTGTACAGCTTGGGCTTGACTAATTTTTTCTTTATCTGGATCTTTGCTATTAAGAACTTTTTCAGCATCTTTTATTCTACTATCAACATTTTCTAATTTATAATTAAAAGTTTTTCCAAGAGTATCATTCAATGTTCGTGAATAATATCTGGTATCTCCTTTAAAATGACTATAGCCTTCACCGCCACGGAAAAATTGATTTTTCATTCTATCAAAATCTCGTTGAGTTTCTAATGCATCACAAATAGTATCAATTCCATTTTGAATACTATCTATAATTTTATCTGCGGCGTCTTGTAAGGCTTCTCTCTCTTTTTGGATTTCTAAATTCGTATCGTCAATAGTATTTAAAGTATTTTCATAATCAGATACGGCTTTCATGAAACCATCATGATCTTCTTTAGCTAAACGAACTTGTTCTTCATAATATGAAGTATCTTCATCATTGCGATGAAGATTATATTGTGCTATAGCATCATTTTCTCGTTTCGTCAAAGCCGCTTCAATAGCTTTGCCATTTTCAAGATTTCCAGCAGAATCAAATTGAATTTTATCAAAACCAGCTCGACGAGCATAGGCATTAATTGTTAAATTACCATTTTCATCATACCCTTGTGTTTGAAGTGTCTTTTTATGTTTTTCAGCTAATTTAACTTCTTTTTCAAGTAATCCAATATTTTTTGCATGTTCTGCTCTTTCTTGTTGCAAATTTGCTATTCTATCTGCGCCATATAATCTATCTTCTAGATTAGCTAATTTTTCCATTACCGCAGACTGTCTCTCTAAATCATTAGTAATATCAGTTAGATAATCTCATTCATTTTTTTCTTTTTCTTTTTTCTGATTATGTTTACCTTGTTTTGAATTACCTTTAGGAGATTTATTACCACCTCCACTAGATTTAGGATTTTTACTATATCCGCCAGTATAAGAAGGATTACTAGCTGCCGTATTTGCAGTTTGAACACCTGAACCAGTATAATGAGTACCAACAAGATAAGGTATATCTATTTCTGTTTCTACAGAAGTCATTTCAGGGACCATCTCGATACCAGGAAAACGAGGCCCACCTTCTCCAATTTCTACAGCATCAGAAGTAAATCTTGGATGATATGAAATTTGTTGAACATATCCTGTACCTTTTTTATGCTCAATTTTAGCATCCATTCCAATAGAAGAAAGAATTTGTGATGCCTGCTCTGCAGATATTTGACTATCTGAAAGCATTTTGTTTAATTTTTGAATAAATGGATTATTATCAAGATCCGTTGTAACTGTAATAGTTCCAGCATCAATTTCTGCTTGTAACTGATTCAATCCAGATAATAAATCTGAACGAACAGTATTAATATCTTCCCCTTCTTTTAATTGAATAGAAAGATTTTGAATAATATCTTTACTTGCAGCTCTACGTAAATCATCAATAGCAGACATATCGCCTTCAGCCATACGTTGAGC
>OCTW011618001.1_pt1 | contig 15172 bp, 11 predicted proteins | sample 1539671 | NCBI WGS metagenome assembly OCTW01 (sample SAMN02144230, study PRJEB22623) | gut metagenome | biome: sheep rumen | host: Ovis aries | place: New Zealand
TGCTCCGCAGCCCGCCTTTCTCAGTGGATGGAAATCCTATTTCGCCTTATTCTGGATGTATTCGTCGATACCTGCCGCAGCAACCTTGCCTGCGCCCATGGCCTTGATGACCGTAGCCGCACCGGTTACCGCATCTCCGCCGGCGAACACGCCCGGACGGCTGGTCATGCCGGTTTCGTCGTTGACATCGATTCCGCCCTTCTTCGTCGGCTCGATGCCCGGTGTCGTATCTCTGATCAGGCTGTTAACCCGTGTACCCAGGGACATGATGACGTAATCCACATCTTCGATGAATTCGGAACCTTCGATTGGAATCGGGCGTCTTCTGCCGGAAGCATCCGGTTCGCCCAGTTCCATCTTGATGCACTTCACACCGGTAACATTACCGTTCTCATCACCGACGATCTCCACCGGGTTCGTCAGGAAGTGGAACTTAATGCCCTCTGCCTTCGCATGTTCGAATTCCTCTGCTCTCGCCGGAACTTCCTTCTCGGAACGACGGTAGATCAGCGTGACGTCCGCACCCATTCTCTTCGCACAGCGGGAAGCGTCCATCGCCACGTTGCCTGCGCCGACGATGGCCACCTTCTTCGGACGGGAGATCGGTGTATCATAGTCGTCTCTGTATGCCTTCATCAGGTTGATTCTGGTCAGATACTCGTTCGCCGAAACAACGCCTACCAGGGATTCGCCCGGGATATTCATGAACATCGGCAGACCTGCGCCTGTGCCGACGAACACGGCCTCGAAGCCTTCCTCGTCCATCAGTTCGTCGATTGTGATCGCCTTTCCGACGATGGCATCAGTGACGAACTTGACGCCCTTCTTCTCCAGCTTCTCCACTTCAATCGCAACGATTTCCTTCGGGAGACGGAACTGCGGAATACCGTAAACCAGTACGCCGCCCACCTTGTGCAGCGCTTCGAATACAGTTACTTCGTATCCCTTGTTCACCAGATCTCCGGCAGCGGTCAGACCCGCAGGGCCCGCACCGATCACTGCAACCTTGTGGCCGTTGGAAGCCGGCTTCTCGATCTTCTCATCTCCGTGGGTGGCATTATGTGTGTCAGCAACGAACCGCTCCAGACGGCCGATACCAACCGGCATGCCCTTGATTCCACGGACGCACTTGCTCTCACACTGGTTCTCCTGCGGGCATACACGGCCGCAGACTGCCGGCAGAGAGTTGGTGGAGGTGATGACCTCGTAAGCGCCTTCATAATCCTTCTCTACAACCTTCGCGATGAATTCCGGAATCCGTACGTTGACCGGGCATCCGCTGACACACGGCTTGTTCTTGCAGTTCAGGCATCTCGCCGCTTCGTCCAGTGCGATCTCTTCTGTATATCCGAGGGCAACTTCTTCGAAGTTCTTGTTCCGAACATCCGGTTCCTGCTCCGGCATCGGATTCTTATCATTTCTCATGTTAGGCATTGCTTCTCACTCCTCCCGTCAGTTTGCAGATGTGTTCTCTATCGTGGGCTTCCTGTTCGGCAAATGTCTTGCCTCTCTTGATCAGAAGATCCCAGTCGATCAGGGAACCGTCGAAGTCCGGTCCGTCAACGCAGACGAACTTCGGTTCACCGCCGATGATGGCCCGGCAGCCTCCGCACATACCGGTACCGTCGATCATATAGGTGGCCAGGGAAGCCACGGAAGGAATGCCGTAATCCTGCGCAATTCCGCAGACGAACTTCATCATGATGGCCGGTCCGACCGCAACGATTTCATCGTACTTCTCACCGGAATCCAGCAGTGCCTTCAGCTTATCTGTGGTGAAGCCCTTCTCACCGTATGTACCGTCGTCTGTCATCATGAAGACCCGGTCCACACCGGCACGGAACTCATCTTCCAGAATGACGATGTCCTTCGTCTTGAATCCGCAGATCATATCAACGTGAATACCAGCCTTGTGCATGCCGATTGCCAGAGGATATGCCAGCGCATTGCCGACGCCGCCGCCGACGATCGCAACCTTCTTCAGACCCTCCATGTGAGAAGGCTGACCCAGAGGCCCGACCAGATCTGCCAGGCAGTCGCCCACGTTCAGCTGAGACAGCAGAATCGATGTTCTGCCTACTGACTGAACGATGATATCAACAGTTCCCTTCTCAGCGTCATGACCCGCCATCGTAATAGGAATCCGTTCACCGTACTCATCGACTCTGAGGATGATGAACTGTCCCGGCTTCGCATGTCTCGCTACCAGTGGCGCATAGATCGTATACCAGTTGATGGTATCGTTCAGCTGCCGTTTGTTCACGATTTCAAACCTTTTCACTGTAAACTCCTCCTATAAATTTCTCGCACGATAGAGAAGATAAAAAATTAACAATCCTCTCTAAACAACAGGGGCCAATGGAAATTGGCCCCTGTTCTGTTGCCCGATCTTATTGACCCACGAATAGTTTACTACAGTCGTCAGACTCTTTCAACTCTTTCCGGGTATTTCGGTCAAATTATCCTTGGTCCTCGGTTGGTTTCTCCTGAGAAGATTACTTGCCGAAGTTTTCCTCCGTGTGCTTCAGACGGTCGTAACGAGCCAGAGCATCCTTCTCCGCCTGTTCGAACAGAGCTTCCGCTCTCTCCGGGAACTTCAGAGTCAGGGAGTTGTAACGTACTTCTCCCATGATGTAGTCTCTGTAGCTCTTGGAAGCAGCCTTGGAATCAACGTGCAGCGGGTTCTCACCTGCAGCAGCCTTGTCCGGGTTGTATCTCAGCAGGTTCCAGTAACCGCACTCAACAGCATCCTTCATTTCTTCCTGAGCCTTCGCCATACCCTTCTTGATGCCGTGGTTGATGCACGGTGAGTAAGCGATGATGATGGACGGTCCGTTGTAAGCTTCCGCTTCCTTGATCGCCTTCACTGTCTGCTCCGGATCAGCACCCATAGCAACCTGTGCTACGTATACGTAACCATACTGCATGAAGATGGAAGCCATATCCTTCTTCTTCAGTGCCTTACCGGATGCTGCGAACTGTGCAACCGCACCCATCGGAGTGGACTTGGAGGACTGTCCGCCTGTGTTGGAGTAAACCTCTGTATCGAATACGAGGACATTGACGTTCATACCGGAAGCCAGTACGTGGTCCAGTCCGCCGTAACCGATATCATAGGACCAGCCGTCACCGCCGAAGATCCACATGGACGGCTTTCTCAGCATGTCTGCATTGTCAGCGATGAACTTCGCATCTGCGTTGTCCTGGCCGGCAACAGCAGCAGCCAGTGCCTCACCGGTTGTCTTGGAAGCCTCAGCATCGTCGAACGCTTCAACCCAAGCCTTTGCTTCCGGTGTGCCCAGTCTCTCTGCAGCAGACTTCACTTCTTCACGTCTGGTCTGTACGGATACAGCCATACCCATACCAAACTCAGCGTTATCCTCGAACAGGGAGTTGCCCCATGCCGGGCCCTGACCCTTTTCGTTTACTGTGTACGGTGTGGACGGAGCGGAGTTACCCCAGATGGAGGAGCATCCTGTCGCGTTCGCAATGTACATTCTGTCACCGAACAGCTGTGTAACCAGCTTAGCATACGGAGATTCTCCGCAGCCCGGGCAAGCACCGTTGAACTCCAGCAGCGGCTGCTTGAACTGGGAACCCTTCACGGAATCCACCTTGAACGGCAGCTCCTTCGGTGTCACTTCCTTGAACAGCTTGTCGAACTTCGCCTGTGTTGTCGCAACCAGCTCGTCGTCTACCGGTGTCATTGTGATGGTCTTCACCGGGCAGACCTGAGCGCAGGAACCGCATCCTGTGCAGTCCATAGCGGATACAGCGATGGTGAACTTCAGATCTTCGACGCCCTTGCCGGTCATCTTCTTCACGCCGTCAACGCCTTCCGCCTCAGCTTCTGTCATCGCGAACGGTCTGATAACCGCATGCGGGCAGACATAGGAGCAGCGGTTGCACTGTACGCACTTCTCTGCATTCCATACCGGAATATCTGTCGCAATACCACGTTTCTCGTAAGCAGCTGTACCAGCCGGGATGCTGCCGTCCTGCTGCTTCAGGAATGCGGAAACCGGAATGCTGTCGCCGTCCATAGCGCCCATCGGTACCATGACGTCGTTCAGGAAGTCTGTCATTTCCTGATCGCGGCCAACCAGCTTGACTGCTTCTGTATCGTCTGTAGCATCCGCCCAGGAAGCCGGAACCTCAACCTTGTGAACCTTCGCAATACCGGCATCTACCGCTGCGCAGTTCATGTTGACGATCTTCTCACCCTTGCGGCCGTATGTCTTCTTGATTGCATCCTTCATGTACTTCTCAGCATCATCGATTGGAATGATGTTCGCAATCTTGAAGAATGCCGCCTGCAGAACGGAGTTCGTTCTTCTGGCACCCAGGCCGATTTCCTTCGCGATGGAAACAGCATCACAAGTGTAGAAGTTGATGTTGTTCTTCGCAATGTATCTCTTCACCTTGCCCGGCAGATGCTCTTCCAGCTCATCATCGCTCCATGTGCAGTTCAGCAGGAAGTTTCCGCCCGGAACAACGTCCTCAACCATGTTGTACTTCGCCAGGTATGCGCTGTTGTGGCATGCTACGAAGTTCGCCTGCTTAACGTAGTAAGTGGACTTGATCGGGGAATCACCGAAGCGCAGGTGGGAAATGGTAACACCGCCGGACTTCTTGGAGTCGTACTGGAAGTAAGCCTGTACCTTCTTGTCTGTGTGGTCACCGATGATCTTGACACTGTTCTTGTTCGCACCAACCGTACCGTCGGAACCCAAACCCCAGAACTTGCAGGCAACTGTGCCTTCCGGAGCTGTGTTCGGATAGTGGCTCGGTGTCAGGGACAGATGTGTGACATCGTCGTTGATGGACAGCGTGAATTCCTTCTTCTCGTCTGCTGCGCCCATGTTCTCGTATACTGCGAGGATGTCGCCCGGCTGAACGTCCTTGGAACCCAGACCGTAACGGCCGCGGATTATTTCAACATTGCCGAACTTCGTTCCGTTCAGAGCAGCAACAACATCCAGGTACAGCGGTTCGCCTGTGGAACCCGGCTCCTTCGTTCTGTCCAGAACAGCGATTTCCTTCACTGTTTCCGGAATTACGTTCAGGAGGTACTTCTGGGAGAACGGTCTGTACAGGTGAACTTCCACCAGACCAACCTTCTCGCCCTTCGCTGTCAGGTGGTCGATCAGTTCCTCTGCTGCGTCGCAGACAGAACCCATAGCGACGATGACCTTCTCTGCATCCGGAGCGCCATAGTAGTTGAACGGCTTATAATCAGTACCGATCTTCTCGTTAATCATTTCCATGTACTTGTTAACGATGTCCGGTGTTTCCGCATAGTTCGTGTTCGCCGCTTCGCTGTGCTGGAAGAACGCTTCCGGCTGCTCAGCAGAACCGATTGTGTGCGGGTGGTTCGGGTTCAGCGCATGATCCTTGAATGCCTTCAGCGCATCCCAGTCAACCATTTCCTTCAGTGTTTCATAATCCCAGTAATGAATCTTCTGGTACTCGTGGGATGTTCTGAAACCATCGAAGAAGTTCAGCATCGGCAGATGACCCGCAATTGTTGCCAGGTGTGCAACAGCGGACAGGTCCATTACCTGCTGAACGCTGTTGGAAGCCAGCATAGCGAATCCTGTCTGACGTGTTGCCATAACGTCGGAATGATCACCGAAGATGGACAGCGCGTGAGTGGAAATCGCACGAGCGGATACATGGAATACTGCAGGAACCTGCTCTGCAGCAATCTTGAACATGTTCGGTACCATCAGCAGCAGACCCTGGGAAGCCGTGAACGTGGATGTCAGGGAACCAGTGGAAATGGAACCGTGAACAGCGCCTGCTGCGCCTGCTTCGGACTCCATCTCGACGATCTTCACCGGCTCGCCGAAGATGTTCTTTCTTCCTTCAGAAACCCATTCGTCCATATTCTCAGCCATCGGAGAAGATGGAGTGATCGGGTAGATGGCAGCGACCTCTGTGAACGCATATGCTACGTGCGCAGCGGCCATGTTACCATCCATGGTCTTGAGCTGTCTGGTGTCAGCTACATGCTTGTTAGCCATAATAAGCACTCCTTTCAAATTATAACCTGATTTAATAACCGCGCTTCGCCGTCACACGAAAAAAGGCAGACTTCCGCCCCTTCCGGGAACGTGCCGCTGTTAGTAAATCTTGTATACCACGCCTATATCTTACTCTCTTCCATGGGGCAAGTCAACATTGTATCCACAACTTTACAGAATACTCACGCCCCCCGCAGACCGCTGTTTTTCAACGGTTCCGTAGATTCAGAAAATTACATCAATGCTTCTTCCCGCCCGGTGCCAATCCTGCCGCTCTGCCGGACGCTCACTTTTTCAGTTTTTGTTCAAGGACAAAAAAATCCCCGGGACTTCCCGGCCGCCGGACCCGATTGACAGCCCCCGCCCCGGCGGATACAATGGGTTGCGATCAGGATGAAGGAGGACAGAAACATGATTTTTGCAGGAAGTCACCTTTCCAGCGGGAAAGGATATGAGGCCATGGGACGGCATGCGCTGAAACTGGGAGAGGATACCTTCGCGTTCTTTACCCGGAATCCCCGGGGCGGCAGAGCGAAGGACATCGATCCGAAGGATGCGGCGGCGCTCCGTAAGCTGACGGCGGAGCATTCCTTCGGAACGCTGGTGGCCCATGCGCCGTATACGATGAATCTCTGCTCTGCGAAGGAGGATGTCCGGAAATTCGGCCTGGAGATGATCCGGGACGACCTGGTCCGCATGGAAATGACACCCCACAGTTATTACAATTTCCATCCGGGCAGCCACACGGGCCAGGGGGCGGAGACCGGAATCCGGCAGATCGCGGAGGCGCTGAACCTGGTGCTCCGGCCGGACCAGACCACCACGGTTCTGCTGGAAACCATGGCCGGCAAGGGCACCGAAGTGGGCCGCAGCTTTCAGGAGCTCCGGGAGATCATCGATCAGGTGGAGCTGCAGGAGAAGCTGGGCGTCTGCCTGGACACCTGCCACGTCTGGGATGCCGGTTATGATATTGCAGGGGGCCTGGACGGCGTGCTGGAAGAATTCCACCGGGTGATCGGTCTCGACCGGCTGAAGGCCGTTCACTTCAACGACAGCATGAACCCCCGGGGATCCCGGAAGGACCGGCATCAGAAACTGGGACAGGGGGAAATCGGGATGGAAGCCATGCGCCGGATCGCCCTCCACCCGGCGCTGCAGGGACTGCCGTTCATCCTTGAAACGCCAAATGACGATGCGGGATATGCGGCAGAAATCCAGACGATGCGAAGCTGGTTCGCATAACCGGGGTTACCGGACTGTCAATCGATATAGGTGTCCTCCCGGGACAGTTTCTTCACTTCCCGGAAGGCGGCGATATCCAGCAGAATGATATAAATATAGAAACACAGGGCCAGAACGCTGTTCCGGGAAGATGCACAGAAATCGTACGCACCGTGAAGCAGCACCGGGACGATCATGCTCATGCGCATGTAGTGACTTCCGGCTGCCCGGTCCCCCCGGTTCCGGGCCCACCGGGCCATGCCGTAGTAGTAGCCCATATAAATCCCGAAAATGGCGTGGCCGGGTATGGACGTCACCGCCCGGACCAGCGCAACGGAAAGCCCGTAGCTGAACACATAGGAAATATTCTCTGCCGCAGCGAATCCCAGCGACACCGAAACAGCATAAACCACTGCATCGAACCGGTAGTTGAATTCCGGGGAGCTCCATGTGATTTTTCGCAGAGCGAAATGTTTCACACCCTCTTCTGCGATTCCCACAACCAGAAAATACTGCAGAAAATTATACAGATAGATATTTTCTTTTCCCACCAGCGGGGTCAGAACACTGCCGATGCCGATCCCCTCCAGGAACCCCGCCGGTATCACCGTCAGCGCTCCGGCCAGCACCAGCCGGAAGATCAGTCCCTTCGGTTCCTTCTCGATGGTGTCCATCCGGTACACCTTCACCAGCAGAATGAACGGCGGAATCAGCGCCGCCATCAGCAGAATCGTCATCGGCGACAGCAGAACCGCCGGGGCATAAAACATAAACATGAACGCTCCTTCCCTTCCCTCTCCATCGGGCCTTTATTATATTACAGCCGGACGAATCGGGGCAATCCAAGTTTTTTCTATTGACAAAACCCGGAAGCAGCCCTATACTAATCAAGTACGGTAATTATACCGCATGCGCCATTAGCTCAATTGGATAGAGTGCCTGACTACGAATCAGTAGGTTGCGCGTTCGAGTCGCGCATGGCGCATTCATTGAATCCCTTACAATCACCGATTGTGAGGGATTTTTTCGTGTGGGTTTCAAGGAGTGAACAAGGAAAAAACAGGCCAATATTCCCCACTAATTGATAAAAGTTTATTTGTTCAATCGGGAAGAAAGAGGATCATACGTAACCTGGTCCGTTCCAAATGATTTCTTTTTTTTCGTATATGCGTCATTAATGCATATAATGCGTACAGCTAATACACGCTCCACCCCGCCAGCGCCTGCCGGTTTAATTGGTCCGCCTTCCGGAAATCCGGAAGCAGCTCCTCCGGACGGAGGATGCAGGGCAGAAGGAAGACGGTAACGCCGGCCCGCTCTGCCTCGTCCAGCGCCGCCCCGAAGGCGGGATCGGTCTCCCGGTTCGGCAGGACCCGGGTGATCCGGGGCATGGCGATCACGAAGCAGATTGCGGAGCGGATCCCGGTTCCGGCGGCTTTCGTCAGTTCATGGAGATGTTTCACCCCCCGGGCTGTGGGCGCATCCGGGAAATATCCCACGCCATCCCTTTCCAGCGTACAGCCCTTCACTTCCATCAAATATTCTTCTCCGCCCCGCCGGAGATAGAAATCAATGCGGGAACTGCCCCAGGTGTATTCGGGATGAATTTCATCAAAACCCAGAGTTTCCAGCCACTCCGCCGTCACATGGTTCGGCGCCTGGCTGTCGATGTTCACCAGACCCAGGCCCGGTTTGGTGACCGCCACCAGGTCGTAGGCGGTCTTCCGCTTCGGATTGTCCGACCGGTTCAGGAACACCTCCGCCCCGGGCAGCAGCAGCTCCCGGCAGCGGCCGGTGTTCTTCACATGAACGGTTTCCGGCCGGCCAGAGGTCTCCACATGGGCAACGAAGCGGTTCGGCCGGTCTATGAACGTTCCCCGCACAATATTTTCATACTTCATGATTTCCTCTTCATTTTCATTGCTATCATTCTGACGCCTGTCCGGCAGCCGGTGGATGAGGCTGCTCCGGATCTGTGAAGACCCCGTCCTTCATGTGAACGGTTTTCCGGCACCGGGCGGCGATTTTCGGATCGTGGGTGACGATAATGACCGCTTTCCCCATCTCCCGGTTCATTCGCTGGAAAACTCTGATCACCGTTTCCCCCATGACCGAATCCAGATTACCGGTCGGTTCATCCGCCAGAATCAGGTCCGGGTCATTGATCAAGGCCCGGCATATTCCGACCCGCTGCTGTTCGCCGCCGGACATTTCGTACGGATACTTCTCCGCCAGATGGGCGATGCCGAATTCCTCCATCAGAGACATGCATCGAGCCGAACGCTTGTCCTGCGGGGTTTTGTCCAGCACAGCAGGAAGCTCGATATTCTCCCGGGCTGTAAGGCTCTGCATCAGGTTATAATTCTGGTAAACGAACCCCATCTCCCGCCGGCGGATGTCTGCAATCTCCGACTCCCAGAGGTCGTCAATGTTTCTGTCCCGGAACAGATACGTGCCGGAAGATTTCTTCAGTACCAGCCCCAGGATCTTCAGGAAGGTGGTCTTCCCGCAGCCCGACCGTCCCATCACCGCAATGAAATCCCCGGGATTGACGTCGAAGGACAACCCCCGGAGAATCGAGCCGGATGCTTCGTTGTATTCTTTTTTCAGATCACGAATCTCGATGATTTTCGATGTTTCGCTCATTCAAATTCCTCACTCTCTCCCGATAATGCGGCGAAGGTAATACCTTCGGATCAGCACAGCGATGACAACATAGATTGCGGCAACCGCCAGAGTGCCGGCACCCAGAGTCCGCAGGAACCGGCTGAAATCCGTTCCCGTGATCCGCCGGATCCGAATCATCACCAGCAGGTACGGCACGCCCAGGGCCGCGCCGGAGAACATACTGCCCAGTGCCTGGCGGTTCATCCGGCGTCCCAGCAGATTCCGGCAGAATTTCCGGCTGGCGCCCAGATCCCGGAGCAGGCGGTACTGCTGACGGAGTTCCTGCTCTTCCAGTCCATACTTCAGGAAAAACGTGAAGCAGGCTGCGATCATCAGTCCTCCCAGAAGGGCCAGATCCGAGGTGGTCCGGAAGGCCCGGACGGCGCCGGCTCGGCGGATCTCCTCGCTCCGGCTGTAGTACCGGCGGATGGAACTGTCCCACTTGCTGTCCCGCCGGTGGGAAACCGCCGCCAGTTTCTTTAGGGATCTGTTCACCCGGAGGCGGGCAGCCTTTCCCTTTGTCTGTATCAGGAAGATCCGGGTCGGTCCCTCCTTCCCGTTCTTCCCTGCTGCCAGTTTTCGGAACATCCCGTCTTCCATGACCACCAGATTCTCCTGCCGTCCGTTCTGGAAGGCGCCGGTCAGCACGGCCCGCTCTGCGGACGGGGCTTCGTGGGAGCGGAAAATCTGATCCCGGTTATAGAAATCGTACTCCTCCAGAGGCTGACCGATGCGGAATCGGTTCCTGCAGGTCAGGTACCATTCCAGCGGGTGCCCGGGCTCTGTGATGTCCTGCTGGAACACGATGTGAACCTGCTCTCCCCGGAGCCGGTCCACTTCTCCGTTTCTGAGTCCCCCCAGCGTCCGGTAGGCAGATGCCGGAATCAGCATGTGCTGTCCCTGGGGCCAGATCACCGTCATATAGTAATTGGTGAATCCGTATTCCCACTTCCAGGGTGCACCCTGGGGCGTGGTGATCCGCAGGGCCGGCACCGAGCGCACGGTAACATCCTGCTCCCGGTTCAGCGCCGCCTCCAGCCGGGCTGCCTCGTCAGAATGGGCCATGTAGACAAAATCATACGGGAAGAGTCCGGATACCGGGCCTGCCGCCCGGTCGGCGCAGACCCGGGGAAGCCAGGTAGTAAAAATCAATGCATTCAGTGTGATGAGCAGGAAAAGGAATCCTGCAGACGTCCGGAACCGGTACCGCCAGGGCATGGACACCAGAACGCCTGCGGATTTTCTTTGTCCGCTTCTTCTCCCGGCCCGGCCCAGAAGCAGCGCTCCGCCAAACCATACCACAAGTCCCGTTCCCAGTATCATCACGATCGCCGAAACGACGGACTCCTCATACTGACTGGACCCGAACATCAGGATCGAAAGGAGAAGCAGCAGGACGCCGGCGGCCAGGCCCGTTCTCCGGAATCGGCGGGGAATCCTGTCCGGCGCCCGGGATGGCGTCAGATCCATGATGTTCCGATACTGAAGCAGATGGTAGTTAATCAGCCCGGCGATGAGCAGAAACAGCAGGAACACGCCCATGGCCAGCGCTAAGGCTCCGGCAAGCCCCGGGGACAGCAGCACCATCCGGGACCGGTTCAGCAGACACCGCTGGATCAGTACCAGAAGGAGACTCCCACCGGCCCATCCCAGCACCAGAGTCAGGAGGATCAGGAAGAGAATCTCCATGCCGATCACCCTGCGCAGGGTGGACATCCGTACCCCCAGCGAAACGAATACGCTGTAGTTGGACATCCTGGTGCGGATATAATGGGTCAGAATCAGTGTCATCACAACCAGGGAGAACAGCGCCAGAACCGGCAGAATCCGCTGAAAGGACTCCCCGGTGACAGCACTGTAATACTCGTCATATGCCGCCCCCGCCTTCCGGTCCGCCCGGTTCAGAGCCAGCACGCCGAAAATGCTGTAGAACAGGGAGGCGATCATGGTGCCGGCGGTCAGAAACAGACGGAAACTTCTCCGGTTATAGCGGAAATTCTTCCATATGATGCGGTAAAACTCCCGGTCATACCGCCCCGGCATGGCGGTGCGCCGGCGCACTTCCGAACGCCGCTCCGCTTCTTTCCGGTCCAGATCGTCCTTCTGCTGTTTCAAAGCCCGGCGATTTCTCATGTACATCCAGAGCATGGTATCCGCCAGGACGATGAACATGGCCAGGAAGAAGCCGAACCAGGGCTGATACCCCTGAAACGACACACTCACCACCATCATCAGAATGCCTGCTCCCACCAGCAGGCGGGTGAGTCCCCGCACCGACTTTCCCAGCAGCGCCGGAATGATTCGGATGAAATACCCGGCCAGAATCCCCACCGTCAGATACATCATATAATAACCGGGGACCAGAGAAGCATACCCCTGATCCGTGTTCACTTTCGCAGGAGACATATGGAAGAGACCGGCGTAGAACTGATCCAGTCCTCCCGCATCCCGCACGGCACGAAGAAATACCGGGAGCGTCCAGTACCGGCCGCCCAGATCTGCCCACGGGAGGAAATAAATCACCCCCAGCAGCGCAAGGGGAGTGAACAATCCAAGAAGAATACGTTCTGTCTTCATTTTCGTTTTCATCGCTGCACCTGCTTTACTTTACTGTCAAAGGAAAAGGAATTGTATTCCAATATCCCTGTATCACGCAACTTTCTTAATCATCATCCAATGATTTTATCATATATTGACATCCCTCTCTACTTATTTTAATATGAAATGGCAGACAATTCAGCATGATCTCATGTCTCTGGTTTGCTGCATCCTTGTTATTTTGGTTTGTGGAGAGAGAGGGAAATATTATGAATGCTCTAAAATCCATTGTGCGGGTGTATAACGACACCAGTCTGATCATCCGCATCATCATCGGCCTGATTGTCGGTGCTATTCTCGGAATTTTTGCAAAAAATGCTGCCGCCATCGGGATCTTCGGCGACATGTTCGTCGGCGCTCTGAAGGCAATCGCACCGGTGCTGGTATTCGTACTGGTTATCGCAGCCCTGTGCCAGGGCTCCAGCAAGCTGGACCGCCGCTTCGGACTGGTCATCGTCCTGTATCTGTTCGGCACGGCCATGGGCGGTATCACTGCGGTTGTGGGCAGCTTCGTCTTCCCGCAGAAGATCGTGTTTGCGAAGGCTGCGGAGGCAGAAACGATTCCCCAGGGATTCGGAGAAATCGTTCATAACCTGCTGATGAACATTGTAGCGAACCCGATCGCATCCATTGTGAATGCCAATTACCTGGGCATTCTGGCATGGGCTGTGGTTCTGGGTCTGGCGCTGAAGAAATTCGCATCTCCGGAAACCCAGCGGGTCATGAAGGATCTGTCCGATGCGGTTTCCCAGGGCGTACGTTATGTCATCAATCTGGCGCCGTTCGGTATCATGGGTCTGGTTTACACCAACGTATCCACCAACGGTCTGGCCATTTTCAAACAGTACGGCACACTGCTCCTGCTGCTGGTGGGCTGCATGCTGGCGGCGGCGCTGATCGTCAATCCGATCATCTGTTTCGCCGTGCTGCGGAGAAACCCGTATCCGCTGCTGTGGCGCTGCATCAAGGAAAGTGCGGTGACCGCCTTCTTCACCCGGTCCTCCGCTGCGAATATCCCGGTGAACCTGGCACTCTGTGAGAAGCTGGGCCTGGACGAGGACATGTATTCCGTATCCATTCCACTGGGGTCCACCATCAACATGAACGGTGCGGCAGTCACCATCGCTGTCATGACCATGGCCGCCTGCCACACCCTGGGTGTTGAAGTTGACCTGCCAAGCGCCATTGTGCTTTGTATCCTGTCCGCACTGTCAGCCTGCGGTGCTTCCGGCGTGGCCGGCGGCTCCCTGCTGCTGATCCCGATGGCCTGCTCCCTGTTCGGCATTTCCAACGACCTGGCGATGCAGGTGGTCGGTGTCGGATTCATCGTGGGCGTTGTTCAGGACTCCCTGGAAACAGCCCTGAATTCCTCCGGCGACGTTCTGTGGACAGCTACAGCCGAATACAAGACCTGGCTGAAGAGCGGCAAATCCCTGCCGACTTTCCTGGGCGGGACGACGAAAGTAGACATCTAATACAGTCTGTTGCAGTCTGTTATCTGTTGCAGCGGCGCTGAGGCGCCGCTGTTTTTTTCGTAAAAACCGGAAATTGTTGCTCATGTCACAGTTCCGTTGTTTCGGTTCCGCTATACTGGGCTCACAATCAAGATAACAATGCAAGCGAAAATACAGGAGGTAACGAAAATGGCTAAGATTGAAATCACGAAGGATATGCTGGTGGGCGACATTGTCAACAACATCGAAGGTGCGGCGGGCGCACTGATGGAGTCCGGCATGCACTGTCTGGGCTGCCCGGCGTCCCAGAGCGAGTCTCTGGAGAACGCATGCATGGTGCATGGTCTGAACGTGGACGAAGTACTGGCAAAAGTGAACGCTGCCGTTCAGTAAGGAGGTCCGGACAATGAGTGCATTTCTGGGACCAATCCATTTCTGGCTGTATAACAAGATCAAGATGCAGGAAGGTCTGACCGACGCCATCTGCGGAACGGGCGAAGAGGCCGGCTGGAAAGCCCTCTCTTCCGATGAACAGAGACAGAAGTTCACGGTGGAGGAACTCCAGCCGCTGGAGAGTCTGATCGACGTATCCAACATTCACGGCTGGCTGCAGAACCGCATCGACGAGGCGGAAACCCGTTTTGCTACACTGGTTACCGCAATCCTCCGGGAAGAACCGGATCGCCTTCCGGACATCCGGGATGCCGCATTCCGGTTCGGCGCTGCCAACCGGAAAACAGCGGAAACCGCCATGGATGCCTACCGTCTGCTGGACGAAACGCTGCTGGACGGCATGCCGTGTGACAATGTGAATCAGGTGGTACAGAACGAATTCGACGACTACCGGTGGAACCGCACCCAGGATCTCCACGGAAAGTACTGGACGGACCCGGCAGCCGGCCCAGCGGTATACTACCAGATCCGGGAGAGTCTGATCGAAGGACTGCTGGACGGCACCGGCTTCTCCTACACCGATGAAGACGGCGCCTGCCGGATCGCATAACGAGGTGATACCATGTATTGTATTGACATCATGAAAGAAGAACACCGGAACATCAGCTATATGCTGTCCGCCATCCGGAAAGCCTGCGTCGCCATTCTGGACGGCGGAGAAGTGAACGATGGGGAGATGCGCCGGATGATCGACTTCACCCGCAGCTATGCGGACCACTACCACCACGGAAAGGAAGAGAAATTTCTCTTTCC
>OCTW011593468.1_pt1 | contig 15162 bp, 10 predicted proteins | sample 1539671 | NCBI WGS metagenome assembly OCTW01 (sample SAMN02144230, study PRJEB22623) | gut metagenome | biome: sheep rumen | host: Ovis aries | place: New Zealand
AGTAACGGACGTATGCAGACATCCGCAGCCACCGTTGCCGTGCTGCCCGAGGCAGATAAGTTTGAGGTGAACATCAACGAGGGAGAGATCAAGTGGGATACCTTCCGTTCATCAGGTGCCGGTGGTCAGAACGTAAACAAGGTGGAATCGGGTGTGCGCCTGCGCTATATGTGGAAGAACCCCAACACCGGTGAGACCGAGGAGATCCTGATAGAGTGTACCGAGACCCGTGACCAGCCCAAGAACAAGGAGCGTGCCCTGAGTCGACTGTACACCTTCATCTATGACAAGGAGCATCAGAAATACGTGGATGACATCGCCAGCAGGAGAAAGAGTCTGGTATCCACCGGTGACCGTAGTGCGAAGATCCGTACGTACAACTTCCCTCAAGGACGCGTAACCGACCATCGTATCGGTTATACCACCCATGACCTGCAGGGATTCCTCGGCGGTGACATCCAGCCCATGATTGATGCCCTCACCGTAGCCGAGAATGCCGAGCGCATGAAAGAAGCGGAGTTGTAGTTTAGGGTTTAGAGTTTAGGGTTTAGAGTTTACTTGATAGAAAATATTATGACACGTCAGGAACTTATTGAACAAATATTTACCAAGAAGACATTCTTGTGTGTGGGTCTGGATACTGACTTAAAAAAGATCCCACAACATCTTCTTACAGAGGAAGATCCACTCTTTGTCTTCAACAAAGAGATTATCGACGCTACAGCACCCTATTGCGTAGCGTACAAGCCCAACCTGGCCTTTTATGAGGCCTTCGGACAGAAAGGTATGGAGGCGTTTGAGAAGACTGTCAACTACCTGAAAGAGAACTACCCCCATCATCTGATCATCGCAGATGCCAAGCGCGGGGATATCGGCAATACCTCTACGATGTATGCGCGTACCTTCTTTGAGGAATACCAGGTGGATGCCCTTACGGTGGCCCCTTACATGGGTATCGACTCCGTGACACCGTTCCTGCAGTATGAAGGCAAATGGGTGATCCTGCTGGCACTGACCAGTAATAAGGGATCGCTGGATTTCCAACTGATGACGGATGTGGAAGGCAAACGACTCTTCGAGCGGGTGCTCGAGAAATCTCAGGAATGGGGTAACGCAGAGAATATGATGTATGTGGTAGGTGCCACCCGAGGATCCCTCTTTGAGGATATCCGTAAGATTGCTCCCGATCATTTCCTGTTGGTTCCCGGTGTGGGTGCCCAGGGCGGATCCCTGGATGAGGTTTGTAAGTATGGCATGAACAAAGACTGTGGCCTCATCGTCAACTCCTCACGTGGTATTATCTACGCCAGTCAGGATACCGACTTTGCAGAGGCAGCAGCCCGTGAGGCCAAGAAGATACAGGAACAGATGGCTACCAAACTGTCTGAAATCAAATAACAGAGCGTATGACTGACGGCAAGATGATCAACGATCCGGTACATGGCTTCATCAAAGTGCCACCCGGACTGTTGTTGGATATCGTCAATCATCCTTTGATGCAGCGTCTCACCCGTATCAAACAGTTGGGACTTGCATCGGTGGTGTACCCTTCTGCACAACATACCCGTTTTCAGCATTCCATCGGTGCCTTCCACCTGATGAGTGAGGCGATACGGTCGTTGCAACAGAAGGGCATCTTCATCTTCGACTCAGAGGCAGAGGCCGTATGTGCCGCCATCCTGATGCATGATATCGGTCATGGACCCTTCTCACATGTCCTGGAGAATACCTTGATACACGGCATCACCCATGAGGAGATCTCTCTGATGATGATGGAGCAGATCAACCACGAGATGAACGGTGCCCTAAACCTGGCCATGATCATCTATAAGGATGAGTACAATAAAAAGTTCCTGCATCAGTTGATCAGCAGTCAGCTGGACATGGACCGTCTGGATTATCTCCGTCGTGACTCTTTCTTCACCGGTGTGCAGGAGGCGAGCATAGGCTCCGACCGCATCATCAAGATGCTCGATGTGGTAGACGACCGGTTGGTAGTCAATGCCAAAGGCATCTATTCCATCGAGAACTACCTGACGTCACGCCGACTGATGTATTGGCAGGTGTATCTGCATAAGACCACCGTGGCATACGAGAAACTGTTGGTCAACTGTCTCACAAGAGCACGTGACCTGGCATCACAGGGGAAAGAACTCTTCTGCACCCCTGCCCTGCGATACTTCCTGTATCAGCATATCGATGCCGTTCACTTCGCACAGCATCCCGAGGCATTGCAGTATTACGAACTGCTTGACGACAGTGATATATGGAGTGCCATCAAGGTATGGATGCACGATGACGACAAGATACTTGCTACCCTGGCATCTAATCTCGTCAAGAGAATCCTGTTCCGGGTGGAGATCTATGATGATCAGGTTCCTGAGGAAAGAATCGATGAGATCACACATCTCCTCATGGACAAACTGGGTATCAGCAAAGAGGAGACCCGATATTTTGTGAGTGTCAATGAAATCCACAAGGACATGTACGATATCCATGATGATCACATCGATATTCTGCTTCCCGACGGCACGATAAAAGACATATCAGAGGCATCGGATTTGCTCTATAATGCCATACATTATTATAAAAATAGCAAAAATTACCTTTGCTATCACCGAATATAAAGATTTATTATTACCTTTGCATCGTTTATCAAAGTATTTTATATGGAATTTTCAGCAAAACAAATAGCTTCTTTTTTACAAGGAACGATAGAGGGCGATGAAAACGCAACCGTTCATTCATTTGCAAAGATAGAAGAAGGAAAAGCTGGTGCTATCTCATTTCTGTCAAATCCTAAATATCTCCATTATATCTACGAAACAGAATCATCCATCGTATTAATCAACGAGGATGTGGAACTGGAAAAGCCCGTGAAGGCTACCCTCATCCGCGTGAAGAATGCCTATGAGTGTGTGGCCCGTCTGCTGCAGTTGTACGACAGTATGCAGCCCAAGAAGCAGGGCATCGATCCATTGGCGTTTATCGCCAAGTCGGCAAAAATCGGTGAGAACTGTTATATCGGAGCCTTTGCATATATCGGAGAGAACGTAGAGATTGGCGACAATGCCCAGATCTATCCGCACGTGGTGATCGAAGACCGTGTGAAGATCGGCAACCAGTGTCTGTTATACCCCAATGTAAGCATCTATCATGACTGTGTCCTGGGCAATCAGGTAACCATCCATTCCGGTAGTGTTATCGGCGCTGATGGATTTGGATTTGCTCCCCAGGCAGAAGGTTACGAGAAGATTCCGCAGATCGGTAATGTGATTATCGAAGACCAGGTGGAGATCGGCGCCAACAGTTGTGTGGACCGTTCCACCATGGCAAGCACCATCGTGAGAAAAGGTGTGAAGTTGGATAACCTCGTACAGATCGCACACAACTGTGAGGTGGGTGAGAATACGGTCATGTCTGCCCAGGTAGGTATTGCCGGAAGTACGAAGGTAGGACAATGGTGTATGTTTGGTGGTCAGGCTGGTATTGCCGGTCATATCTCTGTCGGTGACAAGACCTTCCTCGGTGCTCAGTGCGGTTTGAACAGTGGCACTAAGGGGAATGTGCAGTTGATCGGTACTCCCGCCATGGATCCCAAGGGATTCTTCAAATCATCTGTCATCTTCAGGAAGTTGCCCGACATGTACAAACAGTTGGATCAGTTACAGAAAGAGATTGACACCTTGAAAAGCAAGCTTGAGGCATGTCCCCAGGGAGAATAGCTTGCATGATTTATCCAAGAAAAATTAGTTTTTATGATAACGTTGAAACAAAAAACATTAAAAGGCAGTTTCTCACTCTTCGGTAAAGGATTACATACCGGACTGAGTATCACCGTCACTTTTAACCCTGCTCCAGAGAATACCGGTTATAAGATCCAACGTATTGACTTGGAGAATGCACCGATTATCGATGCTGTGGCAGAGAACGTTGTTGAGACCACCCGCGGTACGGTATTGGCAAAAGGGGATGCCAGGGTAAGCACCGTAGAGCATGGTATGTCTGCATTGTATGCCTTAGGTATCGACAACTGTCTGATACAGGTGAACGGTCCTGAGTTCCCTATCCTCGACGGTTCTGCCATTCCCTATGTCAAGAAGATTGAGGAGATCGGCACGGTGGAGCAGAACGCTCCGAAAGACTACTATATCATCCGTCATAAGATAGAGGTGAAAGATGAGACCAGCGGTTCTTGCATCACCATCCTTCCTGATGAAGACTTCTCTATCACAGCCATGTGCTCCTTCCAGTCGAAGTTTATCAGCAGTCAGTTTGCAACACTTGATAACATGCAGGACTACGCCAAGGAGATTGCTCCGGCAAGAACCTTCGTCTTCGTGCGTGATATCGTCCCCCTGTTGAATGCCAACCTGATCAAGGGTGGTGACCTGGACAACGCCATCGTGATCTACGAGCGTCAGTTGGAGCAGGAGCAAATGGATAAGTTGACAGATCTGCTGGGTGTTCCCCACATGGATGCCAACAAGATCGGATATGTACAGCATAAGCCACTGGTATGGGATAATGAGTGCACCCGTCATAAGTTGTTGGATATCATAGGTGATATGGCCTTGATCGGCAAACCTATCAAGGGACGTATCGTGGCCACACGCCCCGGGCACACCATCAACAACAAGTTTGCCCGATTGTTGCGTAAAGAGATCCGTAAGCACGAGATACAAGCCCCTATCTATGATCCCAACGAGGCACCGGTGATGGATGTCAACAAGATCCGTGAGTTGCTCCCCCACCGCTACCCCATGCAACTGGTAGATAAGGTGATCAAGCTCGGTCCTTCATCTATCGTAGGAGTAAAGAACGTGACAAGCAACGAACCGTTCTTCCAGGGTCACTTTCCCGAAGAGCCCGTCATGCCGGGTGTTCTGCTTATTGAGGCAATGGCACAGTGCGGTGGACTGCTCGTCTTGAACACCGTAGAGGAGCCAGAGCGTTGGAGCACCTATTTCCTGAAGATCGACAACGTGAAGTTCCGTCAGAAGGTAGTACCTGGCGACACCCTGCTCTTTAAGGTTGATCTCCTGGCTCCCCTGCGTCATGGCATCAGTTCTATGAGAGGATATATCTTTGTAGGTGACAATATCGTAGCTGAGGCTACCTTTACTGCACAAATCATCAAAAATAAATAAGTTTATGAATATTATTGATCCAAGAGCTTATGTTCATCCAGAGGCAAAACTGGGCGATGGCAATGTGATCGGTCCGTTCTGCTTTATCGACAAGAACACAGTTATCGGTGATAATAACGTGATGCAAAACAGTGTCACCATCAACTATGGTGCACGCATCGGTAATAACAACGAGATATTCCCCGGAGCAAGTATCTCCACAAAACCGCAGGACCTGAAGTTCCGTGGTGAGGATACGATCTGCGAGGTGGGTGATAACAATAGTATTCGTGAGAATGTCACCATCTCTCGTGGAACCGCCAGCAAGGGAACGACGATTGTTGGATCCAACAACCTGTTGATGGAGAATATGCACATTGCCCACGACTGTGTGATCGGTAACGGATGTATCATCGGCAACTCCACGAAGTTTGCCGGAGAGGTTGTTGTAGATGACAATGCCATCATCAGTGCCACCGTGCTCTTCCATCAGTTTGTTCGTGTGGGTGGTTATGTGATGATACAAGGCGGTAGTCGCACCTCACAAGATATCCCTCCCTATATCATTGCCGGTAAAGAACCCATTCGCTATGCCGGAGTGAACCTGGTAGGACTCCGCAGGCGCGGTTTCAGTAATGAGACGATCCAGAATATCCATGAGGCATACCGACTGCTCTATTCCAAGGGATTGCTCAAAGAAGGTATCGAAGAGATCAAGAACAACCTGCCGCTTACCCCAGAGATCCAATATATCATTGATTTCGTGGAATCATCCAAGCGCGGCATTATCCGTTGAAATGAGAAAATCACTGATCGTTATACTCGGCCCCACAGGGGTAGGCAAAACAGATGTCTGCCTCCGTGTGGCTGAGTTTTTTCATATACCTATTATTAATGCCGACTCCCGACAGATCTTTCAGGAGATTCCCATAGGGACAGCTGCCCCCACTCCACAACAACAGCAGCGGGTGATGCATTATATGGTGGCCAACCATCAACTGTCAGACTATTACAGTGCATCGATGTACGAACAGGATGTGCTGAAGATTCTCGATGACGAATTCCAAAGACATGATATTGCATTGCTCAGCGGTGGATCGATGATGTATGTCGATGCCGTATGTAATGGCATCGATGACATACCCACGGTAGATGATGAGACCCGGACATGGATGAAAGAGCGTTATGCCAAAGAAGGTCTCGAATCACTATGCGAGGAGTTAAAGCTGCTGGATCCCGACTACTATGCGATCGTCGACAAAAAGAACTACCGCAGGGTAATCCATGCGCTGGAGATTATCCATTGCACAGGGAAAACCTATACCTCTTTCCGTACAAACACCCATAAGGAACGTCCTTTCAACATCATAAAAATTGGTTTAACCAGAGACCGTAACGAATTATATGACAGGATCAACCGTAGGGTTGACAAGATGATGGAAGAAGGACTGCTGGATGAAGCCCGCAGGATGTATCCGCTACGTCAGTTGAATGCGCTGAATACGGTAGGATATAAGGAACTGTTTAACTTCTTCGACGGCGTATGGTCGTTGGAGGAGGCTGTAGAACGTATCAAAGGGAACACCCGCAGATACTGTCGTAAACAACTCACCTGGTATAAGAACAACCCGGAGATTACCTGGTTCCACCCCGATCATGTGGAAGAAATCATAAATTTTATTGAATCCTTAACATAATAAACGGTAATGAAGGAAGGTTATTCCTTTATTTTTATTATCTTTGCACGATAGAATAATAAAAACTACAATCATCATGAACATACGCGAATCATGGATCGGAAAACTACTATCATGGATTAAAGGTTTCTTTTCCTGGTATAAGTCTCTCTATAAAGGAAAAAAGTGGTATACCAAAACAATCGTTGGTTTTATATCACTCATCCTCATGTTCATCATCTATCTGGGGATGGTGGACATCAACTTCCTATGGCTGTTCGGTAAGAGTCCGGGCTTCTTTTCCGGCATCAAAGATCCTCAGACCAGTGAGGCCTCAGAGATATACAGTGCGGACGGTGTGCTGATCGGAAAATATTTCAGTGAGAACCGCACCCCCGTGAAATACGAGGAGGTGAACCCTGCTTTCTGGAAAGCCCTTATCGACACCGAGGATGAGCGATTCTATAAGCATAGAGGTGTGGATGTCATAGGATTATTAGGTGCCGTCAAAGATGCGGTGCTTCATCATGATGCCCGTGGTGGTTCTACCATCACCCAGCAGTTGGCCAAGAACATGTTCCGTGTACGTACGCAGTATTCCACCGGTCTGCTCGGAAAGATCCCCGGTGTGAAGATGCTCATCATGAAGACCAAGGAATGGATCATCGCCAGTAAACTGGAGTATCTCTTCGACAAGAAAGAGATCCTCACCATGTATGCCAACACAGTGGATTTCGGTTCTAATGCCTTCGGAATCAAGACGGCATGTAAGACTTATTTCAACACCACCCCTGCTGAACTGAAGACCGAACAGGCTGCTGTCTTGGTGGGTATGCTGAAGGCCACCACCTACTATAATCCTATCGCCAACCCCAAGAACTCGGAGAGAAGGCGTAATCAGGTACTCGATAACATGGTACATCTGGGTGATCTCACTGCCAAGGAATGTGACTCACTGAAACAAATACCTATCACGCTGGATTATAGTGTAGAGACTAACTACGACGGACAGGCCAAGTATTTCCGTGAGGCAGTGGCTCATTATCTGGAAGACTGGTGCAAAGAGAACTCATACGACCTGTACAGCAGTGGTCTGAAGATCTACACCACCATTGATACGCGCATGCAGAAATACGCAGAGGAAGCGGCTACCACACAGATGAAGCAGGTGCAGCAGAACTTCAACAACCACTGGGGTAAGCAAGAACCATGGCAGGATGAGACACATAACGTGATCCCCAACTTCATTGAGGGTATCGCCAAGAAACTGCCGGTATACAAATATCTCACGAAGAAATATCCCAATCAGCCCGACTCTGTGGACTACTATCTGAACCAGCCTCATACGGTGAAAGTGTTCGACTATGAGAATGGCACGATAGAGAAAGAGATGTCTACCATGGACTCTATCCGTTATATGGTTCGTTTCATGCACTGTTCTTTCGTAGCCATGGAGCCCCAGACAGGATATGTGAAAGCATGGGTAGGTGATATCGACTTCGACTCCTGGAAATATGACAAGGTTACTGCTATGCGACAGCCGGGATCAACCTTTAAGCTGTTCGTTTATACAGAGGCCATGAACCAAGGACTAACACCTTGTGACAAGCGCAGGGATGAGTATTTCTCCATGGAGGTATACGACAGCAAACAGAAGAAGATGGTGCGATGGACACCCTCTAATGCCGATGGAAGATTCTCAGGTGACTCCATTCCTCTGAAAGCTGCTTTCGCAAAGAGTATCAACTCGGTGGCTGTGCGCTTAGGACAAGAGATGGGCATCAAGAATATCATTGCCACAGCACAGGATATGGGTATTCACAGTAAACTGGATGATACACCGTCATTGGCTTTAGGTTCTTCTGACGTGAACCTGCTGGAGATGGCTGATGCCTACTGTTGTATAGCAAACGACGGTAAGCACATCGACCCTGTGCTGGTAACACATATCGTCGACAAGAACGGTAAGGAGGTATACAGAGCACCGAAAGAAGCCAAACAGGTCATCCCCTATAAGAGTGCTTTCTTGATGCAGAAGATGATGATGGGTGGACTGCGTGAGCCGGGAGGCACCTCCATGAGTTTGAACCACTGGGTAGGAGTACGCAAAGCCTTAGACACGGAGTTCGGTGGAAAGACAGGTACCTCTAACAACCACTCCGATGCTTGGTTTATGTGCATCAGTCCGAATATCGTCTGCGGTGCATGGGTAGGTGGAGAATACCGCTGTATCCATTTCCGAACAGGTGCCCTTGGTCAAGGTTCTAAGACAGCATTGCCCATCTGCGGCTATTTCCTGGAATCACTGATGAATGATCCGAACTTCTCCCAGTATCACGGCAAATTCAAGAAACCATCTGAAGAGGATATCGTATCCAGTCTGTATGAGTGTTCCAGCTACTACGTGCAAAGACGTGACACCTCAGATATCGACTCCCTCGCGATGATGGACGATGAGATCCTTCTCGATGAGGAGGGTAATCCGATCATCCATGAGGAAACGGAAGGGAAAACCACGGATCCTAGCAGCCCAGAAAAGAAAACTGAGAAGGTAAAGGAACAGGCGGTAACCTTTGACGACTTGTAATGGCCAACAAAAAATACGATATCGGTGAGATCGATCTGGATAATCAGGAACTGCAACAGGCACTGCAAATCATACAGTATACGCGCAGGTCGCTGTTCCTGACCGGTAAGGCGGGTTCAGGAAAATCCACCTTACTGAAGTATATCTGTAATACCACCAAAAAGAAATATGTGGTATTGGCACCCACCGGTATCGCTGCCATTAATGTGGGGGGTGTCACCCTGCACAGTTTCTTCAAGATCCCTTTTCACCCCCTGTTGCCCAACGATAGCCGGTTCAGCTACCGACATATCAGGGAGACCCTGAAATATAACAATGAGAAGAAAAAACTGTTGCGTGAACTGGAACTGATCATCATTGATGAGATATCCATGGTGCGTGCAGACATCATCGATTTCATCGACAAGATCCTGCGGGTATACAACCGTAATATGCGTGAGCCGTTCGGAGGTAAGCAGTTACTTCTGGTGGGTGATATGTATCAGCTGGAACCGGTAGTGAAGGAAGAGGATCGCAAAATGCTCCAGCCCTTCTACCCTTCTTCTTTCTTCTTTGATGCACGTGTGTTCCGAGAGTTTCAACTGGTAAGCATAGAACTGAAAAAGGTATATCGCCAGAAAGATCCTGTCTTTATCACGATCCTTGATCATGTACGTACCAGTAAGGTATCTGCACTCGATTTGCAGATGCTCAACAAACGTGTGGATGAACCGATGGTACAACAGGATAATCAGTTGGCCATCACCCTCTCCTGTCGCAGGGATACTGTCGACTATATCAATACGCAAGAGTTGGATAAGCTACCCGGAGAACCCACTCTCTTTAAGGGCACCATCACAGGGGAGTTTCCTGAGAGTAACCTGCCAACACCCATCGAACTGTATCTGAAACCGGGTGCTCAGATTATCTTCATCAAGAATGATATGGACAAACGCTGGGTGAACGGTACCCTTGGCGTGATAGAAGCCATCGATGAAGAGACAGCCCTCCTCTATGTCATCACTGAAGATGGGGAGGAATATGAGGTAGAACCGGCACAGTGGAGTAATATCCGTTATACCTTTAACGAGAAAGAACAGAAGATAGAGGAAGAGGAGATTGGTGTATATCGCCAGTTCCCTATACGTCTGGCATGGGCCATCACGATCCATAAGAGTCAGGGCCTCACCTTCCGTCATGTGAACATCGATCTTACAGGAGGTGTCTTTGCAGGAGGACAGACCTACGTGGCACTGAGCCGATGTGTGTCTTTAGAAGGTCTGTCACTCACCGAACCTATCCGCAGAGAAGATATCTTCGTACGCAATGAGGTGGTCAACTATGCGCAACAATACAACAACCAGCAGCATATCCACCAAGCCCTGTCAGAGAGCAAAGCCGACAAGGAGTATCATGATGCCGTAACAGCTTTTGAGAAAGGCGATTACGAACAGTGCTTGAATCATTTCTTCGTGGCTATCCACAGTCGTTATGACATCGAGAAACCCGCTGCCAAACGACTTATCAGAAGGAAACTCTCTGTCATTAACCGTTTAAGACAGGAGAAAGAGACACTCCAAAAAGAGATAGATGATCAGAAAACCTATCTCGAGAAACTATCCGTGGAATATATTATGATGGGTAAAGAATGCGAGCGTGAGCAGATGTGGGAGGCAGCGGTTGCCAACTACAACAAAGCACTGCATCTACGCCCGGATTCTCTGGAAGCCAAGAAACGTCTTAAAGCTCTTCGGAAGAAAGTCAAAGAATAGACGTTTCTGTTATTTAACTGTACAGATACCGTTTGATACTCATCTTGGGAGTCTTCTCAAAAGGCTCATCCACCAGCACCACCTTATTTAATTTACTGTACACCGGCAATGACCGATTGGCAGCAGTACGGATCATCTCGGGTATTTCTGCCTTGGTTTTCTTGTCGGTATCCTCGGGGATATCAGGATAGACAAGGGCCACCAACTTACCGTTACGATCCACCACCAACGACTCTACGACATACGGACAGCCGGATAGCACAGCCTCTATTTCCTCTGGGTAGATATTCTGTCCGGAGGAGTTGAGGATCATCGATTTGATACGTCCACGGATAAAGATATTCCCTTCTTCATCCATCGTACCCAAATCACCTGTACGGAACCAGCCGTCATCTGTAAATGCCATCATGTTGGCTTCGGGGTTCTTGTAATAACCTATTGTCATATTAGCTCCACGTGCCTGTATCTCACCCGCTTCATTCTTGGGATCCTCAGAGATAATCCTGAGTTCATGAACAGGTTTGCCACACGATCCAGGCACAAAGTTGGTCCACCACTCCCATCCTAACAACGGACAGGCTTCAGTCATACCATAACCCACGGTAAAAGGCAGTCGTATCGTCGTAAAACACCGTTCTACCTCAGGCTTAAGTGAGGCACCACCCATGATAAAACAGCGCACCCTACCCCCGAAGGCAGACAGGATCTTCCTACGTACTATCTTATGTATCAAGGTCTTGGCATAAGGAATAGAGAAGAAACGCTCCATCTTCTCCAAAGCCGGTTTGATGGAATTGGCATATACCTTCTCCATCACCAACGGAACAGTAACGACCATATAGGGCTTTACCTCTTTCATCGCCTTGAGCAGGGTGGTTGGAGATGGTGTCTTTCCTAAGAAATACACGGTGACTCCATCTATATTGGGATGGATAAACTCAATAGCCAACCCATACATATGAGCCATGGGGAGCATCGACACGATCGTCTCTCCCGGTTTATTGGGGAAGTGGGTATTGCTGAACTCATCCGTATCAGAGAGGGCACCATAGGTAAGCATCACTCCCTTGGGGTTACCGGTGGTTCCTGAGGTGTAATTGATGATAGCCAACTTATCCCAGTTGTCTGCAGGATATGAGATATTCTCCGGTTTTAAGCCATCATGGTAGGTGCGGATAAATGTCTGCATGCGGTTTTCCCATGCTTTGGCAACACGCTCGTCACGATGCCACAACAGTCGATGGTCTTTCACGTTGATGACTGCTTTTACCGACGGCATCTGTTCGGGATTCAGTTTTTGCCAGATATCCTCATCCGTAAAGAGCAGCACACTGTCAGAATGATGGGTCAGGGCTGTAATACTCGAAGGGTGGAAATCAGCCAACAGAGGCACTGCCACACACTCATTCACATTGATATCCCAGAATGTGATGGCCCAACGGGCAGAGTTACGCGCACAGAGGGCCATCTTACTGCGCTTGGTGATTCCTGCCTCAGAAAGGAAGAGTCTGAACTGTTCTATGTCTGTGGCCAACTGCGCATAGGTATACGACTCTCCCCCATAGTCACAGAGTGCCTTCTTGTTCCACTGCGCCTTCACAGTGTCTTCAAGTTTTTTCAGATAATGTTTCATCTACTTTCTGTTTCATAAAATAAGAACTTGTCATACAAGGAAAAATACAGAAAGAGGATAAATGGAGGATATGTCAACAATCACATATCCTCCATAAGAACGTAATTCCCTCACGGGAATCAAATAATTACTTCGTATAAAGAGCTACGATGGTCTCGTATTTCTCCTGCTTAGCAGAAGTCTGCTTGGGCTCCTCTACTTTCTTACCATACTCGTAGATCTGCTCCATAGTCAGTTTACCGTCTTCGAAGTCCTTACCGATACCACTGTCGAAAGAGGCATAGCGCTCCTTCAGCATGGCGGGCAGCTCACTCTCTTCGAGGATAGCAGCAGCATTGAGCAAAGCACGTGCCATAGCATCCATACCGCTGATATGAGCAATGAAGATATCCTCAGGATCGGTAGAGTTACGACGGAGCTTCGCATCGAAGTTAGTACCACCGTTGCCAAAACCACCATTGCGGATGATCTGCATCATAGCCTGTGTGAGCTCATAGTTGTCGATGGGGAACTGATCGGTATCCCATCCGTTCTGAGCATCGCCACGGTTAGCATCGATACTTCCTAAGAATCCGTTATCTACGGCCACTGCCAACTCATGCTCGAAGGTGTGACCTGCCAGTGTGGCATGGTTCACCTCGATATTTACCTTGAAGTCCTTATCCAGACCATTGGCACGGAGGAAACCGATCACTGTCTCTGTATCCACGTCATACTGATGCTTGGTGGGCTCCATCGGTTTCGGTTCGATAAGGAAGGTTCCTGTAAAACCTTTTGCACGTGCATAGTCACGGGCAGCCTTCAACATCTGTGCCAGGTGATCCTTCTCACGCTGCATCTGGGTGTTCAGCAGACTCTGATAACCCTCACGTCCACCCCAGAATACATAGTTGGTACCTCCCAGTTTGATGGTGGCATCGATAGCATTCTTGATCTGTACGGCTGCACGGGCCACAACATCAAAGTCAGGATTGGTAGCAGCACCGTTCATATAACGCTTGTTACCAAACACGTTGGCAGTACCCCACAACAGTTTGATACCTGTCTCGGCCATCTTCTCCTTAGCATAGTCGGTAATGGCTTTCATGCGAGCCTCATACTCTTCGATTGTATCTGCCTCGTCAACCAGGTCAATATCATGGAAACAGAAATACTCGATGCCCAACTTCTGCATGATCTCAAAACCAGCATCCATCTTATCCTTGGCACGCTGCACAGCATCCTCAGCCTTATCCCACTCATAAGAACGGGTCTGACCACCAAACTGATCAGCAGAAGCGCCACCCAGTGTGTGCCACCAAGCCATAGCGAACTTCAGCCAGTCCTTCATCTTTTTTCCCATTACAACACGCTCCGGCTCATAATAATGAAAAGCCATCACATCCTTGTTGTCCACACCCTTAAACGGAATCTTACCGATCTGGGGAAAATACTCTTTTACCATATTGATTAATGTTTTTAGATATAATATTTAATGAATAATCTTCATGAGTTGTTCTTTCCATGCGGCATAGGCCTGCTGATATTCCTGTGCCCGATGCTCATCCGGGGTGATCACCTGCAGTCGCTTCAGATTGGCAAATGCCTCTTCATGGTCTTTGTACAGTCCGCAACCGATACCTGCTCCCAAGGCAGCACCCACACTGCCGTCGGTCTCGTACAACTCGATCGTGGCACCGGAGACAGATGCTAAAGTGTTCCTGAAGATATCACTCAAGAACATATTAGCCTTACCGGCATGTATCTTACGGATATCCATACCCATCTGCTGCATCACCTCCATACCGTAACAGAAACTGAAGACGATACCCTCTTGTGCAGCTCGCATGAGATGCGCCTTACCATGCTTATTAAACTGTACACCGTGGAAGGAACAGCCCGTCTCTCTGTTTTCCAGCACACGCTCTGCTCCATTGCCGAAAGGTATCACCTGGATACCGTCAGATCCGATAGGCACCTGTGCCATCATCTCGTTCATACCGGCATACGAGATTCCCTCCGGAGCGATATTCCTACGTACCCAGGCATTCAGGATACCTGTGCCATTGATACACAGTAATACTCCCAGGCGCTCTTTATCCGGGGCATAGTTGACATGCGCAAAGGTGTTTACCCTACTCTTCTGATCGTAGTTCACCTCACCCAACACACCATATACCACACCCGATGTACCGGCGGTAGAGGCGATCTCTCCGGGATTGAAGACGTTGAGTGACAAGGCGTTATTCGGCTGGTCACCGGCTCTGTAAGAAATAGGTGTGCCCTTCTTCAGTCCGAGTTCCTCGGCAGCATGCTTGCAGACCGTACTCTGAATACTGAAGGTAGGAACGATATCTGACAACAGTTGTTTATCGATACCATAATAATCCAGTAAGAACTGTGCCGG
>OCTW011297757.1_pt1 | contig 15159 bp, 6 predicted proteins | sample 1539671 | NCBI WGS metagenome assembly OCTW01 (sample SAMN02144230, study PRJEB22623) | gut metagenome | biome: sheep rumen | host: Ovis aries | place: New Zealand
CGAATTCCGAATAAAAAAACAATTCCGAATTCCGAATTCCGAATTCCGAATTAAAAAAAACAATTCCGCATTACGAATTAAAGAATATGATTGCAAAACTTCCCATACCGCTTCAAAAGAAGCTCACACGCCTCGTCTCCCAATGCTCCATCGCATGGCAGCTCATTGAGCCCAATGATCGAATCATGGTCGCTTTTTCCGGCGGAAAAGACTCTCTCATGCTCATCCATCTGCTCGATTCAATCCGCCGCATCGTCCCATTTCCCTTTGAGATCGGCGTCTTCCATCTCAATCAGTCAGCCCCTGATTTCCCTGCCAAATCGCAGCTCGATGCCATTGCAGCAGAAGGTTATACCGTTTGGAGCGAAGACCTCGAAACCGCAAATATTTTAGCGCAAAAAATCAAACCCGGTGACTCTCCCTGCGGGTTATGTTCGCGACTCCGGCGAGGAATTATATATACTCAGGCAACAAAGCATCAGTATAATAAAATTGCACTGGGACATCATCGGGACGATGCCATCGAAACATTCCTCATGAATGCTCTGTACAATGGGCAACTCAAATCCATGCCCCCAAAACTCCTTGCAGACAACGGCGTCAATACGATCATTCGACCAATGCTGTATATTCCCGAAGATCTATTAATAGAAGCGTCCCGGTATCTCGAAATCCCCGTCAGTGAACAGACATTCTGTACGCGAGGACATTCGGGGGAGCGTTATGCCACCAAGCTGCTGCTCAAAGAAATCGAAAAAAAGAATCCCGATGCCAAAGGAAGCCTCATGGCTGCACTACACCACGTCATTCCCTCTCATCTACTGGATGAAAAATTAAAATAATACTACACAGCCGGGGCATTCACCGCGCCAGGAAGGCGCCGTATTCATAACTGGCGGCAAAGCCCGCGGCACAAAAAAAAGCCCGGCGTATCGCGCAACACGCGATAGCCGGGCTGGCATGGCGTATCGCGCAACGCGCGATAGCCTGCCACAACTACCACTAATAGCCCCAATAGGTGCCCTCTGGCAAAACCAGACCGCTCGTGAGCTCGACCGGGGTACCGCCCTCTGCGCCCGGACCGTCATTTCTCGTCGGGCAGACGTAGGATTTGCCTGCAACATCCATGCGGAAGGCACAGACATAGTTGGCCGAAGGTTCCGGCGTGTCAAATAAAGGAACAGACGCATATTCGTAGTGCCCTGCTGCACAGTCATTGCAGAACAGGTTTTCTTTGGCATCGCGCTTGACCGTCCAGGTCGAGGCAGGCTTGGTGACATCACCGCAAATCAGCATGGCCTTGATTTGGGCAGGCGAAGTCGGGTTCGGAGGCAGGATTCGGCCGTATGCATGCCAAGTCGGGTCGCGGCCTTCCTGATTTGCTTTCTCTTTGGTATCAAAGTGCTTAAACCAGCACCACTCTGGAGCTTCGGTCGAAGCCGCTATCAATGTCAGCGGCATGGTCTGGTCATCAGTCAATTTCGTCGACGAATCCAAAACAATGGGAGTTCCACCATTGTTATCGTCATCTTTCCTGGGCAAACATGCAATCGTCTGCGGACCAAATTCGAAACGATAGGTGCACTGATAGGAACCCACAGGCGCATTCATCGAATAGCTGATAAATTCGGTGTTCGGATCGCAGCCATCCTCATGCGTACAGCCGGTATTGACAACAGCTTCAGAAGCATACGTCCAGCTCATCACTGGTGTACTCACTTTGCCGCAGACGAATTTGGCCGTAATGTCATCTGTGTTGACTGAAGCTGGCATCAGAACACGTCCATAACCGTGATTGATGATGTCAATCCCTTGAATATTGCACCATTCAGGGAGAGCTATCTTGTTGACGCAGCTCGAAGAACTGCCCGAAGTGACGCAGACTGCACTGTCTCCGCAAGGCGTCGTATCCCACTGCCCCGAAGCATTACAAGTCTTGAGTGTGTTGCCGTCGCACTCGGTCACACTCCCCGAACACACCGGTTTGAGATCACATTTTCCATCGGTTGAATTGCAAGTGTATGCATCACCACAGGTTTCTTTGAGTTCCCACTGACCGGATTGGCATTCCTTAAGTTCCTGGCCGACACAGGTATAGCCACTCGTACAAACGGCATCGTCCACACAACCGGGTTTCGAGGCATCGCAGTGCTTGCCCGTTCCGCATTCCATTTTCGTAGTCCATGAATAATTCGAGCATTGCATCAGATTGGAACCGTGGCAGGTATATTCGCTGCCATAGCATTGCGTACACCGTCCCAAATCCGCATCGCAGGTATACTGGGAATTACAATAGTACGAACTACCTCTACTTACCCACGCCCCCTCTTTGCATTCATAGACCTGATAGCCTTTATCCTGAACTCTGCATTGGTATCCCGAAGTACACTCTCTGCATTTCTTGAGGCTTTCATCACATGTCTTGCCCCCCGTGCAGGTCTCGGTATCCTTCCACTGTCCCGTTGAATCACAGGTTCTCAAGGTCTGGCCATTGCAGGTCACTTCATCTGGATTGCAGACCGGCGTCAAATCACATTGTTTCGTGGTTGCATTGCAGGTCTCGGTATCCTTGCATGTCGTTTTGTTCGTCCATTTGCCTGATTTGCACTCCTTGAGTGTTTTGCCATCGCAGTAGAAATTACCGGTTGTACACTCAGATGTATCGATGCACTGACCTTTTGAGGCGTCACATACTTCATTCTCGCCAGCACAAATATTGCTCTCGCTCCATGAACCGCCATTGCATTTGTACAACGTTGAACCTGTGCATTTAAATTTCCCATTCGTACATTCAGGGACAAGTTCACATCCCGGGATGGAGGCATTACATCTTTGATTTCCCAAACACGTTTCTATCCTGGAATACTGATAATTCGTACAAATCTTAAGTGTGGTTCCATCACAAACCACGCCATTTTCGCATTCTTTCTCTATGCATTTATAGGCACTGTCTTCATAATCGCAATATTCGGTATTCTTGCATTTGCTCGATTTCCACGCATTGTTTTCACAAACCATCACACTGTTGGTATTGTTGTCGCATTTGGTTGCGCCTTCGTTACAGACTTTGGTCTCGCAAGTTCCGGTTGTGCCCGAGGCTTTGCAAAGCTGAGTTGAAGAGTCACACGTCTGAGAAGATTTCCAGGCATTATCTACACATCTTTGCAATTTCTGGCCATCGCACTTATATTCACCTTCGTTGCAGACCTTTACAACACACGATGCCGAAGTCCCCGTTTGCGAACATATTTGGCTCGACGTACATGTCTGATCGGGCGTGTAGGCATTGCTGCTGCACTTTTCGACCTTACCGTCGTTGCACCGTTTATCGCCATTGCTGCAGTTTATCTGTACACAGGTTTTGGTCGAATCGTCGCACATCCGAGTCGCACCACATGACTCATCCGGATGCCAGACATTATCTGTACACTTTTCAACCGCATTGGCATTGCAACGCTTTTCGCCTTCGTTGCATACAAACTCAATGCATCCCCTTGCCGAGAGCTCACAGACAAAACCGGAATCGCAATTGCTCTTAATCCACTTGTTGTCCGAACAAATGCTCTTTTCCGTTTCCGAATCGCATTTAAACTGACCATCATCGCAGACATGTTCCTCGCACAGTGCCTTGCCATCGCGGAGAATACAATTCTTCGAACCGCATGCTTCGACAGATTCTACACCATCTTTACAAGTGACAGCATTACCATTGCGGCAAACGTCTGCTGTACAGAGCTGTTTGTCGACGCAGTTGTCACTGATGCACTGTTGCTTGCTACCACAGTTCGTCGCTGTCGATGACCACCTGCCATCAGTGCAAGTATAAAAACTCGACTCATTGGCGCATCTTTGCTGACCAACCGAACATTCTGCACAACCATTCGTGTTATCGCACCTTTCTGTCGCCAGGCAGTCTTTCACCACAGCCCAAGTATTACCTGTACACTTCAAAAAACGATTGTTGTTGTCACAGCGAGATGCGCCTTCTGTACACCCAGTTCGACACGCAACCGTCGACATATCGCAACTCGCGCCATTGGTTGTATCGCAGTTTTCCATGACAGTCCAACTGCCCTCTTCGCTGCACAAAAGCACCCGAGACAAGTCCGTATCACACTTCTTCTCACCCGGAGTACAAATCCGCGGAACTTGACATTGCAACGACGAAGAAACACATACCGCCGGGCTCACACACGTCTCTACAACATTATATGCACCATTCTTGCATTCTACGATCGTATTACCGTCACACTTCCTGGTACCGTCTACACACGTCGAAGTGTTTTGCTTCGTACACTGATAACTGCTGTCACAGCGCTCATCACTGCCGCACTTCTTGTCTACAGTCCATTCACCATTCACACAGGACATGACCTGAGAACCATCCTGGCTGCATTGCTTGGAACCTGAAACACAGCCCGCTGCCGATTGTTTCACACACGTCAACGTGCCTGCATCACATTGTTCATCAGCGCCGCATTGAACACTCATTGTCCAATTGTTGTTCGAACAGACCAAAACTTGTTTGCCATCCATGCTGCACATCTTGGCACCTGAATTACAAACAACAGACCCCGACTGCGATTCACAACGCAATGTCAGACCATTGCAGACTAAACCCGTCGGACAAACTTCCGCGATTTCCCACCCATCCGTACCGCATGTCATCACGGCATTCGAATTCAGATCACACTTACGTGTACCGTTCGTACAATCCGTATCCTCCGTGCTGGCACAGCCCGATGCCATCAAAAACATCAAAAAGCCTAAGTACTGCTTATTTTTCATAACTCATACTCCTTTTCCTTGAGCAGAAAAAAATGCTAACCCTCTCTTTACCCTTTTGTTTTGCAATTTTAAACCCGTTTTGAAATTTTTATATGAATTTACATGTATGTTTTAAGCACACAAACAACCACAAATTTAAATTATACAAAATATTAATCTACATGTAAGTTTAACACATCATTCAATTCCACGCTTTCCATTCGATTTTTTTTATATCATTATAATTATGTTACGAATGGTTCGACGCAAGCTATGCGCTTGCGCACATACGCTTTGCTTACCGCTGCTATTGCCTTCGGCAATACGCCGCTACGGCTCGTGCTATCGGCTTGACCGATACGCACTCGCTGTTTCCGATTAATCCATCCACTTGGGTTATACGCTGTGCCTCTGTTCTGAGCTTCTCATTATTCACTGCTCACTATTCACTATTCACCACCCACAAAATTCCTTCTCTCTATTATTTATCTGTTCCTCCCATAATTCTTCCATCCAATTGTCAATTATCCATTATCCATTATCAATTATCGTGAGCATCGTTAGATGCGAACAAATCCGTTTGTAAAAAAAAATCACCCAACGATTGCCATCTCAACGCCCCCTGCAATTCCCCAAAAATTGCATCCTATTGTGCTGGACATAGATAATGACGATACATGGTTTGACAGTGGGGCATGCCCCACTGTCACATAAGCTATATGCCTCTGCTGTCGATAACCATGGCCAGAACAATAATTGCACATTGCTCATTGCTAATTCAAACCAATTCCGCATTCCAAATTATCATGAAACGCGTGCTTTCCCTCTCAGTCATAGCAGCCATTCTCCTCACCCTCTCGAGCTGTACGCCCTCCGAACCTGCGTCTCACAATGTTCCCAATGCAGCCATGCAACAACCGAAGGATCATTCCAATTCCGATGTGCCGCCGCATCAAACGAACACCATTTCACACGAAAAACGCATCCAACTGGCAACCGATGGGCTGGTGCAGTCCGCAATTATTTCCCTCCCGCATCAGCCAACAGTGACCGAACCCTCCAAAGCACAAATTCTCTATTTGATGCGTGCTGCGCGCTTTCGCGAAGCAGCCCACTATGCCCAATACGCTCCGCAGTCACAGCAAATGCGCTTTGTTGCCGCAAAATCCAGAATTCTCGCCAATCTTTGTTCTCAACTGGAACCATGCACCCCACGCATAGATGAGATAAAAACGACCCAGAGCGATCTCATTCCCGTCATTGAATTCTGGCACATACGCGCGCAAATAGCTGATCTCGAATTCGACAAGGCACTCAAGAGCATTTCAGCTTTTCTGACTTCTACCAAACTCACAAAAAAATCACGGGAACTCACTCTCGAATGGATAAAAACCGCATCCAATCATGCAATTTTTGCATCCCCAAATGATAACGATGAAGGGAACATAAATGAAACAGTTGCACCTACCCTGCAATCACTTCAAAAACTCATTCCCAGAGTCACATCGGGTGCCAATGCTTTCGAATCCGCTAGTTTGCTGTATGCCCAAATGCGCATCGACCAAACGCTGAGTAATACCAAAGGTGCGAGACAAAAACGGCTGCAGCTCATTAAGCACTACCCTGCAACCCAGATGGCCCTGTGGCCAGAACTCGCTGCTTCTACGGACGAAATCAGCCAATTGCTCTCCCCGAACGAACGTTTCTCGCGCTGTCAAAAACTCATCTCTCACTTCGATTATGACAACGCACGCAAAGAACTCAAAACCATTGTCGACGACAAAACCATTCCTCAGGCATTGCGCGACAAAGCCGAATGGGAACTCGCCCGCGTTTCAATGACCAATTCCGAAGAACCACAACTCAGCGAAAAGATCTACCGTAAATGGGCCAATAAAAACACTGCACAAAAGGAAGAAGCCGTTTTCGGCATATCACGTGCACTCTCACGTCAGCTCAAATACCGCGATGCCATCAAAGCACTACAAAACTACGATAAGCTGTATCCGCGCGGAAAATATGCCTCGCGTTCGCTCTATCTGCGAGGTTGGTACTGGTTCGATCTGCGCGAAAATGACAAAGCACGCCCACTGCTTTTGCAATATGCCAAAAAGACAAACGATACTTCGGTATGGGGATTCTATGCTCAGACGTTTATTCGCGATGGACAATGGAAAGAAGCCATTCTGGCTTACGAAGAACTCAAGCACAATCAGAACCCCATTGTCCGCGGCAAAGCCCTATATTGGCAGGCTTATGCCGAGTATCAACGCGGAAACCAGGAAACTGCACAAAAGCGCTTAAATGAGATTCATCAGGAATTCCCGCTCACATGGTACGATATTCTGGCTTACCATCGCGAAGAAGATTGGTTCGGCAAAGATGCCCAAAAGGCCATTGCCGATCTCTTTTCCTGGCAGTCCGATCCACGCACAGATACGGTCTTTTACCCATGGGGATATGGTGCACCACTGCGCCAGGAGCCATCCTCCGACACATGGAAGCGCATCAAAACCCTCACAGATTACGATGCCATCGATGAAGCACGATCGCTCTATTCGGGCAACGACAAAGCTCTGATTGCATCTATCGCCGCCGATAACCGCGATGAATTCAGGCGGTACGCCACCCATCTGGTCGAAGCCTATCACGACGCATGGAACGACAATTCGGGATCTGTTCGTGCCATGAGCAAAATCAAGCCTTCACGCGGAAATCCCAAACACAAAATGGCCTATCCCCAGCCATTTGCCCCCCTCGTCGAATCCCTTGCACAGGATTATGGCCTGCCGCCCTATTTTATCTATGGCATCATGCTCCAGGAATCGCGATTCCGTCCCTGGCAGGTTTCATCGGCCGATGCTATCGGCGCACTCCAGATGATCCCCAAAACCGCACGTCCCATTGCAAAAGCCCTCGGTCTTGAGTTCCATCCCGACACCTTCTTCGATCCCCGCGTTGGCTTCCCCTACTCGGCTTATTATATGAAGATGCACTACGACAAATGGGGCGGCAATCTGGCTTTTACCGCCGGCAGCTATAACGGCGGTCCACACCGCATCGGCCCATGGGCTCTGCGCGACAAAGGCAAAACACTCGACTGGATCGTCGAAGAATTCTCTTTCGACGAATCTCGTCATTACGCCCGCAAAGTCTCCGAACATACACTGCGTTTTACGTATCTCTATGCGCACAATCCCGAAGAATGGATCGACGTCGTCAATCATATCTTCCCAAAGGTCGTCCCCGAAATTGAAGAAACCGACGACTGGGGCTTGTAAATATTATTAACTATTCACTATTCACTATTCACTATTCGTAATTATTAATTATTAATTTTCAATTATCAATTATCAATTTTCAATTATCAATTATCAATTATCAATTATCAATTATCAATTATCAATTATCAATTATCAATTATCAATTATCAATTATCAATTATTTCCTAATCTCTTTAATAAACTCAACCGTCATATTCCAATACATATCCGGATTGAGCTTACCGCTTTTATCCACCCATTTATCGCTGTTGTTGGGCAAATTGGTATCGGCAGACCATACTGCCGTCCCCTCGGCATATTCATTAAATGAATTGATAACAATGATCTTGGGAAGTGTCGCTGCTTTGCGCAGTACATCGAATTGTGCCTGATACCAGTCCCCCGCATTGCGCTTCACGGGCGTTGCACCCTTGCGGTTGTCCCATCCCGGCATAATCACACTGACTTCACTGTGCAGCTGTGTCCCTTTGTCGTATGCCCAACCATAATTGCCAGGCATAGAGTCATTGTCTGCATAGCGAATGGTAAATTTGGAAGCATACGTCTTATCGCCGGTATAACTTGTCCATATATCATCCTGGCAGTTGCCGATATAGACAATCAGCAATGGTTTGCCATCGACATAATAATGATACTGTTCATCCGAATTATAGCGTTCCCATAGTATTTTGGCTTCATTTTCAATTGCCGCTGGATTGCACGCAAACTGTACACCTCCAATGGCTGAACAGTATTTTACGGGGCGTCTGCCAGGGTTACTGTCTATAAATTTTTTGCATTCATCGGCTGTCGCCAATGAACGCTCGTTAATATATCCGCCATCCACATCGATATTATTGGTTTGATCCAAAATGATAAAATCGATACCTGCATCGGATATTTGCGAAATAAAGAATGAAGTCTCTTTTGCATCCTTGCTGTCGTACATTCCAAAACTGCCATTGGACAGACGCGGACGATAGGGAATATCCCAGGCAGTCCAGGTATTCTCTTTGTTGCTCGATGAACTCTCTTTCGTAAAGGCATACCAGGTGCTGTACCATATTCCAAAATCAACCTTGTCCGGATGCTTGATACATTGGCCATCATCTTGGCAGGTTTCCTGGAATTTACAGGAGGTGACTTCAGCCGCCCAATGTCCTTCCGTATTGCATGTCAAATAGCCACTATCACCCGAGCATTTCTTTTGTCCGGATGTGCATTCCGGTGGAACAACAGTGGTTATGCAGTCTTTTTGCTCAGAATCACAAATTTCATTGTTGCCGCATGTCTTTTCGGTTTCCCATTGTCCATCAGCATTACAGGCCAGAACACGCTGCTTATCCTCTGAACACATTTTTTCGCCAGATGTGCATTGTGGCTCATCCCCAGCGGATACGCAGTCTTTCAATTCCGAATCGCATGATTCACCACTTTCGCATGTTTTTTCGATTTCCCAATGGCCGTCAACATTGCAGGCCAGAACACTCAGACTATCCTCCGAACATTTTTTATCCCCCAAATTACATTCACTTTCAGGCGTCGTTTTAATACATTCTTTCTGTTCTGCATCGCAGATTTCATCCTCATTGCATTCTGTTCCGCTCTCCCAATGGCCATTTGTATCGCATATCAAAAGGATGCGTTTATCCTCCGAACATTGTTTTTCACCTTCGGTACATTCATGATCGACAATGGGTTCAATACAATTTCCCTCTGAACAGATTTTGCCATATTTACAGGCGATCGCATCTTCAGACCATCGCCCGTTTGTACAAGTCAGGTAGCCATTGGCATCTGAAGCACATTTCGTCTCTTTATCTTTACAGTCGCTGCCCGCAGGTTCTCTGCAGGCTTTACTTTCTTCATCGCACGTTTGATGCGCACCGCAGGGCTCGGATTCGCTCCATGTGCCGTCTTTGCAGACCTGAACCCCGAGATGATCCTCCGAACAGCGGACTTCATTTTCTGTACATTCTAAACCATTGTTGCTCTGTTCGCTTTCACATCCAAACGCCCAAATAGCTAACATAGAGCCGGATATGATCATAAAATGTATATTCTTCATGGTATTCTCCTTTAATTAGTACCATAATTCTCATAAGAATGTAGTTTCTATCATTAAAAATGATATGCAAATGGCAAATCTATTTTTCTATTTGCATAAGCGCCTGTCGCTTTGGAAAATGAATATTTCATCATCTCTTCTGAAATACATGAACTATCCATCGTTTGAGCAAGCGTTCCTTCTTTAATATCTATCATCTGTATTTTACCTTTGGCGCAATCCAGCTTAAACTTTCCCCTGATATTGCCGGACTGAGGCTTGCATGCCATCTTAACTTTGTTATTTAAATCTTTCAAAGATGCTTTAACAATGCCAGCATATTCCTGGGGTGTCATGGTGTCGTTGGGATTCTGTTGTTTCACCAGCATTTCCAGTTTTTTTTCATCACCCCAGGCCTTTAAATCAAATTCTGAATTATTATTCATAGGTTCAGAATTTGCACTTTCTTCATCGGATGCATTGATTTCATAGATGACGGTAAGTTTGTTAGCAGGCACTGAATGGTCAGGAATTTCATGAATAGGATTGGGAATAAAACTCCCAAATTCGAGACATGGCATCACGATGTCCTTTATATTGCTGTTGGTGGTCCAATCATAAAAAATGATATCACTGCTATGATCATGGTACGAATTCGGTTTTATGGTCATCAATTTGAAAAACTCACCAAGTGGATCCACTTCAAATGTAAACTGTGCGGTGATACGATGATCCCGATATGGGTAAAGACATGCCCCCAACTCATCGCTAAACGCATCCAGTTTCTTTTCCATGCGCAATTTGTACAGTGATTCAAAATCATTATTGGTGGGAACATTGATTGTCCATAATTTATTTTTAGGTGTAATATTTGGTATTTCTTCTTTCGGCGGACGATTAATATCAAAAATAACTGTAAGTATAGATTCATCCGTCGAGTCAATCGGAATATCATTCATCAATGTGGGAACAACTTTGCCCAACTGTAGACATCGTGAAATATGTATGATTTCTTTATTTTCATTATTTTTGTCCAGAAAAAGACCATTGCCCCTTTTTGAAAGTTTAATATAACCACCGGATGGCGGTATATCAAACTCAAGTCTTCCTATCATCCAGCTTCTGGGAAACTCATATTTCGAAAGACAATCGCCAATATCCTCACGAACCAGTTCCATCTTTTTCTCAATGAGCGATCGATACAATGCATCATCCCCTATTTTAGGTAGAGAATCATTTTCCCATACCATGCTGCTTATCGTAACATTGGGATAAGCAGCAGATTTGGGAGTCTGCTGATAAAATGCACGTATTTCGCGCGCTTCATTATAGATAGAATAGCACCATTGAGTCGTAAACGAATCGACATAAAATGCACTGGGTACATTGCCTCGATAGATCGCATTGGCAAAATAATCGGACAAACTCTTTTTCTTCTGATCATCCATTTTTAATGTCGTTTCGACAGATCTGAAAGTCAGATGTGAATCTCCCCTATTGGCAGTCAAAGTGATACAAATATCGTCACCCTGCTTTATGGATGCATGATAATTCTTCATATAGGCTACGACACTTTGATATAAGAACACGCTGGACTCTGTTTTAAACAGCAATTCCTGTTGGGTCTTATTATCCTCATTGCAGCTCTTATCGGGAAATGTCCACGTCATTTTATTCAGTCTGATATAATATTCATAAGGATTCGTAACTTTTTGTGAGAGCTCCGATACAAACTGACTGTCAAAAGCAGGCATGCTCTGTTCATAAGTGACGACGCCATCCGATTCATGCATTTCATCAAATCTGGCCTTCAGACGCGGCAAAATCATCGGTTTGTCATTATCAATGCTCTCAATTCGCCATCCAAACAACTCTTTGCAGGTTCTGGACGTATCAGCCTGTTTTTCATCTTGATTCGAAAATGAGATAACATCATTTTCTATTTCTATAGGATGATTTCCTTTATTGATGATATCTTTGTTATTGATATTCCACACCAAAAACATGATAAAACCAAAGACCCCCAGAATAATCAACAAATCCCTCAAAATGACAAGTTTGATACTTTTCTTCTTCGACTGAGCTTCTTTGGATTTCCAGGTATCCTGAATATGGCTGGAAGCCAGAAGATCATCCAGTTCTTGATTGTCTTTGTCATGCCAAGCCATAATCTTGTCCTACTCAGTCCTGCGCCACGATCATATCATCCTGCCCCCTTGTTTTACTTATATCAGACTATTCAGTCTTTGTTCCCCAAAGAACATACTGACATCGATCATACATGAGAGCAAACTCGCCAGGTTTTGAGCTCGGCAGCGCACTTGCCGCCTGGGAAACACAAGCACTCCCGCCCGATGTACAGACACTGTAAATATTCTCGCGCGCAGAGATTGCTGTTTTCAATCCCTCACATATTGCCCGTTCATTCGCATTTAAGTAAGGCAATTTAGATAGGTTTGGCATGGCGAGTCCTGCTTTGATCATTTCTGAACCAAAATCTTTCTCATTGGCAGATAGATAGACCAGTGCTCTGCCATTGGCATCAAGGGGACAATTATTATATTCATCCGGTTCATCGCACGAAATCGTAACTGTGGTATTGGGGGGTATCAGCTCCATAGCTTTTTGCCAGGCATCATAACCATAGGGATCGTTGGTCGATTTATAATTTGTATCGACAACACATGTCTGTTTTTTATAATAATTGCTATTTTGCTTTTTCGTGCACTCTGGCGTATCAATTCCTTTAATTCGAATCTGAAGCCATAAATCATATAATCCATCCGTATTGTCACAAGAACCATCTTCAGCAGAAGGATAGACGTATGCCGTATCCCCATCATTCCAAACGACGATGGATGCCACAGTACCATTCTTGAGCGTACAGGCAGGCTGATAATAACTGCAACTGCTGTTCGTTCCATCGTATCCATCGGAACACCAGGAGGGACATGTCTCTACCGTTTTACTGTAGGATTCACCATCGCATTCCACGAGCTTCGTTCCGTTACAGCGACGATGTCCTTTTGTACAATGAATTGGAAAGTGAATTCCATTGCGCTCACTGCAAAAAGCCGTCGGATCATGACTGCATCCAATATATCCATCATTGCAAATCACACATGACTGTTCAGCGGAACAACGTGTATTCGCCGAAGAATAATAGGTGGATTTATCGCCGCAAAGATATCCGGTATTATTCTCGCAAATGGGAGGATAGGCGTTTTTGACACAGGTTTCGGGAAGATTCGTAGGTGTAGACGGATCCGATGGTTTTTGATGATTCTTGCAAAATGCTTCGCTGTCGTTGCTGCATCCACCAAAACCATCGGGACACGTCACGCACGGATTGGAAGACGTACATTTGCCGCTATTGGCAAGATAATAGATGTTATCGCTTCCGCAAAAAAGCGCATAACCATTTTCTTCCGCACAAATGGCGGGTGAACGAGAGTTTTTTGGCAAATAAGTACAAGGACGATCCTGGCATCCTAGAACAGGATCACATATTTGAGCCTGACCGCAGGCATGACCATGTTCCCCGCAATGCGCCAGTGAATCCGGTTCGCAACTGGAACCATAAGGATGCTCGCCAGAGGGACAATTCGCGACAGGCGGGGGCGTCGCTGGATCTTCATTCTTGACACAATCTCCTGAGGCAAGTTGATATTCAGGCTTGCACCCCGTCGCCACACACTGGGCCTGTACACAGGATGCTTCCAACCAAGTCGGATGGACATCCAAACAATTAAAGCCAGTTTGACCGCAGTTCTGTACTGAATCATCTTCACAGCCAGAACCATAAGGATGTTGGCCAGAGGGACAGTTCACAGCAGGCGGGGGCGTCGGTTGTTCGCCAGTCTTGACACAATCTCCAGAAGCGAGTTGATATTCAGGCTTGCATCCCGTTGCCACACACTGGGCCTGCACACAGGAAGCTTCTGACCAGTTTGGATGAATCTCCAGACAATTAAAGCCAGTTTGACCACAATTCTGTACAGAATCGTACTCACAAACACCTGTTGATATGACAGGATGCATATTGGCCGCACACTGACTGGCAAAGCACTGACCATGCTCACAACTGCCAGTGACCCAACCCTCAACGAAATCCGCACATCTGCGGCCATGTTCCCCACAATGAAAGATAGCGTTGCGCTCACACAACCCCGAGCAATCGCTCTCTCTACACACATGATAGTTTTCTTGACAACCCGAGACAATGCACTCCCCACCTACACAACCGCCACTCGCCCAACCCTCAATGGATTCACAATCACTCTGGCTTGTACACACCTTTATTTGTGTCAAACCATCTTCCGAATAATGAGAATCCCCGCTCACACCGCTATCACCACATCCGATGAGGGCGACCACTGAACAAATCATAGTTAATAATTGCCATTTTTTCATATATATTTATGTTTTCTCCTCGTTATTCGATTAGCAATCCATACGGATAACCATTTCAAATTAACTTTTCTAATTAGAAGAATTGAAAGGCAATATCAAGTAGTAAAAACTCGAAATATTACTTATTCTTCGACCTAACAAATAAATGTTTACAATTGCTACAGAACAAAACATCCGCACTACACACGAATTTTATACAAATACAGAAGAAACAAAGCAGAAGCGCTCACAACAACACGTTCACACGTCAATTTTTATTCACAATTCAGATAAATTCTCGAACGTTTTATTGCCGACCTATGCCTGCGGCATACGGTTCGGCACGGCCGTGCTATGTCGGCTGCGCCTCCATACGCACGTCTTCTTTTTTAATGGACACTGCATCATCATGTATAACGCTCTCAAGACATCCAGAAAACCAATCCTAGACATTCCTGGCATTTTTTACAAAAACTCTACATAAATCCTCGCCATTTATCCATTTATATGGTACTTTAAATTAATTCAGTTTGCACACAAGTCGTGCGCAATACCCCCTTAGATAATAGGAGATTATTGGTATGAAAAAGCAAATGATGATTGGACTTTCTGCACTCATGCTCCTTGGTTTTGTCGGCTGCAAAAAAGCCGAAGAACCGCCTGCCGAAGTTCCGGAAGTTCAAAAACTGG
>OCTW011558150.1_pt1 | contig 15157 bp, 3 predicted proteins | sample 1539671 | NCBI WGS metagenome assembly OCTW01 (sample SAMN02144230, study PRJEB22623) | gut metagenome | biome: sheep rumen | host: Ovis aries | place: New Zealand
TTATTGTTAATTTATGGTAGTTTGAAATTATAAAATATATTCAATAGTTTATATGGACAAAATAAATTTTGATATGCAATAATGTTCAAAAATAGACTTTTACATGAAAAATTTAATTTTTGATTGTCTTTTCTAATTTTTATATAAATTTTGTCATAAAATTATTTAAGAGGTAATTTAAATGAAAGTTACAAGCAAACTTTTAATAATTGCTTTGCTACTTTCCATAGTTTTCACAATATCTGCAGTCGCAGCTGCTGAAAACGATACTTTTGAGCAAAGCGATATGGGTGAAGTTTCAACCGAAACTTTAAGTGCACCTTCTGGCGAAGTTCAGGAGATAGAAGCCGTAGAAGATCAATCTTTGGTTAGTTCTGCTGAAGATAAAAAAGAATTTTTACAGTTTAATAACGATACAATTTTAAATTCAGGTACTTATGGTACTTTTGAGGAAGTTCAGTCACAAATAGATGGTGCAACTGAAGGAAGCACTATATATTTAGATGGTGGAGTTTATATTGGGACCGGCAAAGATATTACTATTAAAAAAAATATCACTATAATTGGCGGTTCTTCATCAAATCCTGAAGAATATGCTACTTTAAATGCACGAGGATTATCTAAAATTTTATCAACTAACTCTCCTGCTTTAGGAAAAAATGTTACCATCACTTTGAAATCTATTATTTTCATCAATGGTAATAATAGTCGGGGTGTAGGTGCTGTTGATGCAAGTAGTAATATGAATATAATTGATTGCCAGTTTATTAATAATATTGGTCATACTGGGGCATTTGAGGCTGATGGATCCAAATCCTTCTATTCTGGGTACTATGATTCTCCCTCAGATGAAGAGGAGTTTTATAAAATTCATGGAATGTATCCTGATGAATATTATAGTGAAGATTATACCTATAATTTTATAAATTGTACTTTTAAAGATAATCATGCTGATTATTATGGTGGTGCTCTTCGTATTTTCTATCATATGCGTGATAATAATCCAGTAGGAATTTTTAATAATTGTTGGTTTATTAATAACTCTGCTGTAAAGGATGGAGGTGCAATTGATGGGTCAACATCATTGGTTTCTAACTGTTATTTTATAAACAATTATGCAGAAGAGGGCGGTGCAACTTATTTTGCAATTGTTGAAAATTCTTACTTTATTAATAATTCTGCAGTCAAAGGTGGTGCAACTTATTATGGTGAAATTATAAATTCTTACTTTATTAATAATTCTGCAGACAAAGGCGGTGCGGTTTATTGTTCCAAGGTTTCTAATTCCAAATTTGAAAATAACAGTGCAGGAGTAGGTGGTGCTATTTATACAATTTCTTCAGATAAGTATTATTCCAATGAATTTACTAATAATATTGCTTCAGATTCATCCAGTGCAGTTTATGTTGGATATTCGGTAGTAGAGTTTAAGGGGAATAAAATTAACAGTAATAAATCTGAAATTTTTGTAGCTGGAAGATTAGATGGATTTAATGTTATAATTTTGGATAATGGAAAGGCTACATTTTGTGAAGGTAGGATTAAAATATATGCACTTGTCATAGATGACCAGGGAAATAAAATTACTAAGTCTTCTTTTACATTTTTAGTTGGTGATAAGGAATTCACCACCAAAGTTGTTGAAGGCATAGCAGAAATTGAATATGATGCTAATTTATCTGATGATGGCATTATAGTAAATTATAAGACTACACAATATGACAAACCTACTGTTTTTCCATGCAGGTTAAGTATCATTCCTTTTGGAGTAAAAATTAATTTCAACGATGTAACTGGATATCCGGGCGAAATTATTCATGTTCCAGTTAGTGTTCATGATACTGCAAATAGGCCATTAGAAGGCAAAATTAGCATTGTTTATAATAATAATCGATACATTATGACATTGGAAAACGGTAAATGCAATGTTCCTATTACTTTGCCAAATGAACTAACTTCCTTTGATCTTTCTATTCAATATCAGGATTATTCTGTAAAACATGATGTTACTGTTATTCAAAAGCCGTCTGTGGTTCCAATTATTGATATTGCTAATAATATGACTGGAATCGCAGGAAAAACTATCACTATTCCGGTCAAGGTTCATGATGAGGATGATAATCCATTATCCGGAGACCTTTATGTCACTTTTAATGGCGGGTCTCATACTGTAACTTTATTAAATGGACAAGCTGATGTTTTAATCGGTTTGCCGGTATATGATACATTGCTGGAAGTAACTGTTATCTACAAAGGAAAATCTGCATCCTGCTTAATAACTGTTGTAAATGAGATTAATGAAACCAAATCAATTATTACAATGCCAAACTATTTGAGTGGCAATATTAATGCTACTCTTATTATTCCTGTAAGTGTCAAAGATGATAAAAACAATCCATTAACTGGCAATGTAACTTTTTACTATAATGGTCAAAAAGACAATAGAGTTTTAAATAATGGTGAAACTAATATTGTAATTATTTTGCCGAATTATGAAACCACTAAAGAATTAATTGTTGATTATAAAGGCAATGTTGCTACTTGTTTTATAGAAGCCATTGACCCGACTAATCATACCGATGTCATAATTGAAGTGCCTAATAACATAAGTGGAGGTATTGGTGAAAAAATTGATTTATCTATAAATGTTACAAATAGCAAAGGTGAATCATTAAATGGGGAAATGTTAGTATCTTATTTGGGTAAGGAACTGAAAATTAATTTAGAAGATGGTAAAGCTAATATTGTTATAAATCTACCAAAAGTTAAATCATCATTTGATATAACTTTAAGTTACAATGGCCATATAGCAATTTGCTTAGTTAATGTAATAGATTCCAAACCCCATAACGATACCGTTCCGGTCATAGACTTGGATGAATATAAACATGTTGAAATTGGTCGCTCAATTATAATTCCGGTTGATATTCATGATGGTGAAGGAAATCCTTTAGAGGGGGAAATCTTTGTGTATTATAATAATCAAGAAAAAACATACTCTTTGGATAATAAGGGTCATTTTAACATAGTTATTCCTTCTCAAACTACTCCAGCCTATTTTGAAGTTACTGTATATTATAATGGAATAATGAAACATTGTATGGTTAATGTAACTGATAATCAACCAATTAAACCTGGAATTATCATTTCTATTCCTCAAAATGAAACCGGACATGTTGGCAATACTTTAGTAATTCCTGTCATTGTAAAAGATGAAAACGGAAAAAATTTGGAAGGAGAAATTCATGCTTTTTATAATGGGCATGAGAAAACCGAAACGTTACATAATGGGCATGCAAATATTATTATGGAATTGCCAAATGCTCCTACCTCATATAACTTAATGGTATCTTATAAAGGCATAGAAAAGGTTTGTTTTATTACAGTAATCGATAAGGACAATAATAATAAAACTAATGATACTAGCATTATAATAGAGTTAAACTCAAAAATTAATGGGCATGTAGGTAAAAATATTCAAATTCCTATTTTTGTTCATGATGGCCATAATCCATTGGAGGGTGAAATTTTTGTTATTTACCATGATAAAATTGAACAAATTACATTAAATAATGGAATGGCAAATGTTTTAGTTGGCTTGCCGATTCATGAATCTACATTTGAGTTTACTGTTTATTATGAAGGTATTAAAAAAATATCTACTGTTCATGTAATTGATCCTTCAAATCCTTTAGGTAACCAAAGTAATATTGAATCAGATGGTGATGGTAATTTGGTAATAGATTTCCCTGATGATGCTACTGGTGAGGTTATAGTTAACATTGCTGGTAAAAACTACACTGGTAAAATTGTTGATGGTAAAGTTGAATTGGATGTTAAAGACTTGCCTAATGGAAATTATGAATCCATTGTTTATTATGATGGTGATGGTAACTATTCTGGATTTAGCAAAACTATCATGATTGTTGTTAAAGAGTCAACCGTAAATAACAATCAAAATACTCCTGTAAATAAACCAGTGGTTAAAAAGGCTTCAAAGATTACCGCTAAGAAGAAAACCTTTAAGAAATCATTAAAGGTTAAGAAATACTCAATTACCTTGAAATCCGGTAAGACTCCAATCAAGAAAGTGCAAGTCACCATCAAGGTTGGCAAAAAGACTTACAAGGCTAAAACCAACGCTAAAGGTAAGGCAACCTTCAAGATTAAGAAATTGAGCAAGAAGGGCAAGTACAATGCTGTAGTCAAGTTCAAGGGCAACAAGAACTATAAGGCAACCAGTAAAAAGGTTAAGATAACTGTTAAATAGGGAAATTGATTTTCCCTATATTTTTATTTTTTTTAATATTTTCCATTTTTTATCATTTTTCACACCTGTTTTTTGAACAAAATCCCTATATCACTATTATATTTGGATATTGTCAAGTATTCTTATCATTATACTATTTGATATTTTTTCTTAAAAAAGTTTGACTACTGTAAAACTTTTAAAAAATTTTTTATTGAACTGTATACATTTATATATGATGATTGATAAAGTATCTTTAACTACTTATGAAATTATCATATTTCACATTAAAGTAGTGTCATATACAATATTTGTATATTTAAATGTTGCTGAAATTTACACTGTATAATTTTAGCGATAAATAATAATAAAATAGGCTTTCACGAGGAATCATGAAAACTTATAAAACAATTCATTGTGCTTATCTATTTTTTGATAAAAAAATTCTAAAAAGAGGTATTAAAATGAAAGTAATACACAAGATTTTTGTTATTGCTTTGCTACTTTCTTTAATATTTTCCGTAAGTGCAGTCGCTGCACAGGATATTCATGAAAATATGACTTTCAAGCAAGGCAATATGGAGGACGTTTCAGATGAAACGCTAAATGCACCTGTTGAGGAAACTCTGGAGGTTAACTCTGTCGAAGAAGAATCTTCGGTTAGTATTGCTGAAGATGAAATTTTAAAAGCTAGTGAAAAAGATCAATTGGCCGTTGGTGAACGTACTTTTGAAGATTTTAAAACAATTATTAATAATGCAAAAAATGGAGATATTATTTATTTAAATGGTACAACCTTTGTTGCTAATAAATATACTTATATTAGTTCTTATAATAAGGAATTAACAATAATTGGAGGTACAAAGGAAAATCCTAATCTACAAGCTACATTTAATGCAAATAAATCTTCATCAAGTATTTCTCTTAGTGGAAAAGCTAATTCTTTTATTATTTTAAGTTCAATTAAATTTTGTAATTTTAGGTCAACTGCCTTTTCCAGTTCAGGTAATGTAAATATTACTAATTGTGTTTTCACTGATAATTCCGCAAATTCTTTTAATAGTTATGGTGATGCGAATATTGGTGATTGTATTTTTACCAGTAATTCTGGAACTTCAATTAATGCAGAATATGGTAATGTAAATATTACTAATTGTATTTTTAAAAATAATTCGGGGGTTTCATTATACTTCCAAGATTCTGTATATTTTCAATACGATGATTATTATTATGGGCAGTATGATTTGGAAGTTTATAATTTAAAAGTTACTAATTCTCATTTTATAAATAATACTGGGACTGCTGCAGATATTAGTAGGTCTTATTTACTTGAAAATGGTTATTGGGGAGATGGAAAAAAGTATGGTATAAAAACCTTTGAAGATTGTGTTTTTGAAAATAATTCATTTGCTTCTGGTAATGGTGGAGCCATGGATATAGGTTATGGTGCTAATATTCAAAATTGTAGTTTTATTAGTAATTCTGCTAACAGATTAGGTGGGGCAATTTTTTCAGGTTATAATTATCTACTAGATTACAGTACAAATTTAATAAATAATAGTAAATTTATTAGCAATTCTGCTGTTGAAGGTGGAGCTGTTTATGGATATTCAATTAATATTACAAATTCTGAATTCACTTCCAACACTGCAACATATTATGGTGGTGCAGTTAATTTAAGAAGTGATGATACAATTTCGATCATAAATAATAAGTTTACAAATAATTATGCTCCATTTTATAACTCACATTCAATGTTTATTACATCATTTAGTAATAATAATAAAGTAAAAATTGATTTACAAGAAAACCTAGTTATGGGTGATAAAACTGAAATTTACTTTGATAAGGGAGTATATGGATTATATGTTTATATTTTAGATAATACTACAGTTCAGTTTTGTGAAGGTAAAATTAAGATATATGCTTTAGTCACTGATGATGAAGGAAATAAAATTTCTGGAAAAGAATTCATTTTCCTCGTTGGTGATGAAGAATTTGCAACTAAAATTGTTGATAGCATTGCTGAGATAGAATACAATGCAATATTAACTGATACTGGTAAAATCGTTACTGAAAAAACAACTGGACCTAGAGATAAAATATTCAATGGTACATTAGATGTTATACCATTTTCAGTAGTATTTGACTTTGATGATTGCACTGGAGCAATGGGTAGTGTTATTAAAGTTCCTGTTTATGTAAATGATGCTTCAGGTCATCCTTTGGATATGAGCATAACTGCTTATTATAATAATTATAAAAAAGTACTTCAGTCATATAATGGTATTGCTCATGTTTTAATTAGTTTGCCATTAGAAAAAACAAGCTTTGAATTAGGTGTATTGTGTGATGGAGTTTTAAAGACTCGTAATATCTATGTGATGGATCCTCATGATGATGCTGCAATCATTATTGATATGGCACAAAGTGAAAAGGGGTATGTTGGAAGAACAATAACAGTTCCTATCACAGTACATGATGGTAATGGAAATGGATTAATTGGCGACATTACTGTTTCCTACAATAACAAAACAAGAACAATTCCGTTAATTGATGGTCAAGCTGATGTTATAATCAGTTTACCTGTTTATGAGACAACCTTTGATTTAAAAGTTTCATTTAAAGGAAATACTAAATTTTGTAAAATAGAAGTTATCGACCCAGTTTCTGAAATTGATGCTAATATTACCTTACCATATCAAATTTCCGGAAATATTGGTCAGTCCATTACTATTCCAGTTAATGTTGTTGATGAAAATGGAAATCCTTTAAGTGGCGATATTATTATTTCATATAATGATCAGGAAATTACCCGAACTTTAAATGAATCTGGACAATGTGACATAGTTATTTCTTTGCCACTTCATGAAACTTCATTTGAATTAGATGTTAATTATAGGGGAAATATTAAATCATGCTTTGTTGATGTGATTGATCCAAACAAACCAAACAATATTGTGATTAATGTTAATGAAACATTCGCATCTGAACCTGGTAAAAGTATAACAATTCCAGTTAGTGTTGTTGACCAGGATGGAAACCCCTTACCTGGAAGTATTTTCATTGAATATAATGATTATGAAATAAATGCAACATTGGTTGATGGTCAAGCAAATATTATAATTGGATTGCCACTCATTGAAACTTCATTTGAAGTTGCGATTTCTTATAATGGGCACACAAAGACTACTCAAGTCAATGTAGTTGATAATAAGCCTCATGTGAATTCAATAATTAATTTGCCTGAAACAAAAACTGAATATATTGGAAAAACCATTGTAATTCCAGTACATGTCACTGATGAAGATGGAAACCACTTACAAGGAGAAGTGGTAATATATTGCAATGGTCAAGAAACTACTAAAACTTTAGTAAATGGTCATGCTAACATCATTATAAGTTCACAACTTCACCCAACCTCCTTTGAAGTAACTGTAGCTTATAAGGATAAACAAGCACATTGTTTTGTAGATGTTGTTGATCCAAATCCTTCTGAGGAAGTAATTATTTCTTTGCCTGAAAGTGAATCTGGACATGTCGGAAAAACTATTTTAATACCTGTCAGCGTATTTGATGGAAATGGACATCCTTTAAAAGGAACTATAGATATTTATTATTTAGGACATCAAACCACTCAGACATTAGAAAATGGTCTTGCTGATTTATCTATTATTCTTCCTGATGCTCCAACAATGTTCAATTTAACTATTGCTTATGGTGGAATTGAAAAAATCTGTGAGATTACAGTTAAAGATGAATCCGACATTGGTGAAACCAATGACACTACAGTCGTTATAGAAATTGAAGAGGAAATTACAGGTTTAATTGGAAAAACAAAAATCATTCCAATATTTGTACATGATGGAAAAGGCAATCCGTTAAATGGTGCAATAACTGCCATGTACAATAATAATGAAAGAGAAATTAATTTGAAGAATGGAAAAGCTAATGTTGTTTTAACATTACCCTCAAATCCGACAACCTTTGATTTAACTATTATGTATGGAGAAATATTTAAAATTACAAATGTTATTGTTGTTGATTCAAATAATCCTATGGGAGATTTATCTGAAGTAACTTCAAATGGAACTTCAGTTGTAATTCCATTCCCTAAAGATGCATCTGGAAATGTAACTGTAAATATTAATGGCAAAGAGTATAATGGAACAGTAGTTAATGGGGAAGTAATTGTGGATATTAATGATTTGCCTGATGGTGAATATGATGCAACTGTTGTTTATTCTGGTGATGGAAACTATTCAAGTTCTGAAAAGATCATAACAATTTTTATAAAAGATAGTGGTGTCGTTGATTCAAAACACCCATTAGGCAATATTACTGAAGCAGAATCAAATGGTAATGGATCTTTAGTCATTTCGTTCCCTGATGATGCTACTGGGGATGTGACTGTAACTATTAACGGTAAAAATTATACAGGTAAAATTGTTGATGGTAAAGTAGTTTTAGATATTAAAGATTTACCTGCGGGCAATTACACTTCAATCATTTATTATTCTGGGGATCATAAATACACCAATTCCACAAAAACTGTTGTAATTATCAAGGATAAGGATGCTGTTAGTCCTGATAATCCAATGGGTGATACAACACAAATTGGGTCTGATAATGGTTCTATTAGTATTCCATTCCCTAGTGATGCTAGTGGAAAAGTTGTTGTAAATATTGGTGGTAAATATTACACTGGTAAAATTGTTGATGGAAAAGTTATTTTAGATGTGGGAGACTTACCAAAAGGCAATTATAACGCTAATGTTTACTATCTTGGTGGAGGAAATTATTCTGCTTCTACAAGGACTATCATGTTCATTATTAAAGAGTCAACTAATAATAATCAACAAAACACTCCTGTAAAACCTCCAACTGTTGTAAAAAAAGCTTCCAAGATTACAGCTAAAAAGAAAACTTTCAAGGCTAAAAAGAAGGTCAAAAAATATGCAATTACCTTAAAATCAGGTAAAATCCCAATCAAAAAAGTTCAAGTTACCATCAAGGTGGGTAAGAAAACTTATAAGGCTAAAACCAATACTAAAGGTAAAGCAACCTTCAAGATTAATAAATTAACTAAAAAAGGCAAATATACTGCTGTAATTAAATTTAATGGTGATAAAACATACAAAGCATCAACTAAAAAGATTAAAATTACAATTAAATAGGAAAATAATTATGATTAAAAGAGGTAATTAAAATGAAAGTTTTTAATAAATATTTTGTTATTGCTTTGTTACTTTCTTTAATATTTTCTGTTAGTGCTGTTGCCGCACAGGAAAATATGACTTTCGAACAAAGCGATATTGATGAAACATTAACTGTATCTCCTTATATGGGGGAGATTAACGCTGTTGAAGAAGAATCTGTTAATGCAAATAATGAATTATTGCAAGTTAGTGAGGATAATCAATTAACTGCAGGTGAAGGTAGTTTTTCAGATGTCCAATCTAAAATCGACCAAGCTACTAATGGCAGTACTGTATATTTAGATGGAAAAACATATGTTGGTAATGGAAAAAATATTGAAATTAAAAAAGATTTAACTATTGTTGGAGGGTCTGAATCAGATCCGAATCAATTTGCAACATTGGATGCAAAGGAATTGTCCTCAATTATTGATGCTACAAGAAATGGGACAAATATAGTCTTAAAATATATTAAATTTATAAATGGTAAATCTGAGAAAAATAATGGTGCAGCTATTAATAGTAATAGTAATTTGGTTATTGAAAACTGTAAATTTACTAAAAATGTTGCTGAGTTCGGTGGTGCTTTATATTTAAATGGATTTATTTATCATGTGGTTAAACAAAACGATCCTAGTTGGGAATCATTTAATGATACCTACACATATTATCCGGATTATCATTATGAAATTAATAATCCTCCATGGGATTATATGGAATGGTATTATCCGCCTTCCAATCCTTATCCAAAAAATAGATATTATTATGATGACGAAACTAGTGATTTATATATTCGTGAAAACTTTACAAATACTTTAATTAATTGTGAATTTAGTGATAATATTGCTATAAAAGCTGCTGGTTCCATATATTTTAATGGTGATACTTATGGGGGCCGTGAATCATTTATAATGAGAAATTCTACTTTTACAAATAATAAGGCGAATTATGCAGCTGCAATTAGTTTTACTGGTTTTGCAGATATCCAATATACTAAATTTAATAATAATGTTGCTACAACTCATGCTGGGGCGATTAGTGGTTATCAGGGAAGTATTATTAGATATTGTAATTTTACTTCTAATCATGCTGGTAATTCTGGTGGTGCTATTTATAGTCCTTCTGGATTTGATGTTGATTATTGTAATTTTGAGTTTAATAATGCTAGTTCAGGTGGTGCTATATTTGTGAATGCAGGAAGTAGAATTAATAATTGTAATTTTACTTCTAATTCTGCTACTAATAATGGTGGTGCTATAGAGTCTAGATTTAATAGTTTATATGTTAATTATTGTAATTTTGAGTTTAATAATGCTAGTTCTGGTGGGGCTGTTTATCAAAATTCTAACTCTGGTAAAATTCAATATTGTAATTTTACTTCTAATCATGCTACAGGATTTGGTGGAGCAACTTATCAATCTACTGTTGAATTGTCTAATTTCAATAACAACAATGCATTAAAAGGTGGTGCCGCATACAGTGGTACAATGAGAAGTTGTAATTTCACAAGTAATTCTGCTACTGAGGGTGGTGCTGTTTACAGTTCTTATGTTTATACTAGCAATTTCATTTCAAATCGTGCGGATTATGGTGGGGCTATTTATTGCACTGGTAATTATGTTCATAATAGTAATTTTTCAAATAATATTGCTTTAGATAGTTCAAAAAGTATTTATATTTCATATATTTATTCATTTACTTATATTAAAGGGAATAATTTTAAAAGTGAGGATACAGAAATCGTAATTAGAAAAATTAATGATTATAATGGTTTAAATATTGTCATTTTACATAATCAAACTGTTGAATTTTGTGAAGGTGAAATTAAAATATTTGCTTCTGTATCTAATAATGAGGGAACTAAATTTTCAATTGAAGAATTTATTTTCCTCGTTGGAAGTCATGAAGTAAATACTAAAGTAATCGACAATTATGCTGAAGTCAAGTTTAATGTTACTCCAGATGATAATAATTCTGTAATTAGTGTTAAAACTTCAAGTTCTACTTCTGCTAAAATTTCCACTGCATTTTTGAATGTTTATCCATATGTTGTATATATTGACTTTGATGATGCACATGGATATATAGGTAAATTTATCCAAATTCCAGTTTACGTTCATGATTCTACTGGCCATCCTGTTGTAGGTAGCATTTTCGTTAACTACAATGGTGATCACAGTGAACTTCAACTTAAAAATGGTAAAGCCGATGTCGTCATGCAATTACCTAACAAGAAAATCACTTTAGATTTAATTGTTGAATATAAGGATGTTGTTGAAGTGAGAAAGATAAAGGTACTTGATCCCGATGACCCTATTGCAGTTATTATTGAAATGCCTGAAAATGAAACAGGTCATGTTGGAAGAACTGTTACCGTTCCAATTAATCTTCATGATGGTTTAGGAAATCAATTAAAAGGTGACATTCATGTTTCTTATTTAGGGCATGAAGAAACAATTACATTAATCAATGGCCAAACTGATATTTTAATTAGTTTGCCTGTATATGAAACATGTTTCGATTTAGTTGTTTCATACAAAGGGTATAATGCATTCTGCTCTATTAATGTAATTGATCCAACTGTTAAAGCAAATTCTACTATTTATTTGCCTCATGGTGCATCGGGCAATATTGGAGAAAGCATTAAAGTTCCGGTTAAAGTAGTTGATGATGAGGGAAATCCTTTAGAAGGTAATATTTCCATTTCATACATGGGTAAAGAATTATCTCAAGCTTTAAATTCTGCTGGTGAAACTGAAATTATAATTAATTTACCTAATCATGAAGTTTCTTTTGAATTAGTGGTCAATTATAAGGGAAATATTAAATCATGTATTATTGAAGCAAGGGATTCAACTAATCATACTAATATTGTAATAGATGTTAATGAAAGCTATAATGGAGTTTTAGGTAAAAATATAACTGTTCCTATAAAAATCACCGATGTTAATGGAAATGCTTTGGGAGGTAATGTTTCCATTTCATATAATGGTCACTTTAGGACTCAGACTTTAGAAAATGGTCAAACTGAAATATTTATAGAGTTGCCTGCTATGGAAACTTCATTTGATTTGATTATTTCATATAAAGGGCATGTTGAAATTGCTTTAATTAATTCAATTTATGAAGGCGCACATATAAATGCAATGATTTCTTTACCTAACAATAAAACCGAAAACATAGGTAAGGTTATTCAAATTCCTGTTAAAGTTACTGACAGTGAAGGTAATCCTTTGCAAGGCGATGTGGCTGTTTATTATGCCGGCAATGAATTTACTCAAACATTGGTTAACGGTTCAACAGCTATCGTAATTGATCCTATAGATTACCAAACATCCTTTGAGCTAACCGTAGCTTATCATGCTCAAATGGCGCACTGTTTCGTAAGTGTTATTAATCCTAATATTAAACCTGTTGATGCAGTCATATCATTGCCTGAAACCGAATCAGGCCATGTAGGAAAAACCATTGTTATTCCAGTCAGTGTATCTGACAGTGAAGGCAATCCTTTGGAAGGTGAAATTGGCATTTATTATGATGTGCATATGACTTCTGAAACCTTGCACAACGGTAACGCTAGCATTGTCATGCTTTTACCGGATGAGCCAACATCCTACAATTTAACTGTAATGTATAAGGGTGTTTCTAAAAACTGTCTAATCACAGTTAAAGATGCATCTGATGATAGTGAAACCAATGACACTGAAGTGGTCATAGAATTAAATGATGAATATATCGGCCACGCCGGTAAACTGCTCAATATTCCAGTCAGTGTTCATGACGGCAAGGGCAATGCTTTGGAAGGTAAAATTACCATATTATACAATCATCAAAAGATTGAACATACATTGAATAATGGCGCCACCAATATTTTAATCGCATTGCCAGCTAATCCGACAACCTTTGAATTGGCTGTTGAATATGAGGGCTTGACTAAAATAGCAACAATCAGGGTTATTGATTCAAGCAATCCTATGGGTGACATCACTGAAGTAACCACCAATGGTACAGGATCAATTGTCATCCCAATGCCTAGCGATGCTACTGGCGAAGTTAATGTAACAATCGCTGGTAAAGTCTATCCGGGCAAGATTGTTGATGGTAAAATCATTGTAAACATCACTGATTTGCCAAACGGTGCCTACACTGCCACTGTCAACTATTCAGGTGATGAAAACTATTCAGCTTCACAGAAAGTCATTACTATAATCATTAAAGACAGTACAGTGGAAGACCCTAACAGTCCATTGGCTAATGTAACTGAAGCTAAGACCAACGGTGACGGAACTGTTGAAATTCCTTTCCCTAAGGATGCTACTGGGGATGTCATTGTAACTATCGACGGTAAAAACTACACTGGTAAAATTATTGATGGCAAGGTTGTTTTGGATATTGCTGATTTGCCTGCTGGAAACTACACATCAATTGTCTATTATCCTGGTGACGGAAACTATCCAAGCACCATCAAAACTATTGTGATAGTCAAGGATGCTTCTTCAGCTAGTCCGACAAATCCTATGGGCGACACTACTCAGGCCCAAAGCAATGATGACGGATCCATCAATATTCCTTTCCCTAAGGATGCTACCGGTGAGGTATTGGTTGAAATTGACGGTCAAATCTACACTGGCAGGATAGTTGACGGTAAGGTTGTTTTGGATGTTGGAAACATGCCTGCAGGTAACCATAACGCTAATGTTTATTACTTTGGGGACGGCAAGTATGGTGCTTCTTCCAGAACAATGGTATTTATTATCAAGGAAACCACCAACAACAATAACAATCAGAACACTCCTGTAAAACCGCCGGCCGCTGCTAAGAAGGCTTCCAAGATTACAGCTAAGAAGAAAACTTTCAAGAAATCATTGAAGGCTAAAAAGTACTCAATTACCTTGAAATCCGGTAAGACTCCAATCAAGAAAGTGCAGGTCACCATCAAGGTTGGCAAAAAGACTTACAAGGCTAAAACCAATGCCAAAGGAAAAGCCACCTTCAAGATCAATAAACTGACCAAGAAAGGTAAATACACAGCTGTAATCAAGTATAAGGGTGACAAGACCTACAAGGCTGCAACTAAAAAAGTTAAAATTACTGTCAAATAGGGAAAATCACTTTTTCCCTAATTTTTTCTATTTTTTAAAACACACTTTCCATTCATAATTCAATGACTTTGTCTTTTAACTGTCAATTTAATCAAGCTTATTTTCAATAATTCACATTCATGAATTTGAACCTTCAAAGACTCATCACTAGAGGTAGATGAATTTCACATTTCACCATTTTCAAACATTATAAAAGCAATCAATTAGAAATATATTATTGATTTGATTAATTGTGTGATTAAATGAAAAGTGATAATGTAAAAAAAGGAATACAAAGGGCACCTCACAGGTCACTATTAAGGGCCTGTGGGCTTGACGATGACGACTTTAAAAAACCATTCATCGGTATTGCAAACAGTTTCACCGATATCGTTCCAGGTCACATTCACCTAAAGGAACTTGTCGAATTCGTAAAGGAAGGTATCATAGCCGCAGGGGGCATACCTTTCGAGTTTGACACCATGGCAGTGTGTGACGGAATAAGCATGAACCACGAGGGAATGAAATACTCACTTCCTTCAAGGGAAATCATTGCTGCAACAGTCGAATCAATGACCAAGGGACATGCATTTGACGGTCTGGTTCTGATTCCAAGCTGTGATAAGGTT
>OCTW011589885.1_pt1 | contig 15157 bp, 13 predicted proteins | sample 1539671 | NCBI WGS metagenome assembly OCTW01 (sample SAMN02144230, study PRJEB22623) | gut metagenome | biome: sheep rumen | host: Ovis aries | place: New Zealand
TGTCCGAGCGCAGCTCGCCCTGCGTCAGCTCCACCGGCGCCCCGGCCCGCTCCATCAGCGCGAACAGGCCCGTCAGCACCTGATCCCTCGACGTGTCCACCAGGCGGCGGAAGGCCACCGCTTCCCCGCTCACGCACAGGCGGCGGTAGAGCGCGGCCGGGTCGTCCGCCGCGATGCGCAGCGTGGCACGCTTCGTGCGCCGGTAATTGATCAGGCGGTTGCGGCGGCTCACATCCAGCAGTCCGTGCTTCCACGCCTCAAATTTCGCATCTCTCCGGAAGGTGTCCACACCGTCCCTCCTCTCCGCCCGTCCTCACCAGACGTCGTTCACCGTAATCTCCCGCAGCGGCAGCTCCTCGGGGATGAAGTCCATCATTTCCCCCGCGTTGCAGTGCAGGATCTCCGCCACCCGCAGCAGCACGGACAGGTTCACTTCCTGATTCTTCCGCAGCTTTGTGAAGGTGGCCGGCGCCAGGCCCGCCTGTCTCCGCAGCTCCGCCGGCGTCAGATCCCGCTCCGCGCAGAGCACCCACAGTTTCCGATAGCTGACTTTCATCTTCGCCGTTCCCCATTCCCGCAGATTTGGTTCCGTTGCCTGCATCGTAGCATAACCATCGCGAAAATGCAAGCCGCGTGCTTCACGTTCGCATCAGGATTTTCGCGAACGTTGCTCTTCTTATCAAATTTTAATCACGCGGCATGGGACATCACTGCGAACATGGGCAGGCAGACGGACGGCCGCCGCGGCGCGCTTCATTATATATAGACGGACATGGGCGGCCCTTTTCCTGCGGCGGCCCGGCCGATCAATTCTCCGCAGCGTATGGGGAAAGGCAGCCCTTTTCCGGCGGAACAGGGATTTCCTTCCCCCCCTGCCCCCATCTTTCCGAAAAGGCCGCTTGGGGGGCGAGGGATCTTTCAACATGGATGTGAAACCGGACATGTTTATGCGCGGCAGCCGGGCTGCGAAAAATGTTCACAAACCGTTCATGCTCTTGCAACATCCCTGTGTTATTGTAAGCATGTACCGAAAGCGTACAGATTCTCCGCCCCGATCGGCGGAACAGGAGGGATATGTCATGAAGAAACGTTGGATCACTTTCATCGCCTTTGGCGTGGCCTGTGTGCTGGCCGGAACCTGCATCGGAGCGAACCTGCCCCAGAACGCGTCCGCCGAGGCGCCCACGGCTGCCACCGTGGTCACCAGCCCCTTCACGGCGGCCGTCGCCGAGGTGAAGGGCAGCGTCGTGGGCATCAATAATTATCAGATTGTCCGCTACAACAACTCCACCTACGGCTGGGGCGATTACTTCAACTATTTCGGCTGGGGCGATCCCTTCGGCAATGACCGCTACGGCAACCGCGGCCAGGAGACCACCCAGGAGGTCAAGGCGGCCTCCGGCTCCGGCGTGGTCATCGCGGAGCACTATGTGCTGACCAACTATCATGTGGTGGAAAACGCCACCACCTTGAAGATCGCCATCATGAGCGACGACGGCGAGATCAACGAGGAAGGCGCCGTGCTGGTGGCCTCGGACCAGAACCTGGACATCGCCATCCTCTACGCGCCCGACCTCGACATCAAGCCCGTGGCCCTGGGCGACAGCGACAGCCTGCAGGTGGGCGACTGGGCGATCTGCATCGGCAACCCGCTGAGCGACAGCTTCTTCGGCACGGTCACCACCGGCATCGTCTCCGCCCTGAACCGCTCCGTCTCCTCCTCCAGCTATGACAAGTACGGCCGCCGCGAGACCATCACCAACACGATGATCCAGGTGGACGCGGCCATCAACAACGGCAACAGCGGCGGCGGCATGTTCTCCGTCACCGGCGAGCTGATGGGCGTGCCGACCCTGAAATACTCCGGCTCCGCCTATTCCGGCGCGGCCATCGACGGCATCGGCATGTGCATCCCGATCAACGCGGCCAAGCCCCTCATCGAGGACGTGCTCAGCGGCGTCATCCAGACCCCCGAGGTGCCGCAGGAGGCGGATGCGGCGAAGGCTGACACCGCCAAGGAAGGCACCGGCCTCGTCGGCAAGCCCCGCATGGGCGTGTCCATCACCGGCATGAACGCCTCCTCCGCCGCCGTGATGAACGGCACGCTGCCCAACGGCGTGTACGTCTCCGCGGTGGAAGCCAACAGCCCCGCGGCCCGCGGCGGCATGCAGGCCGGCGACATCATCGTGGACTGCAACGACACCGTCATCACCTCCGTCACCCAGCTGCAGGGCATCCTCAGCCAGCTGCAGGAGGGCGACACCGTCCATGTGAAGGTCTACCGCGTGCCCGGCCTGGCGGACATCGTCAGCGGCGCCGCCCAGACCAGCGAGATCCCCGACGGCGAGTATCTTGACCTTGATGTCACCCTGGCCGTCCTGGACGAAGTGAAGCAGTAACCTCAGCCCGCGGGGGCTGCGGAGAAGGGACACAGAGCCCGCTCCGCAGCCCCTTTTTGTTGGCGCCGTCACGCGGAGGCAGGGCCGCCGCTCACATCCCCGCAAAAATCCATGATTGCGAATTGGACAGGATTGTGTTATGATTGCCCTTGGTTCCATTCTGACGAAAAGGGGTATGATGAGCATGCAGGTTTTGACCACGCGGGAGCTGAAGGAGCGGCTGCAGGAGCTGCAGGGGCAGGAGATCTGCCTCCAGGGCTGGATCCGCAACCACCGCAGGCAGAAGAATATCGGCTTCATCGACTTTTTTGACGGCACCTGCTTCAAGAACCCGCAGGTGGTCTACGACGGGAGCATCGAGGATTACGACACCGTGAGTGCGCTGCGCGTGGGCGCGGCCATCACCGTGCGCGGCGTCGTCGTGCCCAGCTACAAGGATCCCACCACGCCCGAGGTGCAGGCCAAGGCCATCACCCTGGAGGGCGACTGCCCCGAGGACTACCCGCTGCAGCCCAAGCGCCACAGTGTGGAATTCCTGCGCGAGATCGCCTACCTGCGGCCCCGCACCCGCCTGTTCCAGGCGGTGTTCCGCGTGCGCTCCGTGGCGTCCATGGCGATCCACACCTACTTCCAGGACCGGGGCTACCTGTACGTGCACACCCCGCTGATCACCGCCAACGACGCGGAGGGCGCAGGCAACACCTTCACCGTGACCACCCTGCCCAAGGGCTCCACGGCCCCGGACAGCGAGGACTTCTTCGGCAAGGCCACCGCCCTGGCGGTCACCGGCCAGCTGGAGGGCGAGACCTTCGCGATGGCCTTCTCCCGCATCTACACCTTCGGCCCCACCTTCCGCGCGGAGAACAGCAACACGAAGACCCACGCGGCGGAATTCTGGATGATCGAGCCGGAGATCGCCTTCTGCGACATCCACCAGCTGATGGACATCGAGGAGGACTTCCTCAAATACCTCGTGCGCACGGTGCTGGAGAAGTGCCCGGACGAGCTGGAATTCCTGGACAAGTTCACCGGCGGCGGCCTCATCGAGAAGCTGCAGAGCCTGGCGGACAGCCGCTGCGCCCGCGTCACCCACGAGGAGGCCATCACGATCCTGCGCGAGGCGAACAAGGACGGCCGCTTCCAGTTCGAGCCCCGCTACGGCGAGGACACCGCGAAGGAGCATGAGAAGTACCTGACCGAGGAGTATTTCCACTCCCCCGTGTTCGTGTACGACTGGCCGCGGGACATCAAGGCCTTCTATATGTATCAGAACGACGACGGCAAGACCGTGGCCGCGGTCGACCTGCTGGTGCCCGGCGCGGGCGAGCTGATGGGCGGCAGCCAGCGCGAGACCCGCTACGACCTGCTCACCGCCCGCATGGACGAGCTGGGCATCGGCCGGGATTCCTTCGACTGGTACCTGAACCTGCGGCGCTTCGGCGGCTGCACCCACGCCGGCTTCGGCATGGGCTTCGAGCGGCTGCTGATCTACCTCACCGGCGTGGACAACATCCGCGACGTGATCCCCTATCCGCGCACGCCGATGAACTGCGAGTTCTGATCCCCGCCGGGACGGAGCCGCGCCCAATTTCATCACGAGGAGGCCGCAGCCAATGGCAGGCGAATCGAAGAATCTTGAAAGCCAGCGCCGCGAAGCAAACGGCGTGGAGTATTTTGACCGGGGCCGGATCCAGGGCCGCGACGGGCTCAGCTACGACCGTTTCGCCATCCACACCCACTTCATCCAGGTGGGCGAGGATCAGGCCGAGCTGGTGCGCCGCTATGTGCTGCCCCTCTCCCAGCCGGGGGATGTGCTGGCCTTCGGCGCGAAGGTGATGGCGATGTGCACCCGCAACGTCCGCACCAAGGAGCAGGTGAAGCCCGGCTTCTGGGCGAAGCTCCTCGCGCCCCGCGCCAGCGAGACCGTGGCGGGCGTGGGCATGCACGACGCCTACAAGCTGCAGCTGGCCATCGACATGAAGGGCGCGCCGCGCATCGTGTTCGCGGCCATCGCCTCGGCGGTGACGAAGCTCTTCGGCGTCAAGGGCGTGTTCTACAAGATCGCAGGCAAGGAGGTCGCCGGCATCGACGGCTTCTATTACCGCTCCGCGTTTGACACCTACAAGGATCTGGCGCTGATCAACAACGAGAACGCCGGCGAGCTGTGCGACGCGCTGGAGAAGGCCACAGGCATCCCCGTGGTGCTGATGGACGCCAACGACATCGACCAGAACCAGCTGGGCAAGTGCGCGGACTTCCCGCTCAGCGACGACCAGATTCAGGACGCGCTGCGGGACAACCCGGCGGGCCAGGGCGGAGAGCTGACCCCGTTCATCCTCATCCGCCCCATCCGTTGAACGCCCTGCGCCGCGCCGCCTGCCTGCTCCTCGCGCTGGGGCTGCTGCTGAGCTGCGCGCAGGCGGAGATGCAGGTGCACCAGATCGCGGCCGGCGGCTGCAACGATTCCTACCTCGTCACCGACGGCATCACCACGATCCTCGTCGACTGCGGCACGGACACCGACCAGCACCTGAACAACCAGGTGCTGCTGGACTACCTCGCCCAGAGCGGCATGACCCATGTGGACGTCCACATCGTCACCCACTACCACGACGACCACGCCATCAACATCGACGTCCTCTCGGAGCTCTACGGCACGGACGACACCGTGCTCTACATTCCCTCCGACGAGCTGCCGGAGCGCTTCCTGCCCCTGCCCCACGGCACGGCCCGGCGGATGCGCGAGGGCGACGAGGCCGATTACGGCGCCTTCCACCTGAAGTGCGTCGGCCCGGAGAAGCTGACCTACGACGGCAGCATCAACCGCGACTCCCTGAACGTGGTGATCACCTACGGCAGCGTGCGCTTCCTCGTCACCGGCGACTACATGGACGGCTGGGCCCGCAAGACCTACCCCGACGACATCGCGGACGTGGAGATCTTCTCCTTCCCGCACCACGGCCTGACGCCCATCTGCGCCGGCGACTACACCCTGCGGGCCGTGAATCCGTACATTGTGCTGGTGCCCGGCAACTCCTACTCCGCCGCGCGGAAAAAGCTCATCGATTTGTGGATGAAGGGCGACAATTTCTACTCCTTCCGTTCCGGCCACGTGGTTGTGACGAGCGACGGCACCCGCGAAAGCCTCCAGGTGTTCACGGAAGTGCAGCCGGGCCAGTTCGCCGCGATCTACGAAAACGCGCAGCCCTCCCGGTGATGCGAAACGATTTTCCGAGCTCCCGTCTGCCGGCGGGGGCTTTTTTGCAGGCTTTCACGAACGGCAAAAGGCAGAGCATCACCGGCAAAATTGATGCATAATACTCAGCGTTTCGGCCTGCATGATTGCAAATTATACAGCATTTATCCCCTTTATTCACGAATTCAACCCCTTGACAAAAAATCTCGCAAGGGCTATAATGCTTTCACAAGGTCGGTACCAGGTACCGCCAGGCAACCGGATACCCCCAGCACAAAGCTTCCAGGAACTCCCTCGTGTTTTCCGGCGCAGTTTTGTGTTGTTGTACCGGCTGTCACACATCAGACTCTTCGCAGCAGCGCAACTGCTGCAAAGAAAATAGCGGTCAAAACCGCAAAAAAAGGAGGAACCTTTCCATGAAGAAGCTTCTGGCGATCGTTCTGGCGGCCATGATGCTGCTGAGCTGCATCAGCTTCGCGTCCGCTGAGGGCGAGAAGATCAAGCTCGTCGTGTGGTCCTTCACCAACGAGCTGCAGGGCATGATCGAGAAGTACTACCTGCCTAATCATCCCGAGCTGGAGATCGAATTCCAGATCTATCCGACTGACGGCAGCGCCTACACCACCAAGGTGGACAACACCTTCGGTGCGGACGCCACCTCCGCTGACGCCCCCGACATCTTCACCCTGGAAGCTGCTTTCGTGAAGCACTATGTCGAGAGCGACTGGACCGGTGATCTGAAGAGCATCGGCTTCACCGACGAAGAGCTGTCCACCGCCTTCCCCGTGATGGCGCAGATCGGCCAGAACGCTGCCGGCGTCCAGAAGGGCCTGTCCTGGCAGTCCACCCCCGGCGTCCTGATGTATCGTGCCTCCCTGGCCGAGAAGTATCTGGGCGTGAAGACCCCCGAAGAGTTCCAGGAGAAGGTCAAGGACTGGGATACCTTCCTGGAGACCGCTGAGGAGCTGAAGGAAAAGTCTGAAGGCGCCTGCAAGATGGTCATCGGCGCTGGCGACATCTGGAACGCTTATCAGTATCAGCGCGCCGAGGGCTGGGTTGTCGACGGCAAGCTGGTCATCGACGACGAGCTGCTCGACTTCGAAGAGCTGTGCAAGACCCTGGAGCAGGACGACCTGACCCACAAGGGCGGCGCCTGGTCCGAGGTGTGGTTCGCTGGCATGCGCGGCGAGCTGGAGACCCTGTGCTACTTCCTGCCCACCTGGGGCCTGCACTACACCCTGAAGCCCAACTGCGTGGCTGGCTGGGATGCTGAGAACCCCGACAGCGAAGAGAACATCAAGAACGCCACCGAGAACGGCACCTATGGTGACTGGCGCCTGGTCGACGGCCCCGTGGCCTACAGCTGGGGCGGCACCTGGATGGGCATCAACGCTGCGAAGGCCGCTCAGGCTGACGACGCGAAGAAGGCCGCCATGCACGACCTGATCTACTTCTTCTCCCTGAACGAAGACTGGCTTGTGCAGTATGCGCAGGATTCCGGCGACTTCGTCGGCAGCGCCAAGGCTGTGGAGACCATCCTGGCCAACGGCGGCACCCCGAACCCCTTCCTGGGCGGCCAGGATCACTACGCCATCTTCGCTTCCGCTGCGGCGCTGGCCAACGGCTCCCTGATGAGCGAATATGACGACACCATCAACGGCCTGTGGAGCGACTATGTGACCACTCCTTACACCAAGGGTGAGAAGGATCTGGACACCTGCCTGACTGAGTTCAAGGCTGCCGTCGCCGCCGCCATCACCACCATCACCGTGGAATAATCGCGGCTGAACACGGAAACCAAGGACATACCTTCGGGGCTGTCTCTTGCCAAATGAGGCAGGGGGCAGCCCCTTTCCTTGAGCGATGCGAGGAATGAGGAGTGGGAAGGAGTTTTCCCCTCTTCTGTCCTTCTCAGTCCTCATTCCTGGCCCGTCCGGGAATGTCATCAACAGCAAAAGGGGTGGTCTCATGCAAGCAAGCGCCGGGAAGAAGCATAAGTCGGTCAGCTACAGCCACTGGGGCTATATCTTTGTAGCGCCGTTCTTCATCACCTTCCTGATCTTCGGTCTCTACCCGATCCTGTTCACCTTCCGCACCTCCGTCACGGACGCGGTCGGCTGGGAGAAGGTTCTGAACAACAACATCATCGGCTTTGAAAACTTCCGCCAGCTCTTCGACCCGAACAGCCTGGTCTACGGCAAGTTCTGGGGCGCGCTGGGAAACACGATCATCATCTGGTTCTTCAACTTCGTGCCTCAGCTGGGCCTGGCCCTGATCCTGGCCTCCTGGTTCACCGACAGCCGGCTGCGGCTGCGGGCGCAGGGCTTCTTCAAGGTGACGATCTTCATGCCGAACATCATCACCGCCGCCACCATCGGTATGCTGTTCATGTCCTTCTTCGCCTACCCGATCGGTCCGGTGAACACCCTGATTCAGACCTTCGGCCTGTCGAATATGCCCATTGAGTATTTCCGCTCGGTGGCCTGGTCCCGCGGCCTGATCTCCTTCATCCAGTGGTGGATGTGGTGCGGCAATACGATGATCGTCATGATCGCCGGCATCAGCGGCATCAACCCCTCCCTGTTCGAGGCGGCGCTGGTGGACGGCTGCTCCTCCCGCCAGACCTTCTGGAAGATCACCCTGCCGCTGATCAAGCCCATCCTGGTCTACAACCTGACCACCTCCCTGGTCGGCGGCCTGACCATGTTCGATATCCCGCACATGATGACCCAGGGCAACCCCAACGAGACCACGAACACGGTCGCCCGCTTCATCTACATGCAGGGCTTCACCGGCTCCCGCAACTTCAACATGGCCAGCGCGGCGTCGGTGGTGCTGTTCATCATCATCATCATCGGCTCCCTGGCGATCCGCGGCATCCTGAATGACCACGATCCCAAGCCTGCCAAAGCGGGAAAGGGGGTCAAGTGAGATGAAACCGATCCGGAAAATCATCTGCCTCGCCTTCCTGGCGGTGGCCATCCTCGGTCTCTTCCTCCCCGTCGCCTCCTTCCATGACAATTCCTCCGCGTCCCTGGCTGCCGACATCGAGAAGCAGCAGGGCAAGGTGGACAGCGCCCAGACCCAGCTGCAGCGCTGGATTGACGGCGGCAAGAAGTCCGAGGCCGACATCCAGAAGCAGCGCGACAAGGTTCAGAAGGAACAGGACAAGCTGGACGAGCTGCTCGCCCAGCAGGCGGCTGCCACCGACGACAGCGCCAGCGGCCTGAGCTACTCCTTCCTGCCCGGCAAGCTGCCCGCGGAGCTTGAGGTCGACATGCAGGTGGTCAATCAGTACAAGCTGTACGACACCTGGAACATGGCCGAGAACAAGCGCATCAGCGAGGACTGGAACCTCACCTCCTACTATGTCTGCATCTGGGCTGTGCTGGGCTGCCTGGTCCTGGCGGCAGTGCTGATCGTCCTGGGCGGCGACAAGGACGCCAGCCCGCTGTACACCGTCGCGTCCTTCCTGCAGCTGGCCAGCGTGCTCCTCTCCGCCTACATCATCGTCCGCCTGACCGCCTTCCCGGTCAAGCTGCCCTACGGCAACGCGACGCTGAACACCCCCGTGGTGCTGATGATCCTGCTGGGCACCATCATCTCCTTCACGGCCCATGTGCAGGGCGTGCACAACTCCAAGCGGAGCATGATCTACGTGTTCTGCTCCTTCCTCTCCGCGCTTGCGATCGTCCCCTTCTGGATCATGATCGTCAACGCCACCCGTTCCAGCCAGGCCATCCAGCAGGGTGTCAGCCTGATCCCCGGCTCCTACCTGAGCTATAACTGGAACGTGCTGGCAACCAAGGGCTTCGATGTCTCCATCGGCTTCAAGAACAGCGCGATCATCGCCTTTGGCTCCACGATTCTGTCGGTGTACTTCTCCGCGATGACGGCCTACGGCTTCAAGGTCTATCAGTTCAAGCTGAGCAAGTTCCTCTACGCCGTCGTCATGGCCATCATCATGATCCCCGGCCAGGTCACCGGCACCGGCTTCTTCATGTTCATGTATCAGCTGCACTGGACCAACAGCTATCTGCCGCTGATCATCCCGTCCATCGCGGCGGCCAGCACGGTGTTCTTCTTCCGGCAGTACCTGGAGGCCAACTTCCAGGTCTCCCTGGTGGAGGCGGCGCGCATTGACGGCTGCGGCGAGTTCCGCACCTTCAACTCGATCGTGCTGCCCATCATGGTGCCCGCCATGGCCACCATGGGCATCATGGCCGTCATCGGCGCCTGGAACAACTACCTGACGCCCCTGATGCTGCTCACCGATCCGAGCATGAAGACCCTGCCCATGATGGTGCAGGAGCTGCGCGGCGACATCTACCGCACCGAGTACGGCTCCATCTATCTGGGCCTGACGCTGACGGCCCTGCCGCTGATCATTGTCTACTTCGCCTTCTCGAAGTACATCATCGCCGGCGTGGCCCTGGGCGGCGTCAAGGAGTAACCCTGCCCGGGATTCCGGCCCCTTCCCCCCGCGGGAAGGGGTTTTCCTGTGGGAAAGGCCAAAGCTCCGCGTCTGCAGCAAAAAAACACCGAAAACACAGAAAACAGCTTGTCTCAGCCCGCGGCGGAGGCTATAATGAGCCTGTTCACCGCCGCAGTACAGGCGGTCCGGCGCATCTGCCGGATAATGATAAGGAGGATGTCACCATGAAGAAGATCGTTGCGCTGCTGCTGGCGCTGGCCATGGCCCTGAGCATGGCCGCGGCCTTTGCGGAGACCTACAAAATCGGCGGCACCACGCCCCTGACCGGCGCCGCGGCTGTCTACGGCGTGGCCGTGTACAACGGCGCGAGCATCGCCGCCGCGGAAATCACCGCCGCCGGCGAGGACACCATCGAATACACCGGCCTGGACGATCAGCACGACGCCGAGATCGCCATCAACGCCTACAACGCCCTGCTGGACGCCAAGATCCAGATGATGCTGGGCTCCACCACCACCGCGCCCTCCCTGGCCGTGAGCGCGCAGGCCTTCGAAGACCGCATCTTCATGCTGACCCCCTCCGCCTCCTCCACCCAGGTGACCGAGGGCAAGGACAACGTCTTCCAGGTGTGCTTCACCGACCCCAACCAGGGCCTGGCCTCCGCGGAATACATCGCGGCCAACGGCCTGCCCACCAAGGTCGCCATCATCTACAACAACGCCGACGCCTACTCCACCGGCATCTACCAGACCTTTGAGGCCAAGGCGAAGGAGCTGGGCTTCGACATCGTGTCCGTGACCACCTTCACCAACGACACCACCGACTTCTCCACCCAGGTCGCCGACGCGAAGAACAACGGCGCCGAGCTGGTGTTCCTGCCGATCTACTATCAGCCCGCCTCCACCATCCTGAAGCAGGCCCACGACGCCGAGTACGCGCCCGTGTTCTTCGGCGTGGACGGCATGGACGGCATCCTGACCATGGAAGGCTTTGACGCCTCCCTGGCCGAGGGCGTGCTGCTGCTGACCCCCTTCTCCGCCGACGCGGAGGACGAGCGCACCCAAAAGTTCGTCGCCACCTACAAGGAGCTCTACAACGAGATCCCCAACCAGTTCGCGGCGGACGCCTATGACGGCATGTATGCCCTGTATCAGGCTGCGAAGGTTGCCGGCATCACCTCCGACACCCCCTTCGACGAGGCCTGCGACAAGCTGATCGCCGTGTTCACCAGCTCCGACTTCGTCGTGGAAGGCATCACCGGCACCATGACCTGGGACGCCAACGGCCAGGTCAGCAAGACCCCCAAGGCCGTCGTCATCCAGAACGGCGTGTATGTCGGCTTTGAGAACGCCCAGTAATCCCGTGCAGTAACGCATCATGAAAGGTAACCGGCGGCTGGGACAAGCAAATTCTCCCTTACGCTGGTTGCCTTTCTGTGTTATACTGAGGGCAAGCGTTCCATTCCGGCCTCCGATCACTCCTCCAAAGGTGGTATGCGCACATGATGTCTTTCCTGTCCTACCTGGTAAACGGCATCAGCCTCGGCAGCGTCTACGCCATCATCGCCCTGGGCTACACGATGGTGTACGGCATTGCGAAGATGCTGAACTTTGCCCATGGCGATGTCATCATGGTGGGCGCCTACATCTCCTTCTGCGCGACGCAGTACTGGGGCCTGTCCCCGCTGTTGTCCGTCGTGGTGGCGATGCTGGTGTGCACCTGTCTGGGCATTGTCATCGAGCGCTTCGCCTATAAGCCGCTCCGCCAGGCCACGTCGCTGGCTGTGCTGATCACCGCCATCGGCATGAGCTACCTGCTGCAGAACGCGGCCCTGCTGATCTTCGGCGCGAACCCGAAGGTGTTCACCTCCGTGGTGAGCATCCCCTCGCTGTCGCTCTTCGGCGGACAGCTGCTGATCTCCGGCGAGGCGCTGGTCACGATCATCTGCAATGTCGTGATCATGGTGGGCCTGACCCTGTTCACCGCCCACACCAAGACCGGCAAGGCGATGCGCGTGGTGTCCGAGGACAGAGGCGCGGCGGAGCTGATGGGCATCAATGTGAACGCGACCATCTCCCTGACCTTCGCCATCGGCTCCGCGCTGGCGGCCATCGCGGGCGTGCTGATGTGCTCCACCTATCCCACGCTGATGCCCACCACCGGCTCCATGCCGGGCATCAAGGCCTTCACGGCGGCGGTGTTCGGCGGCATCGGCTCCATTCCCGGCGCGCTGCTGGGCGGCCTGCTGCTGGGCGTCATCGAGATCTTCGGCCGGGCGTACATCTCCACCGAGCTGGGCGACGCGCTGGTTTTCGCCGTGCTGATCATCGTGCTGCTGGTGCGGCCCACCGGCCTGCTCGGCAAGCCCGTGCGCGAGAAAGTGTGAGGTGGCGGAAATGAAGCTGAAGCAACGCAAATTCCTGAACAACCTCATCACCTACGCCATGGTCGTCGCCGCCTACGTCATCTGCACCCTGCTGATTAACGGCGGGCAGATGAGCCGCTCCCTGCGCGGACAGATGGTGCCGATCTGCTGCTGGGTGGTCATGGCGGTGTCGCTGAACCTGGTGGTCGGCATTTCGGGCGAGCTGAGCCTGGGCCACGCCGGCTTCATGAGCGTGGGCGCCTTTTCCGGCGTCATCACCTCCGGCTGGCTGCTGAACAGCCTGCAGATGGAGGACGCCACGCTGCGGCTGGTCATCGCCATTGTCGCCGGCGGCATCCTGGCCGGCATCGCGGGCGTGCTGATCGGCATCCCGGTGCTGCGGCTGCGCGGCGACTACCTGGCCATCGTGACGCTGGCCTTCGGGGAAATCATCCGCAATGTGCTCAACTGCGTCTACGTCTCCGTGGACGCGGACGGGCTGCACATGGGCTTCCTGAACCCCTCCCTGCCGGGCACCCTGCTGATGAACGGCCCCATGGGCGCCATCGGCGTCAAGAAGATCGCCACCTTCGCCGCCGGCTTCGTCCTGGTGATGCTCACGCTGGTCGTGGTGCTGAACCTCAGCTCCAGCCGCTCCGGCCGCGCCATCATGGCCATCCGTGACAACCGCATCGCCGCGGAGTCCATGGGCGTGCCGGTGACGAAATACAAGATGATGGCCTTCGTCACCGCGGCGGTGCTGGCGGGCATGGCCGGCGCGCTGTACGGGCTGAACTTCTCCACCGTCACCTCGGACAAGTTCAAGTTTGACCAGTCGATCAACGTGCTGGTGTTCGTGGTGCTGGGCGGCATCGGGTCGGTGCGCGGCTCGGTGATCGCGGCGGCCTTGCTGACCGTGCTGCCGGAGCTGCTCCGCGCCTTCTCCGAATACCGCATGCTGGTGTACGCCATCGTGCTGATTCTGGTCATGCTGGCGACGAACAATCCCCTGCTGAAGGGCTGGCTGAACGCCCTGCGCGAGCATCTCCCCTTCGGCAGGAAGCAGAAAGGCGGTGAACCGGCATGACCACGAAACTGAACGCGAACACCCGCATGGTGCCCGTGCCCAGCGACAGCATCGTGCCGGAGCGCGACCTGGGCAAGCGGCCCATCCTGGAGACCCGCCACCTGGGCATTGAATTCGGCGGACTGAAGGCCGTCGACGACTTCAACCTGACCATCGGCCCCACCGAGATCGCTGGCCTGATCGGGCCCAACGGCGCGGGCAAGACCACCGTGTTCAACCTGCTCACCAAGGTGTACGAGCCCACCAGCGGCACCGTGCTCATCAACGGCCGGGACACCCACCGCATGACCGTCACCCAGGCCTGCCGCCTCGGCGTGGCCCGCACCTTCCAGAACATCCGCCTCTTCGACAAGATGACCGTGGAGGACAATGTCCGCATCGGCCTGCACAACCAGATCCGCTACGGCATGATGACCGGCATCCTGCGGCTGCCCGCCTTCTGGCAGAAGGAAAAGCGGCAGCACGAGCAGGCGCTGGATCTGCTGTCCATCTTCGACATGCAGGACCTGGCGGACGTCACGGCCGGCTCCCTGCCCTACGGCGCCCAGCGGCGGCTGGAGATCGTCCGCGCGCTGGCCACCAACCCCAGCCTGCTGCTTCTGGACGAGCCCGCCGCCGGCATGAACCCCCACGAAACCGAGGAGCTGATGCGCAACATCGTCCGCATCCGCGACCAGTTCCAGATCGCGGTGCTGCTGATCGAGCACGACATGCGCCTGGTCATGGGCATCTGCGAGGGCATCTGCGTGCTGAACTTCGGCAAGGTCATCGCCAAGGGCACCGCCGCGGAGATCCAGAACAATCCTGTCGTGGTGGAAGCCTACCTCGGCAAGCAGAAGGAGGGCTGACCATGACGGAGACCGGAAAGACCGCGCCTGTCCTGCAGGTGAACGACATCCACGTCTACTATGGCGCCATCCACGCGATCAAGGGCATCTCCCTGGAGGTCTACCCGGACGAGATCGTCACGCTGATCGGCGCCAACGGCGCGGGCAAATCCACCACGCTGAACACCATCGCCGGCCTGCTGAAGCCGCGGCAGGGCAGCATCATCTTCGACGGAAAGCCGCTGAACGGCGTGCCCGCCTCCAAGATCGTGCCCCGGGGCCTGTCCCTGTGCCCGGAGGGGCGGCGCATTTTCCAGCGCATGACCGTGCGCGAAAACCTGGAGATGGGCGCCTTCACCCGCACCCGGGAGGAGGAGGCCGCTTCGCTGCAGGAGATGTTTGAGCGCTTCCCCCGCCTCAAGGAGCGCGAGCGGCAGATCGCCGGCACCCTCTCCGGCGGCGAGCAGCAGATGCTGGCCATGGCGCGCGCCCTGATGAGCAAGCCCCGCGTGCTGATGCTGGACGAGCCCTCCATGGGCCTGGCCCCGATCCTGGTGGAGCAGATCTTCTCCATCATCGCGGAGCTGCACAAGGCCGGCGTCACCGTGCTGCTGGTGGAGCAGAACGCGCAGATGGCCCTCTCCATCGCCGACCGCGCCTACGTGCTGGAAACCGGCGCCATCACAATGTCCGGCAGCGCCCAGGACCTGCTGCACAACGACGACGTGCGCAAGGCGTATCTGGGGAGCTGAGAGGATTGCTGAAACGCAGCGACTGGGGGAAGGAAACCCTTTTCGAGGCCGAAAAGGGCTTTCCTTCCCCCAGACCCCCATCTTTCCCAAAAGCCC
>OCTW011578812.1_pt1 | contig 15147 bp, 12 predicted proteins | sample 1539671 | NCBI WGS metagenome assembly OCTW01 (sample SAMN02144230, study PRJEB22623) | gut metagenome | biome: sheep rumen | host: Ovis aries | place: New Zealand
GGCAAGGCATACGGAAAAAGCCGCATTAAATAATGTCCGCCGCGCGCTCCCCGGGCAATAATCGTTCGTTCGTTTTTTTGATATACCTTTATTCCGCAGACCGTGCCGGTACAGGTTCCGTGACATACGTCACTTCGCCTGTACCTTTTCTTTGCTCAAGTTTTTCCCTCTGCGGGAGCAGTCTTTCGCACATCTCGCGGCAAAGCCGCTTCGATGTACGTTAGCCGTCGAATGTGCATTCGTGCCCTAAAGGACTAGCTTCGCGTCGCAAGCACGGTGCACGCTCTCCGGCTTTATCGCGCAAAAAAACGGAAATGGATCGTTCGTCAGACGGGAACTCTCCATTTCCGTATTCGGTCTGCTTCATAAAGGTATAACACACTAGACTTTCCAAAGGAAAATCGTGTGCCAACAGGGATGCTTCTCGCCCCTATTGGAAACCCGGAGCCAAGGGATTGCATCCCTCTGGACACCCGCATATTTTCCTCGAAAATGGTGTCCAAACCGTAAAAATCCAGTTTGACGCCATTTCTCAGAAAATACAAAACCGCTGTAATCTCCATCCTGTTCGGGAATGAAAATTGCAGCGGTTTCTTGTATGCCATAAGATAAATCTCAATTTTATCTCATAGCATCCTTCATGGATCTTACATATTCACCTACGTATTCAGACGCATCCTTGCCGTATTTCTCAAGCAGTTTGATAATAGCCGAGCCGACGATAGCTCCGTCCGAGATGTCTGCCATTTTCTTTGCCTGCTCGGGAGTGGAGATGCCGAACCCGATCGCGCACGGTACATCGGTATTTTCTCTAACCACCTTGACAATAGAAGCAAGGTCTGTCTTGATCTCGCTTCTCGTACCGGTCACGCCGAGGCTGGATACGATATACAGGAAACCTTCGGCTTCTTTGGCGATCATGGCGATGCGGTTTTCGGAAGTAGGTGCAATGAGGGATACCAGATCCACGCCGTACTGCTTACAAAGGGGTTGGAACTCCTCTTTTTCTTCAAAGGGCAGGTCAGGCAGGATCAGTCCGTCGATTTCAATATCACGACAGGTAGAAATGAACTTTTCCGCACCGTAGGAGAACACCACGTTGGCGTAGGTCATAAACACCATCGGCACTTTTACATCCCGACGAAGCTCCTTGACAAAGGCGAATATCTTATCCGTCGTAACACCGCCGTTCAGCGCTCTCAGGTTGGCGCCCTGAATAACAGGTCCTTCTGCGGTCGGATCGGAGAACGGGATTCCAAGTTCAATGAGGTCGGCACCGTTTTGCACTGCGGCTTTTACCGCGGCGGCGGTAGTTTCCAGATCGGGATCTCCGCAAGTGATGAAGGCAATGAAAGCCTTACCGTTTTCAAATGCTTTTTTTATGTTACTCATGGATATCCTCCCCTCTGTAGCGGGCGATGGCGGCACAGTCCTTGTCGCCTCTGCCGGATATGGTGATCACGATGATCTTATCTTTATCCATTGTCGGCGCTATCTTCATCGCATGCGCAACGGCGTGAGCCGATTCGATTGCCGGAATGATGCCTTCCGTTTTGACAAGATACTCGAAAGCGTTTACCGCTTCGTCATCGGTCACGGGAACATATTCCGCACGCCCGATATCGTGGAGGTGTGCGTGTTCGGGACCGACACCGGGATAGTCAAGTCCTGCGGAAATGGAGTAAACGGGTGCGATCTGACCGTATTTATCCTGGCAGAAATAGGACTTCATCCCGTGGAAGAGGCCGACTCTGCCGGTATTGATGGTTGCCGCCGTTTCAAAGGTGTCAATGCCTCTGCCTGCCGCTTCGCAGCCAATCAGACGAACGCCCGCATCTTCGATGAAATGATAGAAGCTGCCGATGGCGTTGGAGCCTCCGCCCACACAGGCGATAACGGCATCGGGCAGCCTGCCTTCTTTTTGAAGGATTTGCTCTTTGATTTCTTTGGAAATCACCGCCTGAAAATCACGGACGATGGTCGGGAACGGATGGGGTCCCATTACCGAACCGAGGCAGTAGTGGGTATCGGCAATTCGGGAAGTCCACTCTCTCATTGCCTCGGAAACTGCATCCTTTAGGGTTGCGGTGCCTGTCTTTACGGGGATGACCTCTGCGCCGAGCAACCGCATACGATACACATTGAGGGCTTGACGGATGGTATCTTCCTCGCCCATAAATACCACACATTCCATTCCCATCAGTGCGGCGGCGGTTGCGGTGGCAACACCGTGCTGACCGGCTCCCGTCTCGGCGATAAGCCTGGTTTTACCCATCTTTTTTGCGAGAAGTGCTTGACCGAGCACATTGTTGATCTTATGCGCTCCCGTGTGATTGAGGTCTTCCCGCTTTAAATAGATCTTTGCGCCGCCAAGGTCTTTCGTCATTTTCTCGGCGTAGTAAAGCCGTGAAGGTCTTCCTGCATATTCATTGAAGAGCTCGGTAAGCTCTCTGTTAAATTCAGAATCGTTTTTATAGTAATTATACGCTTCTTCCAGTTCAATGACCGCATTCATCAGCGTTTCGGGGATATACTGACCGCCGTGAATGCCGAAGCGTCCGTTTGGATTTGTCATTTTTCTTCTTCCTTTCTCACGGCGGAAACAAACGCCGCCATTTTGCTTTTATCTTTTAGTCCACTTGTTTCAATGCCGGAGCTGACATCCAACGCATAGGGGCGGAGTGTATTGACTGCCTCTGCCGCATTGTCAGCGTCAAGACCTCCGGCAAGGAAATACGGTCTTTTAATGTTCTGTATCAGTTTCCAATCAAATACCGTTCCCGTGCCTGCACCGGAATCAAGCAATAGATAATCTGCCGTGCTTTGCAGAGCCTTTTCAATATCACTTGCCGTTTCAATGCGAAAAGCCTTAATAATCGGTTTGTCGGTGAGCTGTCGTAACTGTATAATATACTCCTCGTCTTCGGCACCGTGAAGTTGCGCGATGTCAATGGTGCCGTCCTGCAATAGCTTCACAACAGTTTCAGGCTTCTCATTCACAAACACACCGACTGACTGAATTTCGGGCAGAAGCATTTGTTTTAACTCCATCGCTTTTTCGGGCGTGACATACCGTTTGCTTTTTGGAGCAAAAACAAATCCGATATAGTCCGGCTTTAACTCGTTTGCAGCCCCTATATCACAAGGTCGGGAAAGACCGCAAAGTTTGATCTTGGTCATACGTCACCTCGCAGTTCATCGAGTTTTGCCTTTTTGTCGGTTGCTCTCATCAGAGTTTCGCCGATGAGCACCGCATCCGCACCGATCTGACGGAGCTTTGCCACATCCTCGGCACTTTTAACGCCGCTTTCGGAAACAAACAATACATCGTGGGGGATTTGTTCTCTGAGCCTGCGGCTGTTATCGGTATCCACGGAAAAATCCTTGAGGTTGCGGTTGTTGACCCCGATAATGCGTGCGCCTGCTTCTGCTGCCACACGGACTTCAGTTTCATCGTGTGCTTCGACTAAAACAGACAGTCCCAGTTCATCGCAGAGATAAAGGTATTCCCGCAGGTCTTCTTCGGTCAGTATGGAGCAGATCAGCAGTACCGCCGATGCGCCCAGCCCCTTTGCCTCGTAGATCATATATTCATCCACCGTAAAGTCCTTCCGCAGACAGGGGATGTTGACGGCTCTTGCGATCTCTTTCAGATATGCATCGCTGCCTAAAAACCATTTCGGTTCGGTCAGGACGGAAATGCAGTCTGCCCCTGCCGCTTCGTACTCCTTTGCTATCTGCAGATACGGAAAATCGGGCGCGATGAGCCCCTTCGATGGAGATGCCATTTTACACTCGCAGATAAAGGAGATGCCCGGCTTTTTGAGTGCATTTTCAAAGGCAAAATCCCCTTTGGGCATTGCCAGTGCCTGCTGTTTGATCTCCTCAAGCGATATTTTCGTTTTTGCCGCAGCCACACGTGCACGGGCATGGTCTGCAAGCTGATCGAGTATCGTCATGCCTCTGCCTCCGGACGGCTGCTGACTTCTATGAGCTTATGCAGCGTTTCCAGTGCTTTGCCGGAATCTATGATCTCAGCGGCAAGAGCGATCCCGTCCTTCATGCTGTCCGCTTTCCCGCCGATGTAAAGTGCCGCACCTGCATTCATGAGAACCGCGTTCCGTTTGTGTCCCTTTTCGCCGTTCAGGATCGCGAGGGTGATCTTTGCGTTTTCTGCGGGTGTACCACCCCTGAGATCCTCTTTTGTACAGTGCGCAAACCCGAATCCCTCGGGCGTGATCACCGAAGATTTGAACCAGCCATCCCGGATCTCGCATACCGTAGTCGGTGCGCTCATGGAAATTTCATCCAGCTTATCCTGTCCGTACACCACCATGCCGCGCTTGACACCGAGATTGATCAGCACCTGTGCCAGCGGCTCCACAAGATAATCGTCATACACGCCGAGAAGCTGCATGGACGGGGTACCGGGGTTGGTCAGCGGGCCGAGAATGTTGAACACCGTGCGGAAACCCAGTTCCTTGCGGATCGCGCCGACATATTTCATGGAAGTATGGTATTTCTGTGCAAAGAAGAAACACATACCGACCTCGTTCAGCAGTTCGATGCATCTTGCCGGGCTTTGCTGAATGTTTACGCCGAGGGCTTCCAGGCAGTCCGCCGTACCGCACTGGGAGGATGCCGCGCGGTTGCCGTGTTTTGCCACCTTCATACCGCCTGCCGCCGCAACAAGTGCTGAGGTGGTGGAGATATTGAAGCTGTGCGCGTCGTCACCGCCGGTACCGACGATCTCAAAAAGTTCCATGCCGGTTTCGACCTTGGTTGCGTGTGCCCTCATAGCCGCCGCGCAGCCTGCAATTTCATCGGTCGTCTCGGCTCTGGCGCTTTTGGTGGAGAGGGCGGCAAGAAACGCGGCATTCTGCGTTGCTGTGGTTTCCCCGCTCATGATCTCGTTCATCACGGCGTATGCCTCATCATAGGTGAGGTCTTCTTTATTTACGATTTTTACGATGGCTTCCTTAATCATGACTTATATCTCCTTTATGAAGTTGTTCAGCATTGTTTCCCCGTCCGGTGTCATAATGGATTCGGGATGGAACTGCACGCCGTAAACAGGATATTCTTTGTGTTGTACCGCCATTACTTCGCCGTCCGTGGTGAGAGCGGTGATTTTTAATACTGCGGGAATGGTGTCCGCATCTGCCGCAAGGGAATGATACCGGGCAGCGGGGGCGACTGCGGGACAGCCTTTGAACAGCGGACAGTCCGTATCAAATTTTACATCCGACTGCTTGCCGTGCATCAGCTGCTTTGCGTAGGTTACGGTGGCACCGAACGCCGCGCAGATCGCCTGATGACCGAGACAAACACCTAAGATCGGGATATCGTGGATCGTTTTTACAACATCAATGATAACTCCTGCATTCTCCGGTCTGCCGGGGCCGGGCGACAGAATGATACGATCGGGCTTTAGATCTTTGATCTGTTCCACCGTCATTTCATCGTTGCGGATGACTTTGATATCGGGTTCGATCTCACCGATGAGCTGATAGAGGTTATAGGAAAAGCTGTCGTAGTTATCGATCAGTAAAATCATAATTCACCCTCCTGTGCAAGCTCCAATGCTTTGAGTGAAGATTTGGCTTTGTTCAGGCATTCTTCAAATTCCTTTTCGGGAACAGAATCTGCCACGATGCCGGCGCCGCTTCTAACAAATACCTTGCCGTTTTTCTTGTAGGCAATGCGGATAGCGATGCAGGTATCCATATTGCCCGTGAAGTCAATATATCCGATGGCACCGCCGTAGATGCCGCGTTTATTGTTTTCCAGTTCCCCGATAAGCTGGCAGGCTCTGATCTTCGGTGCACCGGAAAGTGTTCCTGCAGGCAGCACCGCTTCAATGGCATCCAGCGCATCGTGGTTATCATATATCTCACCACGCACCGTAGAGCCAATGTGCATCACATGGGAATAGCGTTCGATGGAGTGTAACTTCTCAACCTGTACCGTACCGAATTTGCTGATCTTGCCGAGATCGTTTCTGCCAAGGTCAACCAGCATATTGTGTTCGGCAAGCTCCTTTTCGTCGGCAAGCAACTCTGCTTCAAGCGCCTTATCCTCTTCATCTGTCCTACCTCTCGGTCTGGTTCCTGCCAAGGGGAAGGTATGAAGAACGCCGTTTTCCAGCTTAACTAAGGTTTCCGGCGAGGCTCCCGCAACCTCTACGTCGGTTCCGGAAAAATAGAACATATACGGTGAAGGATTGATGGTGCGAAGCATACGGTAGGTGTTTAAGAGGCTTCCCTCAAAGGGAGCACTCAGACGGTTGGAAAGCACGATCTGGAAGATATCCCCCTCACGGATATGGTGCTTTGCTTTTTCCACCATACCGCAGAACTGTTCTTTATTGAACAGGGGCGTGACCTCGCCAAGCAGCTTGCCGCCGGGTTCGTTTTTCTTTTCGCCGTTACGAAGAAGCTCCACAAGCTGATTGAGCTCCATAACTGCTTTGTTGTAGCCAGTTTCCGGCTCATCCAGCGGCATATTTACAATGAGAATAATTTTCTGTCGGAGAAGATCGAATGCGATAACTTTATCAAAGAGCATCAGGTCAACATCCTTAAATGCCTCGGTATCTTCTACATCACATTTGACGGTCGGCTCACTGTAGGTGAGATAATCATAGGAGAAGTATCCGACAAGGCCGCCTGTAAAGGAAGGGAGATAATCGAAACGGGGACTTTTATAATCGGCAAGGATCTGACGAAGGTAATCGGATGGGTTGTCTGTTTTGACCTTGAGATTGCCGATCTTCATTTCGCCGTCCATACAGGTGATCTCCATTTTCGGATCAAAGCCAAGGAATGTATATCGTCCCCAAGTTTCATTTGCCTGTGCGGATTCCAGCATATAGCAGTGCGTCGATACATTTTTCAGTATCTTCATCGTTTCAATGGGTGTTGTGAAGTCGGAAAGAATTTCACAGTTTACCGGAAGCACATTATATTTTGCGGCTGAAGCAAATTCCTTGACTTCAGCTAAAGTTGGCAGAATTTTCATTTACTGCACCTCCAAATTGAGAAAGTTAAGTTGGTTTTAATTTTAGGTTATGATCTATATTCAAGTCTTTTATCAGGCGCTTGGGGCGCCACCAACGCTTTTTCAGCAGCATATTACAACCTCCTGTAAAAAGGAAAAACTCCTTTGACTTTTCACTGTCAAAGGAGTTTTAAAACAAAAACGCCCTTGACAGAAATATACCCTCTGTCAAGGACGAATAACACTATCCGCGGTGCCACCTTGATTCATAGGAATGACCCTATGCGCTTAGCAGGATACCAACATATCCCCGGCATATGACGTCTGCCTACAACGTCGCAGAATACTTTGTGAAATTCACATTTGACTGCGCCCTCAGCGGTCCATTTGACAACTTGTTTCTTACCTGACTCTCAGCACCACAGGTTCTCTGTAAAGGCATCATTGCCGTTATCTCCGCTTCAACGGTTTGAAGTATTAAATTGATATTAATTATACTCTGGATTGCCTACCTTGTCAATAGGTATGTACGGATTGTTACAATTTATTCACATTCTGCTATATTAAGTATTAATCAAGGCTTTTATACTCTGTTACAGTTTTCAAATAGGTTTCAGGATCACCGTTCAAGATAAAATCGGCGTATTCAAGCGGTGCATTGTAGATCAGATAGTCAAGCTCAGACCGCTGATACATATTGTCGGCAACCTCGTTCTCAACGGCAATCGTATCAATCGCAATCATGCTGCCATCGGTAAATTTCAGTTCCACACAAGCAGTATCCATGTTAAACTCACAGGAAATCAAATGCGTCATATCCGCCCTCCTTAAATCATTCCGAAGTGCTTCAATGCCTCCTTGATTGCTTTTTCTTTATCCAGCGGGCATTGGGGCTGTTTAGCGTCCTCAGACTTCGGCTTATTGTAATTCTCACGCTCGATGATACCGCACTGCTGTTTTACCTGTGCGATATACAAGCTGCTGACTTTCAAGCCGCTATGCTCCAGCACATAATCCTTGATTTCCTGGTAGGTGGCTTTCTTCTCTGCATCGGTCAGATCCAGCTCATCCATATCCAAGTTAATCTCGATATGTTGCTTTGAATTAAGTTTGGACAATAGACATACCGTCTCGACACCGCCGGTGTAGGGGAACATGTCCACAGGGATCGCCTTTTTCACCTCATAGCCGTTCTCCGTAAAGAAGGCCAGGTCCCGCTGCAGGGACCAGGGGCTGCAGGAGATGTAGACGATCTTGCGGGGGCTGATCGCGCAGGCCGCCCGCATGAAGTCCTCTGTCGCTCCGCTCCGGGGCGGGTCCATGAAGAGGACATCAAAGCGCTCCGGCAGGTCCTGTCCCGTTTTTGCGCCCGCTTCCGCTTCTGCCTCCGCGTCGCTCAGCCGCTCCGCCAGGCCGGTCATGAATTCCGTGGCGTCGCCCTGCATGACCTCGATGTTGTCAAGCTTGTTGGCGCTGATATTGTGACGGGCGTCACGGACAGCCTCTTCATTGAGCTCCACTCCGAGAACGCGGCGGGCGTGGGGCGCGGCTATGATGCCGATGGTGCCGATGCCGCAGTAGGCGTCCAGCACATTCTCTTTGCCGGACAGGGCCGCGCAGTCGATCGCGATGTTGTAGAGCTTCTCGGTCATCAGAGGATTGACCTGGTAGAAGGACCGGGAGGAGATCCGGAAGCGCTTGCCGCACAGGACGTCCTCGATATATCCCTTGCCATAGATAATGGTCTCCTTATTTCCCAGGACCATGGTCGTGTCGCGGTCGTTGACATTGATGACGATGGTCGTGATCTCCGGGTGGCGCTTGGTCAGCTCCCGCACAAAGGTGTTGCGGGAGGGCAGGACGGGATCCGTCAGGACCAGGGTCACCATGATCTCCCCGGTCGCCCTCGCGGCGCGCACCTGCACGTACCGCAGGAGGCCCATGTCCAGATCCTCATCGTAGACGTGGATCCGGAAGGAGGGAAGCAGGGAATAAATGGTCTGGATGATCCGGTCCGCCTGGATATGCTCGATCAGGCAGGATTTGACCGGGACCACCTCATGGGTTCCCTGGCGGTAGATGCCGCAGACGGTTTTTCCCTTCCTGTCATGGGCAAAGATGCTGGTCACCTTGTGCCGGTAGTGGTCCGGCGCCTTCATGCGGATAAAGGGCTCCGGCACGACATAGTCCCCGATCAGGTCCTCCAGTGTCTCCCACTTGTCGCGGATCTGCTCGTCATAGGGCATGTCGATCATCGTGCAGCCGCCGCAGAATCTGGAGACAGGACAGCGGGACTTCTTTTTCTTCGCCTTCTCTGTGCCCGGTTCTCCCTTCTGCACAGAGTTGCTGCGAAGAAGCTCTTCATCCGCTGTCTTTTTTCTGCGCTTTGTCTCCGACTGCTGGTCTGCCTTTACGGCTGCGTTCTTTTTTACGGTTTTAGCGATTCTCGATGTTTTTCCCCTGGTTTTTTCTGTATCCTTTACGACTGTGCCCCGGACGGGCTTCACTTTCTTTTCACCATCCCGGACCGGTCTTTTTTTCTTTTCCATTTCATTCTTTTTCATGGACGTCCTCCAGTCTTTCCGAACAAGTTTATTCCACGAATGCTGCTGTTAAGTGAATCGGTCTGTTTCGCTCTTCATTATAGCAGGAAAAAGAGATCGTGACGCATGCTGGCCTAAAACTTCCTCACAGAATCCTGTACAGGTAACTGCCGTTGCACAGATGTCTGAATGTCTCATCCAAAAAGACAATCGTCTGCCGGAGGTTTTTGTCTCACAGGAAAACGGATCTCTCAAATTTTCTCATGAAAAAAAGGGCCGGTCCTCGAAAAGACCGGCCCTTCTACAGGTGGGAAGTCCGGCCGGAACAACCGGTCCGGGAATTCCCTTCATTCATTCAATTGTAATTCCCGCTGACAGATCCTGTCACGGAGATTCAGCCGAAACGATACGTACCGGGAATAATACTAAACCCGGCTGCATTCGGCGGGAGATCCTGCCTCGGATCAGATGTCCGCCTTCCAGAGGCCGTGCAGGTTGCAGTACTCGTAGACGGTGAGGGGCTTGTCGTCGACCAGGGTGAACTCTGCGGCAGGTGCCTCGCCGGGATTGAGCCACTTGACCTGGACGCCCTTCTCTGTCTCGAGGGCGATGAAAACGATGTAGTGCTCATCGAGCATGGGATGGGCAACGGAACCGACCTGAACCTTGACCACGCCGTCCTCGACCTTGACATCGGGAACGTGCTTCTCCTTGGCGCCGTCGGTATCATTTGCGCGCAGCTCCTTCATGGGCTCGCCGCAGCAGGAGGGGGAACATCCGCCCTGGTTGATCTTGACGACCATGCTGCCGCACTTCTTGCACTTGAACACTGTCAGTTTTGCCATATTGACCTCCTTTTTTACGGGGCGGACTGCCGGTCATAAAGTGCCGGCCGCCGCTGCCGTTCTTTCCTGAGAACAACATTTACAAGAAAGATTATACCCCAGCCGGCCGGTTTTTTGAACCGGATTTCGTGCAATTTTGCATTCCCTGTCCTGTTTTGAGGTCGACCGTCGGGAGAGTGCCGCAGGCATTAAGCAGACCGCCTTCCGCCCCGGAAAAAAACCACCCGGGACGGTTCTCCCGGTTAACAGAACCGGAGAGATACGTCCCGGGCGGCTCATAGAGTCATAGAGATACATCCCGTGTGACTCACGGGATCATTTCTTTGTGACGCCGTCGCCGTAGATGGTGGTCCAGTCGTTCTTCATGGAGACCGGAACCCATCCGTACTCTTCGCAGAGGCCAAACATCTTGTCCGCCTTCTCGACATTGCCGTTCTCGCGCTCGGTATCGTCGCAGCAGAGCATGAAGGCCATGGCGCGGAAGGGGTTGTTGTTGATGACGTACTCGGCCATGCTGGAGTCGCCTGTGCTGTTGCCGAAGGAAAGGACGGGCTGCTGACCGATCTCCTTGGCAATGACGGCGACCTTGTTCATCTTGAGGTTCTTGACGACGAAATCGCCGCCGAGGACCAGCTCGTCGTCCTCGTCAAAGACATAGTCCAGGCCGTCGGTTTCGCCCTGGTTCCTGGTCACGACGGTCTCGTCAGACCCGATGATCTGACGGGGCGGGAGCTTGAGTGGGGAGTCCTGGATGATGCCGCGGACGATGAAGCGGTCCGTGCCGCTGACGACGTAGACGGTGAAGCCGTTGGCCTGCAGGTAATCGACGATCTGCAGCATGGGCAGGTAGTAGCCGCCGCCGCGGGTCATTCCCTCGTAGGAGGGCATGGCCTCTTTCTTGAACTCCTGGATGTAGCTGCTGAACTCATCGATGGTCATGCCGGAGAAGGAGGAGGCGATGCACTTTCCGTGGTCGACCTCCAGGCCCTCGAAGGACTCGCCGGTTTCGTTCTGCTTCACGATCTTCTCGGCGGTCTCGCGCTCGAAGTCGCTGGCCTGGTCCTTGTAGTCGGGATCCTCCAGCACGCGGTGGACGAGCAGGCAGTAGTCAAAATAGTTGGGGTCTGTCTCGCAGAAGAGGGTTCCGTCGAAGTCAAATACCGCGATGCGGCAGTCCTCGGGGATGTAGTCCGCGCTGTCCTCGCGCGTGATGGCGTCCATGTACTCGACCAGCTGCTTCTTTGCCTCAGCGTCAGAGGTCCACAGAGAGAGCATGTCGTCGCCATCCACGACCGCAGCATCAGTTGTCACTGCCGCAGTCGTCGCTGCCGTTGCAGCGGTGTCAGCTTCCGCCGCTTCTTCTTTTTTCTCAGCCGCAGCGTCGTCCTGCTCAGATGCCGCAGCATCATCCTGTTCGGATGCTGCATCCTCCTGATTGGCTGTTGTCTCCTGTGCCTTGTCATCCGCCTTTGCGGCCGGAGCGGCGCTGCCGCCGCAGCCCGCCAGGGCGACTGCCAGGATCAGCGCCCAGAGGGCCGCTGCGCTTTTCCATTTCATTTTCTTTTTCATCATGTTCCTCTCTTTTAGTAATGTTATGCTGCTGTCATATATTTGCCCATAGGTAAGAGCCCGCATACATGTATGATTATAACACTATCTGCCGGTAATGGCGCGCGCGCTTTTCACTCGTCTGTCCCGATCCCGTAGCGCTCGCGCAGCTCCCGCTCCGTGAAGATGATCTCCTCCAGGAGCATCTGGGCGGACATGCGGTAGGCGCCGGCGCCGAAGATGATAATCTGCTCGACGGCGTCGGAGGTCGCGACGGTGACCTTGTACTTTTTGGACACGAGGGTGTGGGCGGTCTTCTCGATATAGAGGTCGGCCGTCTCCGCCTCCCTGGTGAAGACGACGTCGATGTTGTGCCAGCGAAGGACCTCGCGGGGGCCGCCGGCCACCTTGTAGGCGTCGAAGACCAGGATGACCTTCTCAGGCCTGTAGCCGGCAAAGTTGGACAGGATGTCCATCAGCTTGTCGCGGGCGGACTTGATGTCCCGCAGGGCCAGCTCCCGCAGGTCGTCCCAGGCAAAAATGATGTTGTAGCCGTCGACCAGCAGGTAGTGGTCCTGCGGCGTCTGGCTCTTTTTCACGCGGGCGCCGGCGGTGCCGCCTGCTGCGCCTGCCCCGTCGGGATTCTCCAGCCCCCAGGGATCCGAGGAGGCCTTCTTTTTCTTCGCGCCTCTGTCCGCGGAAGCATAGCTGTCAAAAAGGTCGCTCCCGGCACCGGCGCGGGGTTTGACGGGGCCGTAGGTCCGCTCGAAGATCTGCATGAGCTCCTTCTCCGCGGCAAAAACGGCCTGCTGGCGCCGCTTGAAGGCGTCGTCCTGTTTCCGTCCGCCGGCAGAGCCCTGTAGTCCAGTGCCGCCGGTTCCGGCACTTTCCGGGCCGGCAGAGCCCCTCCCGCGGCCGCCTGAGAGGGTCTGACCGCTTCCGGTGGCGCCCTCCGGACCGTCCCCGGTCCAGTCGGCCGGCCCGGGCAGGATCCCCTGCTCCAGGAGGCGCTTTTTCTTCTCCCGCTCCTCCGCGGCTTTACGGGCGCGCTCCGCGGCGAGATCGAGTGACTCGTCCGCGGTCATGGCAGGGGCCTCCTCGGGGAAACGCCAGCCTGTGTCTACGTGCATGAAGCTCCGCACCTCGTACCAGGGGATGATAGTGCCCGCGCCGTGGGAACAGAAGACGGAGGAGGAGGGGTTGCGCACATCCAGCTCCGGGTCATAGCCGGAGGCAGCGATGACAGCCTCCGCGTTTTTGCAGGGGACATAGCCGTGCAGGGTGCATTGCAGGGATCCCGCGCCCCGGGTATAGGCGGCGACCTCCTCGACATAGTTGCCCAGGGCCGCGACCGTGACCGTGCCGCGCAGGATGACGTTTCCGCTGCTGCCGGGAGCTGCGCTTCCGGCACCGTACCCGGCGCCCGCACCGGCTCCGCCGCCAGGACCCGCACTGCCCGCGGGTCTGCCGGCAAACTCCGGCTGTCCGAAGGAGGCGTCCATCTGCTGCAGGTCCGCCATGGCCCGGCCCACGTTCTCCTGCGGAAGTTCCAGCACAAAGTCATAGGCGGGCTCCAGGAGGACGGACTGTGTCATCATGAGGCCCTGGCGGACCGCCCGATAGGTCGCCTTGCGGAAGTCGCCGCCCTCGGTGTGCTTGGCATGGGCCCGGCCGCCGATGATACTGATCTTCATATCGGTGATCTCTGCCCCGGTCAGGACGCCGCGGTGGCGCCGCTCCTCCAGGTGGGTCAGGATCAGGCGCTGCCAGTTGAGCGCCAGGTCGTTGACAGCGCAGCGGCTCTCAAAGACCAGGCCGGACCCCGGTTCCCCGGGCTCCAGAAGGAGATGGACTTCCGCGTAGTGGCGCAGGGGTTCGAAGTGGCCGACGCCCTCCGCCGCCTCCGCGATGGTCTCTTTATAGATGATGCGGGAGGGTCCGAATTCCACCCGCATGCCGAAGCGGTCCTCGATCATGCGCTGCAGGATCTCGCGCTGGACCTGGCCCATGACCTGGACTGTGATTTCCTTTTTCTCCTCGTCATAGGAGAGGCGGAGCATGGGATCCTCCTCCTCCAGGGCGCGGAGCTTGCGGTAGGCCGCGAAGAGGTCCTGGCCGGGCGGCAGGAGCAGGCGGGACTGCATGACCGGCTGCAGCAGGCGCTCGGCCTCCTCCGCGCCGGCCTCCGCGCCCAGGCCCATGCCCGCGCGCGTCCCCGTCAGGCCGGGGACCGCCACGATGATGCCGGCGGGCGCCTCCTGCAGGGCCTCGTATTTTTCTCCTTTATAGAAACGGAGCTGGGCCGCCTTCTCGGGCTGGCCCTTTTCATCCGGGCTCTCCGGGATCAGCTGGCGGGGCTGCAGGGCGCCGCCGGTGATCTTCATCCAGGTCAGGCGTGCGCCGGTTCCCGGACTGCCTGCGGAAACACCTGCTCCCCCTGCGCCTCCGCGGCCGCCCTCGTAGGTGATCTTGTAGACCCGGGCGCCGAAGGCATCCCCACGGGCCGGCTCCACGGCCAGCGTATCCAGCATGGCCAGAAGGTCGTCGACTCCCTCCTCGCGAAGGGCCGACCCGAAGCAGACAGGAAAGAGCCTGCGCTGCGCGGCAAGGGACGCCGCCTGCGCACAGGTAATCTCCTCTCCCTCCAGAAAGCTTTCCATCAGGCTCTCGTCACAGACCGCGATCTCCTCCTGCAGGTCGGGGGAGAAAACGGGAAATTCGGACACGCCGGCATAGGCCGGCTGCGGGCTTCCTTTCCCCGCCGCATCCTTCCGGTCCGGCTGTGTGCCCTGTCCGGTCTGCCCGGCAAAAGCCTCCTGCAGGTCGACGCAGGCAGTCCCCAGTTCCTGACGGATCTGCGCATAGACGGCCGCCCGGTCCGCACCGGACTGGTCCATCTTGTTGACAAAAAGGAAGGCCGGGACCCCGTAGTGATCCAGCAGCCGCCAGAGCGTGCGCACCTGGCCCGTGACCCCGTCCGCCGCGCTGATGATCAGGACCGCGTAGTCCAGGACCTGCAGGACCCGCTCCATCTCCGTGGAGAAATCCGCGTGGCCGGGGGTATCCACCAGGGTCCAGACGCGCGCAGGATCCCCGTCTTCACCAGCTGCATCCTTTGCCTTTTTCCCGCTTCCCTTCCCTGCTGTCTTAGCGAAGCCGCCCCCTGCCTCCGGTGAGACAGGCGGATATGTCGTAAATGAAGCCTGCTTGGA
>OCTW011617124.1_pt1 | contig 15143 bp, 10 predicted proteins | sample 1539671 | NCBI WGS metagenome assembly OCTW01 (sample SAMN02144230, study PRJEB22623) | gut metagenome | biome: sheep rumen | host: Ovis aries | place: New Zealand
AATATGCGCGAGAATTCGGGCTGTGTCATGTCGAGAATCTGGCGGCGCGTGAGTGACAACAGTAGGTCGCTGGGGTGGAACTCGGCAATGCCAGTGGGCACCGCGTCGCGGTTGTGAGGGCAGCATTGCTGGCAAGTGTCGCAGCCGTACACGCGGTTGCCAATAACATCGCCAACCCACTCGGGAAGCTCGCCCTTGTGCTCAATGGTGAGGCACGAGAGGCAACGGCGCGCGTCGACCGTGTCGCCACAGCGCAGAGCTCCGGTGGGACAGGCCTTCTCGCATGCGTGGCACTGCAGGCACTGCTGCAGGCAAGGCTCGTCGGGTTCAAGCTCAAGAGTGGTGAGCAACACACCCAGGAAGAAATAGGAGCCACGGCCGGGGATAATGAGCTGGTTGTTGAGCCCGATGAAGCCCACGCCGGCCTGTTGCGCCCAGTAGCGCTCGCGCAACGGTGCCGAGTCGACACACGCTCGCGATGAGGCACCGGTTTCCTGCTCAATGTAGCTTGCCAGTTGCCACAGCCGCTTCTTCACCACCTCATGGTAGTCGCGGCCATAGGCGTAGTAGGCAACCTGTGGCGCATGCTTTGGCTGGAATCGCTGCGGATAGTAGTTCATAGCCACCACAATCACCGATTTCGCTCCCGGCAACAGCCGAGCCGGGTCGTCGCGCAGCTCACTGTTGCCCGCAGCCCATTGCATGCACCCGTTCTTGCCCTGATTGAGCCAAGAGTTGTAGCGATTGAGCGCCTCGTCGTCGACGCGACGTGCGCGGGCAATGCCACAGGCATCAAAACCCAGTTGGTGTGCAATGTGCTTTATGTGAGAGCTTTGCATTTGTTTACCGATTTCCCTGTGAAACTTGGATGCGGGATTAAGTTTTGTTATTGCCTCCCAAAACGCCAAATTTATAGCCTTGCTGTTGCAGCCACTCGATAGCTAGCGGCAGTGCATATCGCATGTTGCGCTCGGCCTTGAGCGAGTCGTGAAACACTATGATGGAGCCGTTGCGGGCATAGCGCTTCACGTTGCCCAGCACTTGCTCGGGCGAGAGTTTCTTGCTGTAGTCGCGAGTGACCAGGTCATACATGATGATGGTGAAACGTGCTCGCAGCACCTTGCTCTGTCCCCAGCGCAACAGTCCGTGCGGCGGCCTGAAAAGAGTGCTGTGGATGAGCTCATGAGCCTTGAACACGTTGTGCAGATAGCTTCGCGTGGTGACGTGCGCTCCCTGCACGTGGTTCATGGTGTGGTTGCCCACGCTGTGTCCGCGGCGTTTCACTTCTTCCATCAGCTCGGGGTGGCGTGCCACGTTGTCGCCCACCATGAAGAAGGTGGCCTTGACGCCATAGCGGTCGAGAGTGTCGAGCACCCACGGTGTGACCTCGGGGATGGGGCCGTCGTCAAAAGTGAGATAGACCGTCTTGTCGTGCTTAGCGATGCGCCAGATGGTCTCGGGAAAAAGCATGCGGTAGAGCAGCGGCGGTCGTTCGATGAACATGATAAAGTAGATATATATTCATTAAAAAACACCACCAGAGTTTTTTGGGGACTACAGTGTCATGCCCTGGTGGTGTGGTTGATTAAGAGGTGCCGGTTATTGTCCCAGCACAGGTGTCAAGCTGTCTTCGGGCTCAACGGCATCGACTTGCTGTGGAGCTTGAGCCGCTTGTGCCGCCATCTGCTGGCGATAGATTGCCTCGCGCTCGTCATTGCTCATGGTGAGGTTTTTGAGCATAGCGTCGCTCACGCTCACACCGGCCACGCTCACGCTCTTGAAAGCCTTGATGAGCGCGTCAACGCCCTGTGGCTTAACCTGACGATAGGTCTCGAAGAGGGCAGGAATGAGTTGCTGCACTATCATGGCATCGGCATTGGAGATGCGGTCCTCAAGGCCCTCGTCGTAGAGTTTCTCCATGTAGATGGCATACTCGGCATAGCGCTTCAATTCACCCTCGATGAGCTTGGCTGCCTTGTCGAGAGCGGCGGGACGATTGCCGTTCTTGCCAATGGCGGCATAGGTCTGCGAGATGTAGAGCGAGAGTCCTGCCTGCAATGGGCAAGCGCTTGTGGGCAGTTTCTTGAGCATGAGGTCAAGCACTTGCTCGGCCTTGGCATAGCGGTCGGCGGCGCGAGTGGCATCGCCGGCATCAATGGCCTGATCGCCCTCGGTGCATAGTGCGTCGGCGAGCGAGAAAATCGATGAGCGAGTGGTTGTCACCATGCGTGCTACGGTCTCGTCGAGGTAGATGCTACCTGGAGTCGCGGTGTCGAGACCGCCCCACTTGAATTTCTTGGTGACGATGTCGAACATCTTGTCGGTGTTGCAAGGTATGTCGCTGTTTTGGTCACCACCGGTGCGGATGGGCGTAACCTGATAGGCCATGCCGGTGCACTGCATGTAGGGCGAGAGGCCCATGTAGAGGCTCTCGGGGATGGTGGTGGCAAAGTAGATGGGCCGCTTCCAGTTGCCTGCAATGCAGCTGGCAACGAGGTCGATGGTCATCGTTTGGCTAGCGCTCATGCCGCTGCCTGCTGCGGCAGCCAGGTCGATGGCGATGGTATCGCTTGCCTGGTCGCGCAGACGCTCGGGAATTACGCCCGCTGCGATAGCCGCGTCAACGTTGGCAGGAATAAGCACCTTGGAGTTGCTGAACATGGGCAGGTGATACTGGTTGTTCATAGCCTCGTCGCTGTAGTAGTGCTTGAATAGCTCATCGACAGTAACTGGCGACTGGTTGGCATATTGCAAGTAGCCATACTGGCGGTTGTCGTAGGCATAGGTCATAGCGTTGGCATACATGGGCAGTGGCTTGCTGTCGTAGGAAGCACGCTGCATTTGTGCGATATACCAGTCGGTGGCGAGGTAGCTCAGGTTGACGGCACGCACGTCGGTGCGCACGCCTTCCACCTCTTGCAGATACCACAACGGGAAGGTGTCGTTGTCGCCGTTGCAGAAGATGATAGCGTCCTTGTCGACACTCTGCAGATAGTTCTCGCCAAAGTCGCGGGCGCAGTAGCGTCCCGAGCGGTCGTGGTCGTCCCAGGTTTGGCTCACCATCTGCAAAGGCACTGCCAGACCGATGATAGCCGCCACGCATGCCATTGCCAGGCTTGCTCCGCCGGTTGCCTGAGGAGCTGTAGCGGTTTCTTTGTCGTCGTCGTTCTCCTCTTTTTTCTTGCTTATCAAGCTCATGGCGCAGCGCCACAGTGCCGCAACACCCATTCCAATCCAGATGGCGTAGGCGTAGAACGAACCTGCGTAGGCGTAGTCGCGCTCACGCGGCTGGCTGGGCGTCTGGTTGAGGTAAAGCACAATGGCAATGCCGGTCATGAAGAAGAGGAAGAATACCACCCAGAACTGCTCGATGCCCTTCTTTCCCGCAAAGGCTTGCCACAGCATGCCAATGATGCCAAGCAGCAGCGGGAGCATGAAGAACACGTTGTGACCCTTGTTGCCGGTGCCGTAGTCGCTGGGCAGGAACTGCTGGTCGCCCAGTCGGGGATTGTCGATAAATGGCAGGCCGCTAATCCAGTTGCCGCGGGTCACGTCGCCGGGGCCACTGCTCTGCAGGTCGTTTTGGCGGCCGGCAAAGTTCCACATGAAGTAGCGCCAGTACATGAAGTTGAGCTGGTAGTTGAAGAAGAACTGCATGTTCTCGACAAAGGTGGGCTTGCGCGCACCTATCGTCTCTCCTCCTTCGCCAACGGTGGCCGAAACTTCCTCGCCAAGCTCGCTCTCGTCGGCATATCCCAGCAGGCTGGCATAGTCGGCTGCATGAGCGGCGCTGTGGATGCGCGGGAAGAGCATCTCGGTCTCGGGGGCATAGGTGGGCGACTCCGATGGGCCCAGGTTGATGTACTCACTGGGCTGGTCGTCGCTGGTCTTCACCACGCGGGCGTAGCGGTTGGGGCCTTCTTTTGCCACCATTGTGCCATCGCTAGAGCGAACCACAGGCGAGTAGAGAGTGTTGCCGTAGATGAGTGGCGACTTGCCATACTGGTCGCGGCTCAGGTAGCTGGTGAGGGCGAAGGGGCTATTGGGTGAATTCTCGTCGAGAGGCAGGTTGGCACTACTGCGAATGAGCACCAAGCCGTAGCTCGAGAAGCCAATGAAAATCATCATGATGCACAAGATGATGTTGCTGAAGAGGCGGGGCGAGAGGCTCTTGGCAAACTTGAACAGATATACTGCCAAGGCAATAATCAAGATGAGTGGGATGATGATGCCATCGCCAATGAAGAGCATGCCCGACATCACGATGCTCAACAGCACGCTCAGGCGCTTGCGAGTCTCGCTCTTGTCGGCATGGAGTTCATAGAGTGCCCAGCCGAAGAGTGCCAGCAGCAGCACGGCATAGAAGAGCACGCCGCTGTTGTAGCCCATGTGCAGGGTGTTGACAAAGAAGAGCTCAAAGTAGCCTGCCAGCTCAATGAAGCCGGGTTCCAGCCCGTAGAGGATGAGCACGATGACAACAAACGAGATGAGCAGTGTTATCAACGAACCCTTGGCGGTGCTTTCCTTGCTCCTGCGGTAGTAGAAGATGAGTGCAATGGCGGGGATGGCGAGCAGGTTCAACAAGTGCACGCCCAGCGACACGCCAAAGACGTAGGCTATCAATATCAAGTAGCGGTCGCTCGAGGGGCTGGAGGCTCGGTTTTCCCACTTGAGGATGAGCCAGAACACCAGTGCCGTGCAGAACGACGAGAAGGCATAAACCTCGGCCTCCACAGCCGAGAACCAGAAGGTGTCGCTCCAGGCGTAGGCCAAAGCTCCACACAGGCCGCTGCCCATGATTACCAGGTACTGCGCCAGCGACAATTGCTCATCGTCGCGCTTGGCAACCAGCTTCTTGACCAGGTGAGTGATGGTCCAGAACAGCAGCAGAATGGTGGCGGCGCTCAGCAACGCCGACATGGCGTTGACACACTTCGACACGGCAGCCACATCGCCTCCGGCAAAGTTGGCGGCAAAGCGTGCCGCCAGGATGAACATGGGGTTGCCGGGCGGGTGGCCTATTTCGAGTTTGTAACCTTGTGCAATAAATTCCGGGCAATCCCAGAAGCTCGCTGTGGGTTCCAGTGTGAGCATATAGGTAACAGCCGCTACCACAAACACCAGCCAACCCAGCGTGTTGTTGATAATGTTGTATTTCTTCATCTTTGCAGTTTAGATGTGTTAATTCATTTCTTAAAAACCTACAAAGATAAACATAAATCTTCAATCTTGCCTCATGCAAGCTCCATTTACCGCTCAACTTAATTAAAATTAACCATTTCAATGAATTGATGAAAAATAGTCTTTAGTTGTTGAAATGGGATTGAAATTTATATTTTTCAAAAAAAACACATTTTTAATTGCCAAATATAAATTAAATATATACTTTTGTGCTAGAGAAAAAACTTAAACATCATTATTATAATCAAATTCTAACTATTATGGCTCAATACTATTTAGAAAAGAATGGCCAGCAGGCCGGCCCATTTGAGGTTAACCAACTTCTTGCCAATGGCATGACTCCCGAGTCGCTGGTGTGGACAGCAGGAATGGCAGGCTGGATGCGCGCTGCCGAGGTTGCCGAGCTGGCACCGATGTTTGCGCAGCAGATGCCTCCCCAGCAGCCTCCCTATCAGGCGCCATATCAGCAGTATCAGCAGCCCGCCTATCAGGCACCTGCCTATCAGCAACCCATGGGTGGCGGAAATAAGCAAAAGGTGGACATGTTCATCATGACCAACCGCGACAACTTCCCGCAGGAGCGCCTGGCCTACATTCAGGAGCGCCTCATGATGGTTGATGAAAACACGCTCAACAGCCTGTCGATGCTGCAGTTCAAGAGCCCCATGACAGCCTTGCTGCTGTCGATTTTCGTTGGCTCACTGGGTGTTGACCGTTTCTTCATTGGCGACACAGGCATGGGTATCGGTAAGTTGCTCACTGCCGGCGGTTGCGGCGTTTGGGCTATTATCGACTGGTTCCTAATTCAGAATGCAACTCGTGAAAAGAACTACCAAATGCTGAGCGCCTACATCTAAACACTATAGGCTGAAGCTAACCGGTAAAAAAAACTAAAACCCTGCGTTGTCTTTCAAGAGATGTCGCAGGGTTTTTAGTGTAATGTTATGAGTGTGTGTTTTGTGTGTCGATAAGTCTATAGCACTCCTTGCTCGATGCGGGTGCAAATGCGTTCTATCATGGCGTCGTTCTTGTTGGTGTCGGGGTGGAACCCTTCACGCATGTTCACGCCGAAGAATCGCCCGAACGTTTGCCAAAATCCGGCCCTAAAGGCACCCAGGAATGCTTTCACGATGTAGTAGCTGCGCTGATTGGTCTCGCGGTTGACGAGCTTGATGAGTGTCTTGCCCTGGTTGCGGGTGAGCTTTTTCATCTCGGGCTTGTACTGGTTAAAGACCTCTTTCTCAAATCGCACCAGGTAGTCCTCCTTCTGCTTCTGGGTGGGGAAAGTCTCGAGATACTCGTAGGTTTCCTGCAACGTGGTGTTGATGAGCTTGGCATAGGGCAGGGTGCGCTTCACGTCGCGCACAGTGCGCCAGTAAAATTCTTCCTCGGCCTTGCTCTTGAAGCGCTCGGGAGGGTAAACGATGATGGTGTTGAGTATTACCTTGTAGACGGTGTCGCCCTTTTGGCTCACCGAGTAGCCCCACTTGGCAACCGCCTTGTTGAGCACCGACGGCAATGGTGGCGTGCCACCATCTTGCGCGTGAGCGATGGCGGGAACGGCGGCTAATGCCGTGAGCAGTAACAATATTGAGGCTAGCTTTTTCATCGTGTGTGTAGCAAGTTTGCTTCCAGGCTGCAAATGTATTACAAAGTTTTAGATAAGCAAGAAAAACAATGTTTAAAATAGTTTAAAGTGGGTAGTGTGTGCGCAATCACAGCACTGTGTTGTATAAATCAGGTTGTTACATCCTGAGCAGCCGTGCCAGGCCCAGATAGCTGATGTTTATGCCCACATGCATGCCGCTCACGGCCGGCGAGCACTTGTTGAACTTGCTGTGAGCCACCCAGGGAGTGATGCGCAGCGACGATGTCCAGCGCTCGCGGTGAGAGTAGCCGGTGAGAGAAGTGTTGGTGAGCTTGCTGGTGAAGTTGATGTCGAAGTCAATCGAGGCCATTGCGCTGAAGCAGTGCAGGTTGCGACCCTCGGTGCCGAGCGTGGTGCGGATGTCGTTGCCATCGTCGTCGGTGCTCCAGCTGTAGTTGGCAATGTCCCAACTGTAGCGGTCGTAGAAGCCACCCACGTTAGGGGTAATTGACAGGCGGCCGTGGTTTAGCACGGTGTAGCCCAGCTGCACGCCCACGGTGATGTGGGTGGGATTGCTCGAGCTGTTGCCTTGCAGTGGGCGTCCTTGCTCGTCGGGGAGCACGTTGAAGATGTTGGAGTTGCGATAGGATGGCTGGCCAAATGCCACCTCGGCCTTGAGCCTAAGGGCTTTGTAGCCGCCGGTGAGACCCACGTGGAACATGGCGCTACCGCCAAAGTTGTCGCGCAGCGAGCCGGTGGGATGGTCGTAGCCCACGCCGGCAATCACGCCATAGAAATACTGCTTGCCGGTGACTTGTGGCACTCCGGGCACGCCTATTTCCTGCAACTGGCTCTCGACCGAGCTTTCCCAGCGCTCAAGAGCCGCAAGGTTGTTGCCACCGCCGGTTTCACGTGCCAGCTGTCGTGCGCGCTGGCGATACAGGTCTTGATAGTGGCGCAAGCGCCGGTCAACTTGGGCGCCATCGATGCCGTTGTTGATTTCTTGCTGCAAGTGCCGCCGCATGAGCTCCAGCAGGTCGAATTGCAGCTGGTGGTAGCGCAGTCGCTCGGGAGTGCGATGCGCGGCACTCGATGCCGAGGCGTTGCGGTGCATGATGGCTCGTGCCGCCAGTTGCACAGCTCCGCCGGTGCCTTCAAGAGGGGTGGCGCTTAGTTCCACTTCGAGCATTGAAGGCTCGCTGCTGGTGGGGGGCAGTTGCTTGAGAAAGTCGCTCCAGGCGATGGGCCCGTCGCTCCACAGTTTCACGTCGGTGGCGGCATTAGCTGCCATCGCCGGCAAGAGCATGGCGACACACATTATTGTGAGAATTATAGTACGTTTCATGATTGAGTGTTGTTTTTTTTACCTATAAAACGTAACAAGGCGGTGTAATATTGTGGAAAGCAATCAAGGGCCGTGCCCCAGTGGCGCGACCCTTGATTGATATTAAAGTGGACTTTTCCTGATTAAGAAAAGACGTTAGCGTTGTTTTTTACATTTCGTCATTGACGAAGCCTGTGTAGCGATGGCCGCTCACCTTAATCTTGCAGCCTGCTGGCAGCTCGGGGTCGATGATAAATGGGTCATCGCTGAAGCTGATGTAGAACTCAATGTAGTCGGCAGGCATGCCGCTTTGAGTTTTAGCGCCTCCCTTGACGATTTTACCATCAGTTACCGTAACAGTTTCCCCGGCAATCATCTCATAATTCTTATAGAGATAAGCACTTGGGCCATAGAGGTTCTCGCTGTTGCTGGCGCTGCTGAATGTCATGGTGCTTGGGTCTGCGTTGATTTTCACTTGATAGGGGAAGTAGTAGCAAGTGGGATCAACGAGCCACATCTCGGTGGCGATATTGGCGGCAGTGTTGCTGGTGGTGATGTTGTAATAGCCGTCGCCAAACCAGTCGGGGTCGAGCTCTTCGCCATTGGGGGCAACAAGCGACACATGCACATACCACTCGCCGGCCATGTCAACAGTTGCGGTGTTTTCAATCTCGTCTTTCTCGCACGATGTGAATGCAATGAGCATTGCCATCAGCGCTAGTATTGAATATAATGACTTTTTCATATCTTATTCTCCTTTCTTTAAATTATTTAGGAATAGGAAGTCCATCGGGGTAGTTGTCCTCGGTAATTGGTGTGAGGATAGCACCACCGCCAAGGTAGTAGTTCAGGCGATAGGTGAAGATGCCTGTAGCTGGGTTGAACAAGCCGTCGTACATCAGCTCAGGATCTTCGGGGTCATAGAAGTAGAAATCGCCTTCTTCAATGAGCTCTACACTATTGTCGTCGTTGAGCAAGAGAATCGACTCGGCATCGAAATCATAGGGATAGCCCGGATAGACGCCATAGGTGTAGTAGCCACACAGCAGGTCGCTAATCAGGTAATAGCTATCGCCCAAGTCCTGGATTGAGATGGGAGAGTTGTAGTAGTGGCGGGCAGCGTTGGTGGCATGCTTACATTCGCCCCAGTAGATGTTGTCGAAATGACCGGGATTGTTAACCCACACGTTGCGCTTTTCGGTGGCTGTAAACCCCTCGGGGTTCTTAACCGAGTAAAACACAGTGTAGAAGCCGGGATTTTCCATGTCAACGTTGGAGGTGACCACCACATTAGAGGTGTAGTCCTCACCGTTGAGACTTGCACTGTAGCCCGGATCAACATATTCATCCCCCACACTAAGCAAGATGTTGCCACCCTCAAGCGTGATGACGGGATAGTAGAGGATATCAGTCACGCCTTCGGTAGTCTTGTCGCATGAAGTGAGCGAGAAGGCAACCAAAGCACTGAAAGCTAAATATTTTAATATCTTCATAATAAAGTCGTTTTAAGTGTAAAAACCTTAACTATAATCATTTTGCCCAGAATACAGGCGCGTTGTCGCCCGGATAGGTGGGTGTGTTCTGGTTGCGGTTGGCCGACGACTCGGCATAGGGGAAGCGTTGCAGGATTCCATTGCCAAGAGCCGAGTTGACAGAGATGGGCGTGTAGAGTGTGCCGGGGACGAGATACTCGGGATGGTAAGAATCGGTTGCCGCGTTGTAGATTTGCTCACCGGTAACAGTGCCCATAGCCGGATACTTGAGACGGCGCATCTCGCACCAAGCCTCGAAGCTGTTGTAGCCCGAGAGGTCAACCCACTTTTGGATGCCGATGGCCTCCTTGTAGTTGCTGATGGTGAGAGGATAGGCTGCGATAACGGCATCAACACCTGTGACACCAGCCTTGGCAAACGAAGCCTCGATTGCTGCGCGGTAGTAGGCCTGAGCCTGAGCGGCATTGTTGTTCTTGGCATAGTACTCGGCAATGAGGAAGTTGATTTCCGAGAGGCTGATGAGCACAACGGGATCGTTGTAGTGAGCGTTGGGGCGGCACCAGTAGTTGGCCTTGTAGCTACCGGTGGTAGCAAAGTTGGTACCACTCACACCACCGGTGAACTGACCGCTGCTGTTAGGAGTGAAGTAGGCTGCCAGGCGTGCATCGGTTGCATCGTTCATGGTGCTCAACAGCGCCAGGTTGAGAATGATGTTGATTTGCGAAGCGCCATAGCTTGCGAATGCGTCCTCCATAAAGAATGGGTTGGCCTGGCCTGCCTCATTCTTCCAGCAGCCTGCAAACTGCACGTCGGCTGTTGGGAAGTTGTCCTCGTTGATGAGGGCGGCAATTTGGCTGTTAACGTCCTTAACACCGCTCTCGCGAGTGAGGATGCGCAGCTTCAGTGCGTTGGCAAACTTAATCCAGTTACCGGCGTTTCCATTGGGGAACAGCAGGCTGGTAGCCACTTGGTCGCTGCTGCTGGCCTTTGACAAAGCCTCGTCGAGCTCAGCAAGGATGCCGTCGTAGATTGCCTGTCCGTCGTCATACTTGGGAGTCAAGATGTCGAGGTTGTGCGACTCGCTATAAGGAACTTCGCCATAGCAGTCGACAAGCACCTGATAGATAAATACCTTGAGAGTGGTGGCTGCCAGGTAGGTTCCCCAGTCTTCACTGGCCGAGGAAAGCTCCATGATGCTCTTGATGTTGTTAAGGGCTCGTGTATTGAGCTGGATGTACATACTGCTGGAGCGAGTGGGACTCTGGTTGAACTGGCTGTAGTCAAGATAGTTGCTTGTGCCAAATTCTTGAGAGAAGTGCTGTGCGAAATAACCTCCCACGGTGCGCAGGTAGTCGCCATAGCTGTGAGCGAGGTTCATCTCGGCGGCAGGCAACATCATCGAGGGGGTCATGTTCTCCTGTGAGGGAGAGTTAGGGTCTTCGTTAATGTCGAGGTAACTATCGCATGAAGTGGTTGCCAACCCGAGCACCAACAGACCTGCTAATAATATCTTTTTCATAATCTTATTCTCCATTAAAAATTAGTACTTAATGCTAAGATTTAAACCAAACACGCGGCAGCTGGGGTTGGTGTAAAGCTCACCGAAGTTACCCTCGAGGTCGGTACCGGTAGTGGTAGTCTCGGGGTCGATGTAGTAGTTGTCGCGAGCTGTCCAGGTGAACAGGTTGTTGGCAAAGAGGGTGATGGCCACGTTGCTGAGCTTGGCGGCGTTAACCCACTTCTTGGGAAGCTCCCAAGTGAGGCTCAGGTTGCGCAGCTTGGCAAAGGTGCGGTCAACGAGATAGGCCTCGCCACCGTTGCCCCAACCATAGAGGTTGAAGTAGTCTTGCAAGCCCTGATCGCTCATGATGATGGGAGTGGTGTTCTCAACATACTCGTCGCCAACCTTCACAACACTGTTGGGGATGATGAATGGACGACGCTGGTTGTAGGTGGTGATGATGCCGTTACCGGTGAACTGCATCAAGTTCTTGGTGCGTGAGAACAGAGTTCCGCCCCAGCGCACGTCGAGTTGAGCACTCAGAGTAACGCCATAGGCGCTAATCGAGGTGTTAACACCACCGGTCCACTTGTGGTTCATGTCGCGGCCGGTGTCGAGAACCTCACTCGAGAGAACGGGCTGGCCATACTGGTCAACAACGGGGTGAACCACGCCTTGCTTGTCGGTGTATTTCTCGGGCAGATAGGTGTAGTAAGAACCCATGGGCTTTCCTTCCTCGGCATACATGTAGACGGCGTCGTCGCCGGCCGAGAAGCTGTAGATGGTAACCTTGCCGCCCTCAAGACTCTCGGGCATCGAGAGCACCTTGTTGCGGTTGATTGCCAAGTTGAAGCCCAAGTCCCAACGGAAGTTGTTGGTAAGAACTGGAGTAGTGTTAACGAGTAACTCAATACCGCGGTTGCGAACCTTACCGAAGTTGGTCACCACAAAGCTGTAGCCGGTTGATGGGTCAACAGGCAGGGTGAAGATTTGGTCCTTGGTGGTGCGAGTGTAGTAGGTGGCGTCGATGTTCAATCGGTTGTTGAAGAACACCAGGTTGAGACCGGCCTCAAACTCGGTTGTCATCTCGGGCTTCAGGCTCGACGAGCCGGCAGTGCTTGCTGCCTGGAAGGCGTTGAGGCCGCCAAACGGGAACTCGATGGTGGTACCGCTGTAGTAGCCGTTGGCATAGGCCTGCACGTAGCGAGGATTAACCATGTAGGGGTCGGCGTCGTTACCGGTCTTACCATAGGCCAGGCGCACCTTACCAAATGTGAGAATATCGTTGTGTGGAATCACGCGGGTGAAAATCCAGCTCAAGGTAGCGCCGGGATAGAAGAAGCTGTTGGCGCCCATTGGCAGGGTCGACGACCACTCGTTGCGGCCGGTGAGGTTAAGATAAATCATGTCGTCCCAGCCCAGGGTGATGTCGCCAAAGAGTGCTACCTGGCGGCGCTTGCTTTGAGCCTCGCTCAAAGCCGAGCGGGTGGCACCATTGCTCAGGTCCCAGAATCCGGTCTCGAAGGTGAGGCCGTCGGTCTGTCCGCCCATAGCGGTGTGGTAACGCTCGTTCATGTTCACACCTGCAATTGCGGCAAGGCTCAGCTTGTCGTTGAGGAAATTGCGGGTGTAGTCGGCCAGGAAGTCGTGGTTAATCTCGTGACGACGAGCATAGGTGGCATTTACCCAGCCATCCTGGTTCATGTTGCTGGGAGCGTAGCCGTAGTCCTCGTTGATGAGGGCATCGTCGAGATTAATCTGTGGATAGCCCACCTTGCGGTCATAGTCGGTGTAGTCGAAACCAAAGCGATAGGTGAGGGTCAAGTCCTTGATGGGATTGATGTCGGCCTGCACTTTACCGCGCACCTGCTTAGAGTCGAGGTGGTTGTAGTTGTTGGCGATAGCCCAGTAGGGGTTGGTGATGCCATAGGGGGTGAGATAGGCCTCGGGAGTGAAGAATGGGATGCTGATGTCCTTCATGTCCACGATGCTCACGTCGCGTGGAAGCTCAAAGAGACCGTCGATTACCGATGTTCCCTGGAAGCTGCCCACCTGGTCGGTCTTCGACTTGGCGTAGCTGATTGAAGAAGTGAGCTTGAGCCAGTCGGTGGCCTTGTAGCCGCCGCGGAAGTCGAGGGTGTGACGTGTGTAGGTGTCGGCCTTGGTTGGCATGATACCATTGTCGCCCAGGTAGTTGTAGGAGAGGTAGTAGTTAACCGCGTTGTCGGCCGAAACGCCGCTGAACGCGATAGCGTGGTTGTGAGACCAGCCAATGTCGAAGAAGTCCTTCACGTTGTCCTTCTTGGCGCTGTACTCGTGGATGAGCTGCTGGTGGTTCCAGATGGGACCATAGATTTGAGTAGAGCCGTCGAGCGCGGGACCCCACGAGCCGTTCTCAATGTAGGTTTGACCACCGTTCCAGCCCTGGCCCCAGCCATTTTGGAACTTGGGCAGGAGGCTCACCTGGCGGGCCTGGAGACTACCGTTGTACTCAATCGAGAAGTTCTTGCCCTCGCCCTTCTTACCTTGCTTGGTGGTGACGATGATCACACCGTTGGCGGCGCGGCTACCATAGAGTGCGGTAGCGGCTGCACCCTTGAGCACTGTCATGCTCTCGATGTCGTTGGGCGAGATGTTGGCGATACCGCCGGCTGCCAGTGCGTGGCCACCTCCCAGCTCGTCGTTGCTGCTGGTGAGTGTGGTGCTCATCAAGGGCACGCCATCCACAACATAGAGTGGCTGGTTGCTACCGTTGATAGAACTGAAACCGCGAATTACAACCGAGTTGGCCGAACCGGGGTCGCTTGATGTTGATTGCACTTGGAGGCCGGCAACCTTACCGCTGAGCGAGTTCATGGCATCGCTGGTGTGAGCGGCGGTGATGTCTTCGGCTTTCACCTGTTGTGCGGCGTAGCCCAGCGACTTCTGCTTGCGGGTGATACCCATGGCAGTAACAACCACTTCTTCAAGAGTGTTGTTTTCTTCCTCGAGGACTACTGTTACATAACTTGCAACCGCAACGGTCTGTGGTGTGTAACCCACATAACTTACGCGAAGCTGAGTCACGTTGTCGTTGACGGTTACTGTGAATTCACCGTTAATGTCGGTCGCAGTGCCTTGATTAGAGCCCACAGCTTGCACCATGGCGCCAATGAGGGGCTCATTGTCGGTTGCACTCAGGACCTTACCTTTAACGGTCTTGCTGGCAGAGGCACCTAAAGCAATGAGGCACACTGCCATGAGAGTAGATAACAGTCTCTTCATACAGTAAACAATTTATGTGATTAAACTTCAAAATAAAAAATTAGTTCATTTATTGACATTATTTTTAATTGTGTTTCTCTTCTTTCTTTTTTTTGTGTTTAGAGCCTATCTTGTGCAAGAGGCTACCCGTTTTTCTGTTTTTTCTAGTGTGGAGATTCAGGTAAATAATAATGTGTGTTGCCTGCATTGTGCTTAGAGCTTCGAGCCCGTTTTTCTCAATAACTCTCTATGTTCATTGTGTTGTGTCCATGAGAGCGGAGTAAATGGCGAGTAAACACTAATGCTTGCGATGCAAAATTATAAATTATAATCAAATTGGACAAAACAATTTAAATCTTTAACTTTTCTCTCACCGTTTGTTCTAAATAATTTGCAATTTCGTTTTTTAAACACAAATTCAATATCGTTAACAAATACCTGCCTAAAGCGGTTAAGCGCAATTCAGTCAATGATGCAGATATTGCCGATTATGTTGAGTTGAAACGGTTGAGTTGTAATAAGTTGACGATTCGTTTAGGTTTTGTGATAATTTGCCACTTCTCGGGATGATTTGCTTTCATTTTGCACCGCCGGCTGTGGAATGCGACTGTTAAAAAAAAGGGGTTTTAACAATTGGTGTTTTAACAAATTTAAGGTTAATGGTTACTGTTTGTAACTAAGCGGCTAAAAAGAATTCCATTAGCGTCCCGCAAAAGTTATTACCAGGCAGTAACAGTTGACAGATTCATACGAGGTGATGACTTGCTAAAATAAACAAAATATAAACCAGGGTGGCGAATCACTCGCCACCCT
>OCTW011599901.1_pt1 | contig 15137 bp, 24 predicted proteins | sample 1539671 | NCBI WGS metagenome assembly OCTW01 (sample SAMN02144230, study PRJEB22623) | gut metagenome | biome: sheep rumen | host: Ovis aries | place: New Zealand
CCATTCCCGCCCAGCGCGTGATAGCTCTGATACAGGTCGTTGATGGTGTCCCGCAGCCGTGCGCCGCACCAGCCGTCGTCCATGGCCCGCTCGCACTGCGTCACGATCTGCGATTTCAGCAGGCTCCGCATGCCGTTGCGCAGGGCTTCGTTCTCGGCCTGCTGCTGTCTGATGCGCCCGCTCATGCGCTTTACCACCCATGTCAGTACCGCGATGAGCAGGCCAAACACCCACTCAATCCAGTACTTGCCGATCCACTCAGGCATAGCCTTTCACTCCCTTTCAGCCTCAGCCAGCGGGCATATCTCCAGTATCCGCCGGTACTGCGCCCATGTGGCGCCGTCAATGCTCACCCGGTACAGCTGCTCCGGCTCTGTCTGCTCCAGCGCCGCCCAGGTCAGCGGCCCGCAGACGCCGTCCGGCGTCAGGCCGTTGTCCTGCTGGAAGGCTTTGACCGCCGCCACCGTCCGCGTGCCGTACACGCCGTCCGCCGTCCCGCAGTCGTAGCCCAGCTCGTTGAGCGCCTCCTGCAGCTCTTTCACCGCGTCGCCCCGGTCGCCCTTGCGCAGGGTCTTCTTGGGCTTCGGCTTGTCTCGCCGAATCTGCGCGATCTCCTCCGCCGTGTACAGCCCCTTCGGGATGGCGTAGTGCGTCCACCTTTTGTCCAGCGCCCGCTCCTGCACTCCGGCGGAGCACTCGACCGTCTTGCCGTCGCCCTCATACAGCCCGGTGTGGCTCTTCTTGCTGCCGTCCGCGATGAAGACACAGCAGACGCACTCCGGCATATCCTCGATTTCGCCCTTTTCGAGCCAGTTGGAGCCGTCGTTATACTGCGATGTTGCGCCCTGCCCGGCGATGTCCAGACCGATCTGCTGCAGCACCCATCTGGTGAAGCCTCTGCAGTCGAACATCCGCACGCCGCAGCCCCATTTGCAGATGAACAGGCTGCATTTTTTGTCCCGGCAAAGCGCAGGGCAGGCTGATTTGATGGTCGGATGCTTAGCGCTGACGCGCCGCCGACGGTTCGCCGGTGTGCACTCCTCGCCCCACGCGCCGAAGACATACGGCCAGCCGCAGCACGCTTCCGCGATGATTCGGACGGCCTCCGGCAATGGTACGCCCTCCGCGATGAGCCGGTCGCGCAGCGCGTCCACTTCTTTCAGCGTGCGCATGATATCACCTCCGAAGAGGCGGACAGGCTCATCACCTGCCCGCCGCGCCTGTTACTCCTTGTGCGCCATAACATAATCGGCAAACTGGCGCATATTCATAATTGTCACAGCGCCAAGTGCTCGGAGATCGACAAGCCCTGAGCAGAACCCTGCAAACGACGTATAATTCGTATACAAATTTGGAGATGTCTCTGCACTTGGATTTGCGGATATGCCGTGCGCAAACGTTCCAAAAACTCCACCGTATAGCAAGTTTGACGAAACTATGATTTCATTGTGAGTCATGTGTGTTTCCGTAATACCAATAATATCGCTATCGTCATACCTCGAATTGGTTCCTTCTGGTGCCCCATACACACGAATAATCTTATATCCGTTATCTTTGATGGTACGAAGCAAATTAAGCGTGATTAGATGATTGGCTGGGCCAAATGATACAGGCTCGATGCCAGCGGAATGTTTGATGGAATGCAAATTAAGCAAGTTTGCGTTAGCATCGGCCATATTGGTATTGATTGGATAGTAAACACCATCGTGTGATTCGTTACCATATGTCCCAATATCCAGCAATCCAGCCGCATATGCGTCGAGTAATTTTGCTCGTGTTTCTGCATCAACTGAATCAATGCTACCAGTGATCGAGAACGGGATGTTGTTATCAATCAGCAGATCGTAAGCACCGCAATCTTCGGTCGCTTGCCATGCATGGTCAAAATTGACAATGGCTATCGGCCTTGTAATTCTGTCCGTCACTACGAACGGAGAAAGACGCATAATCACTTTTGTTTCGCCTGTCTCAAAAACAGGTTTGAGCCTGATGCCGTCAATAACACTATCCAGATACCCAACCTGACAAAATACCCATTCGCCAATTTTGAGCCTGTCTGACGGGATAGAAGTCGTCTTCTTGGCAGTATCCCCATTCATTAGCGAGACACCCAATCTCGTCAGTTTGCCAGCATTCGCATAGTCACATTTAACCCAAACACCAGCATTAATGTATAACGCAGATGTTAACGGATAAGTGACATAACCGTCAGCGCTAAATTCCACAACGTTGACATTTGCGCCCTCGATTGTTTCCGTCCCAGCCGATACAGTAGCGTTTACAGAAACGCATGACGGTGTAGACTTAACGCCGTCGGTAAGAGTCAGGCTGTCATGTTCCCGCACAATGATTGATTTCCTCATCGCTACAGCCCAGTAAACCTTGGCGGCTCCATCCGGCGCAGTGATTCTGACAGTCATCCTGTCAAGGCCGTTTGGCACAACAGAAGGCAATCCGACAATAGTCTCGCTGGAGTCCACTATAGCCCACGGCCATGCTGTACCGTTACCACCTGCGCAGTTAACAATCCATACGGTTTCGCCCGGATTAATTGGTGCGCTGTAAATACGCCGATAAGAGTTGCTTGTAAACGCAATTGTATCTCCGACACTTAGTCCGGATGATATACTGCCGCCTCTTTCACCAGCACCACTCAGCGTAATCGGAACAGGAGCATTCATGTCGGCAATCTGCTCCTGCACACCGTCAACCTGCGCCTGTACCGCCGCCAGTGCGTCGCCCGTCGCCTTAGCGTCCGCAGCCGCGCCGGCCTGCGTCAGCGTGCTGTCCGCCTGCAGCATGCTGTCGGCAATCTGCGTTACCCGGTTGCTCAGCTGCGCAACCTGCCCGCCGAAGGTCGTGATCCGCGTGTCCGTCCTCGTCAGCTCAGACCCGACGCTCACTCGGACGACGTCCGAAGCGCTCCACTCTCCGCTGTGCGCAGCCGTGAACCTGTACAGGTACCCGTCCGGCCCGATGCAGTACGCGCCGACATTGTACAGCGCCGCCTCGTCAAAGTGGCCAGCAATCATGCCGGCAGTGTGCGTCTCGCTCGTCGCAATCGCAGCAGACAGCCGCCCCTCCGCAGCCGTCAGCGCGTCCGCCGCGTCGTTCTCAGCCTCCGCGATCCCGTTCCACAGCTGCTGATCCCCCAGCTCGCGCGCGGTCTCCTCGTTAGCGATCGCCTGGTCAAGCTCGTCCTGTGTAGCGATCCCCGCCGCGTAGCTGTACCGCCGGCCATAGTCCGCCCAGGCCGCCGGGAAGGAGGACGTCGGAGCCATGCACAGCGCGCCTTGGTTGGCCTCCCCATAGCTGAAACGCACATAGGCAGCGCCCTCCGGCGTTGTGAACTCCATCACAGCGTCAGCCGCAGGTGTGCCGATGGCCGTCGACAGGTCCTTGTCAGTGTACGCCGTCCACCGTTGCGCATAGCTGACCACGCCCCAGCGGGCCCCGTCCCACTTCTTGACCGTGTAGGCCGTCATCGGCTGCACAGGGATCCATCCCGTCGTCCGGTATGTGCTCTCGCTGCCGATCGACGTCCCCGCCGCGCTAAGCCTGCCCGTCACCGCCTGCGCCGGGTCTATCATGTTCGCGCCGTCCTCCCAGGTGAGGAGCAGCTGCAGCCCGTCGTCAACCTGCTGTAGCGCGCTGTCTACCTCCGCCGCCCTGGTCACGATCCCGGAGGCCTGCGCGACCTGCTGCGCCGCTGTGCTCGCAGTGGCCAGCGCCCGCGCCCAGTCCTCCCGCGTCCCTGTGTACCCCTCCGCGACCGCCTCCGCCCATGCGGAAGCAGGCCCGAGGTCTGCCCGTCGTGTTGCCATCCTGTTACCTCCATCAATCGCCGCAGCCGTCCGGCAGCTGGATCACGATATGCACCCCGCCGCTGTCGATGCCTGCGCGCTGTTTCTCCAACTCATAGCGCCCCGCATCAAGGATCATCTGCTGCGCCCTCGCTGCGATCCGCGCCGCAGCCTCTGCCGTGTTCATCGCTGCAGCCGTCCCGCGCACCAGCTCCGCCCGCGCCATCAGCCGCGCCAGCCGTGCCAGGTCTTCCGCCGTCTGCCTGATTGCCTCATCCGCGCCCAGGGCGGCGACGTCGTCGAACGTGTTCGGAGGTGGTGCCTTTTCCGGAGCCGTTCGAGCTGCTGACCATCGGTCCCTCGCTGCTCTCGTTCCGATCGTTGAATATGGAACCCCGTATTTCTTCGCGCAGGCCCGGACCGGCATGCCGGCGATGTAGTCCGCCCGTATCGCTTCCCAGTCAGGTGCTGCCCTGGTGGCCGTGCTGATCTGTCCCGTATCTACCCCCGGCACGCTCTCACCTCCTGCATTGCCGTTTTGCATTTCATGCCCTGCTTTGCTTTTTGTGCTCTGTTTGCAAATTTTTCTGATTTTGTGCTTGACAAGCACTGCCCGCGGTGCTATACTGACCATGCACCGCAGGAAGTGCGCACCACACACCCCCACCGAGGAAAGGAGAACGAACCATGAAGACCATCACCACCACCGCCGCCATGATCGAGGAGATCAACGACCGCATTGAGACCACCCGCACCCGCTCCGCCTGGGATCGTGGCGTCCAGGCTTACGCCCTGGAGCTCACCGAGAATCTCAACTACATGGACGCCGACGGCTTCGGCGCGCAGAAGATCGTCCGCCGGGCCCTGCTCAACGGCGCCAGCGACTGGAGCGCTTACAGCTGGGGCGGCTCCTCCCTCTGCTACGATCAGGACATCGCCCGCCGGCTGTGCGCTCCCTGGGAGCTGCGCAAGACGCACGACGGCGCCCGCCGCCCGAACAGCCGCGAGGAATGGCTTGACACCCAGGCCCGCGCCCTCCGCCAGGCGTCCGGCTTGATCCTGACGATCGTCTACCAGATCGTCGCCGAGATGGCCGCCGAATCCGAAGCCGTCTAATGTCGAAACCGGCCCCGCGCCGGTCTGCCGGGAATGGCCGCCCGGCACTGATGAGACAGGCCCACGAAAGAAAGGAGAACCACCACATGATGCACGAGGAGTTCGAGACCCTGGCCGGCTACGAAGTGAGCTACAAGACATATCACGACATCATCGAGCCGATGTACATGGCCCTGCCGGAAGGCATCACCAAGCAGCAGTTCGTCAAGATGCTGGACAAGAAAGCCTTTGCCCTCCCGACCAAGGCCCAGATGGTCAAGGCGATGCGCAAGATCGCGCAGGAGATCTTCGAGAATTGCGGACGCTGCTGCTTCTACAAGGAAGAAGACGAGATGATGCAGATCGCGTACCAGTACGCCGAGCGGTTCTACGGTGTGCGTCGCGACGACCTCAAAGCCTGGGTGTTCGCCTGCCGGCATTCAGCCTGCTACGGCGTCTTCACGGATCGCGGCTGCACCTGCCCGACAGAAATCGTCATTGGCAGAGACACCAAGCACGGCGAGATTGAGTACGAGCGGATCAAGCTCATTAAGGAGGATGTGGCATGAAGCGCTTGACACTGGCCCTCATCGCCCTGCTGCTGATCGCGTCCGGCTTCGCCGCCGGACGCCTCAGCGGCCCGCGACCCGTCGAGGCCTGGCTGCTGGAAAACCCCTTCACCGACCCGGAAGGCTACACCGAGGACGGCACCCGCTACGACATGCGGATCATCATCTACAACGACGACGGCACAAAGGAGACCGTCGGCGGCTGGATCGGTTGACACAGCACCGGCAACGGTGTATACTGACGAACAGAAGGAGGAGGAAAACGAATGGACTTTGAAGCCCGCGGCCGTGTGGCCGCTTTGATCCGTGCCATCGACGAGACGACGCCAGACGCCGACCCGCCGATCATGCAGCCTGATGAGTTTCTCGCCCAGCTGACCGACGCCTGCATCATTGCCGGCATTGAGCCCGCGACAGATGACCCCGTTCCGCTCTACCGTCTCCTGAACCGCTGGCTTGAGGATACGCGCCCGGCCTACCTCAAGCAGCTGCGCAAGGATCGCGGCCTCACCTTTGCCCAGGTGACGAAGGAAACCGGCCTGAGCAAGCGGACCGTCGAGAACTGGGAGAACGCGAACAACCCGATCCGCGCCGCGCAGGTGTGGAACGTTGTCCTGCTGGCCCGGCTCTATGATGTCCCCGTGATTGATCTGCTGTACTGAGAGAGGGAGCACCGAAAAGGTGCCCCCCCTCTTTTTTTAGGCCGTGATGTTGTCGGTGTCGGTGGTGCTGTAGGTGCTGCCGCTCTCAAGGATCAGATAGCGCTCCGGATAGAGGATCGCCGCACCCATGGAGAACTTCGCGCCGACAGTGCTGAACTGGTTCAGCGGGCCGCCGACCTGGTCGCGGGTCTTGATGATGGTCTCCATGCCGGCGCCCTCAGGATCGACAACCGCGAACGCGTCCTTGCCGAAAAACATCGTCTGATAGATCGCGATGGTCGCGCCTTCGACGTCGTTTTTGATGCAGGGGGCAAGGGTGCTTTCGATGAAGCGCACGCCGTGCAGCTCGCCGATCTCGCCCGTGAAAATCTGCTCAACGGCGGCATACTGATGGACGCCGATCCAGTCCTTATGGCTGCGCAGGTCATAGGTGCAGCTCGGATGGATCACGGCCACATACTTGCCGCTGAAGGCGGGCGCGTTGGCCTTTTTGAGGATCGTCACGGCCTTGTTAATCATATCGGGCGTGACATAGGCCTTTTTGGTGCCCAGCGCGGTGCGCAGCGCGGCACGCGTCGCCGGCGTCGAATCGTAGGCGCCCGCGGCGGTGTAGACGTCGGCAAAAAGCACATTGGTGCCGGTCATCAGCTTGCGGATCACCAGCTTTTCGTAGCCGGTGCCCATGGCCGCGCCCAGCTCCTCGGTGGCGCCCTGGATCACGTCGTCCACATAGTGGGTATCGAGCACGTCGGAAACCGCGACATACTCGCCATACTGCTTGATCTCGGTCGTGACCGTGGTCTGGCCCAGCTTCTTGCCGGTCGGGATCACAGCCTCGGTGAGCTCATCCGGCTCGGGCAGGGTGTTCCACTTGCGCCACTCCACGGATTTGCCGTGATGCATGGGCAGCGCCTGCTGACGGCCCAGCTGCTGATAAATCAGCTTCGGACGCGCGTTTTCGAGCAGTGTGGTGTCGTAGTACGTTTTCATACCCGGCGTCAAAGTGTTCGGCGGGTTGAAAGCGGTGTAGGAAGTGGCATCGTATGCGTTTTGGTATCTGCCAGTAGCATTTACCAGAGTCCCGGCTTCGGGCATATTCTCAACTCCTTATCAGAATGCGATTTTCTCGCCCCTCTGAACTCGGCGCTTGATCTCCTCCCTGTCCTTTGCGGTCAGTTTGGAAGGATCGTCACGCACATCCAGCGGAGCATTTGTTGCCACGCCGTTTTCGCGCGGTCGGCGCTGCCCGCTGGCCACGCTCTGCGCAAGCCTGGCCTGTGCCTGCTGCATGCCGATCTGCATTGCCATCGGCTGCAGCTCCTGGCGGTGGACGACGAAGAAGGCCGTCTGCACGTCCACGCCCACCTCCGGCGAGGTCAGCCGCTGAAAGTCGGGGTTTTGCAGCTCCGTCATCAAATCGAAGTTGGGGAACGTCGCTTTCATCTGCTCGCCCTGCTGAACGAGCTTCTGAAAATGCGCCCGGAAGACTTCTTCCTGCTGCGCCTCCGCCTGCTGCCGGTCGTACTGCGCCTGCCGCGCTTCCAGCTGCTTGATCTGCTTCATGGTCTCCACGGGGATCCCGCGCTGCAGCGCTTCTTCCTCGTAGAGGCTGTCGTCGTCGGTGATGTGTGCGATCAGCCCGTCGATATCGTCCGGCTGTACGCCGTAACGCTCCGAGAGCTGCTGCAAGGCAGGCCCCAGCTTCTGCAGGGTCTCCTCGGCTTTCTTCGAGTTTTTAAGGCGGTTCTGGACGATGTTCTGCACATCCGCGCCGAACTCGGCGGAGAACTCCTCGCGCGCCTTTTTCCATCTGGCTGCCCTGTCTTCCTCAGGCGTTGCAGCGGCGGCCTGCTGTTCTGCGCCCTCCTGCCGTCCATACTGGACGGATGCGAGAGGATTGCGCTTCGCCCGTCTTTCTGCCTGAGCCTGCATCGCGGCGTCCGATGCTTCTGCGCCCGTGTCTCCGCCTGCCGCTCCGCCGTCTCCGCCATCCGGAGCCAGCATGTAGAGACGTTCAAAGATATCCTTCATGGTTTCCCTTTCTGCCGATTAGGTCGGCGAATCCATCGAAAGCGTTTCCGCTGTCAATCTACTCTGGCGGCCTGCGCGCTTCTGTCGCGGGCCTTTTGAATGATCGTGTTGTTGCGCTGTCCGTCCTCGTTGATCCCGGCTGTGTCCACTTCCTGCGGCACCGGCGCCATGCCGGACTGCTGTGCAAGTGCTGTGAGCTGCTGCACGGTGGCCGCGTCTCCCAGCTGCTGCGCCTGCGTGATGGCGATCTGATAGAGCTGCTGCAGCTGCTGCTGCATGCCGCCCATCTCAGACAGCTTCTGCTGCAGCTCGTCCTTCTCTTTGAAATCCATCATGTCCAGGCACAACATGGACTGGTCGATGGCCTGCGGATTGAAGATGCCCGCCTGCAGCAGCTGCAATGCCAACTCATTTTGTGCCGCTCTGGTATATCCGGTCATCCGCTGCGCCTTGACGTCAATGTCGAACGCCGGCAGGCGGTAGCCCATGTCAACGCCGAAATCCATGCCCTGATACTGCGGAACAATGCCCGCGTTGCTGTAGGTCATGAACTTCTCCTCGCCACGCGGGCCGATGATCCGGAACTGCCGCGGCATATCATAGAACTGCCTGATCCGCTCAATGACCATGGTCACCAGCCGCGCATATGCCCGGTAGGCCGACCTTGTGGAGTCCTTGGAGGATCGCCCGCTGTACTCCTGCAGGGCCGCAATGGCGCTGGCCGCGGTCACACCGGCCGCAACACTGCCATTCTGCACGTCGGTGTTTCCCGTGATGAACTTCAATTCGTCGATCTTCTGCCCGAAGAACGAAAGCACATTGCCCTGGATGCCGGCGGTCTGAATCTGCATCAGCGTGTCCTGCCCCAGCTGTCCGCCCGTATGAACGAACGGCTTCCGCAGGTCGGCAAACTCGGCCTCATTGATCCCGCCATCCTTGCGGACGAAATAGCGAGGCGTCGCGGACACAACCGCATTCATGACCACGGCCTGATTGATCGTGTCGATGTCCTTTTGGGTGTCCCGGCCCACGTCAATGTAGCCATAACCGCAGGGCGAGCCCTCAACCGGGAACAGCCTGTCGAACACGAACGGATACAGCCCGTCGTCATACAGGCCGCGGTCTGCGTACTCCGGATCGTCCTCTGTCGCATACAGAACCGTCGTGCCCACGAACTTTACGTAATGCAGGATTTTCCGCCCGCCCTGGTATCTGTGATAGTACCAGTCGATCACAAGGCTTTTGTCCGTGATGTCTACGCTATCGTCGTATTGGTACGATGCGACCGTCACGGTTTTCTGCCCCAGCTTGCCCTCCAGCTGCGGATACTGCTGCTCAAGCAGGTCGTTATCCATCAAAGCAACATGGAACACATGCCGACTGTCCTGAATGTCCGTGATGCCCGGCTCCCAGAACAGGTTCAGCACATTGATCTTGCTGATCGTGATGTCGCCCAGCCCGTTCAGCTTGTCGCGGTCGAAGAACACGCCGTAAATGCCTGTTCCCTCGCGCATCTTCTGCCAGGCCACTTCACTGTAGACTTCCTCGAAGCCGTTCACCTGGAGGATCACCGGCACGATGGACGTCAGCCGTTCGGCCTCTTCTTTGTCGTCCTCCGCCCTCGGCAGGATCGCCGGCTCCGGGAATGAGTCCATGGTGTCCGCGTGCTTGCCGACGATGCAGTTCCACAGCCACGCCGTGGCGGATTTGTCGCGGTCTGCTCCCTGCCTGCCGTCCTTGTGCTCGATCTCGCGCCAGTTCCTCAGCTTCCACCAGTTTTGAGCGGCAATCACGCGACGCTCTACGGAGGCTTTTCCGGCCTTGTACCGTCTCAGGATGTCCGTGGCCCGGATCAAGTCCTCCTCGGTGATGTGCCTGTACACAGGCTCAGCCTGCGGCGCCGGAATACCCTCCGGCCCTCCCTCCGGGATCTCAGGCTCATCCGGGATCGCTCCCGGAGTCATTCCCGGCTGCATCATCATGCCCGGCTGCATTCCCGGCATTGCGCCCGGCTGCATGCCCGGCAGGATCGGCTGTTCCTCCGGCATCTGTTCCGGGTTGTCTGTCAGCGGCATCCTGCGCCGCCAGTCTCTTTGCATGCTCTCACCTCACACCCGGAACTGCGGCACCACCTGCAGCGGCATGTGCGTCCGCGTATAGTAGTCGCTGTAGATCGTCCATGCGTTGTTGTACAAAGCGGAGTCGTTCTGATACTTGCCCGTCTCCGCGTTGACAAGGTCGACCTGACTGCACAGGTAGTGCACATAGACGTCGCTGTAGGGCTCCGGGATCAGCAGCGTCTTGCCCAGGTCGCTCTCGTCCGTGTAGCCCTCAAACGTCTCCGGCGCGTCGAACTCCACCACCGGGCGCGGCCGCAGGTCCAGCGCGTCCTCATTCCCCGGCAGCCAGGTCACCGGCACCACCTTGGGATAATGCCGCGGCATCGTATGGCGCTCATGTGTCAGGATCAGCTCGCGCCACACCTGCCCGTCCAGATCGCTCAGCCACCGGATTTTCCTGTGCACGCTCAATTTGTTCGGTCGCGCCGCGTCCAGCAGGTCAATGGCGTTCTGCACCGTCATGCACTCACCCCTCGTTCGGGATCGTCTCGGCGTACTCCTCAGCCGCTTCCTCCGCCTTGTACGCCAGCCGGATGCGGTCGGCAATCGGCTTGGGCACCGTGGTCGTCTTGCCCTTGGGCACAAAGTATCCGCGGCCGTTCACCCACACCGCAAGGCTCTTGGCCTCGTCGCCGTGCGGCCGGGGCAGCGTCACGTCTTCCATGATGTCCCACTCGTCGGACAGCTTTTCCACGGGGTTCTCCTCGGGCTTCCTCGTCGCCATGCGCTCACTCCTTTCGTATCACAAAGGGGAATCGCCTCTCGCGATTCCCCCAGTAACATGTTATCACGTATCTACTGCCCCGTGAGTATCTGATTCAGCCGGTAGAAGAACTCCCGCCTCACGCGGTAGTATGCGTTTCTGTTGGTTGTCGGTTTTTGATAGTCCGGAATCTTTTCCAGTGCGATCCCCTGGCAGCAGTTGGCGATCAGTACCGCGTACCACTTGCCGCCGGCCGTCTCCTGCGCTGTGCTCTCAATCAGATGCAGGTCGTGCATCACGTGCTCCCTGCGAAGCACAGCTGAGAAGACAGGATCGCCGGTATCCTGTCCGCGCGGTGGAGCAAGCGAGCTGGAGGCCCGTGTCATCAGCTCCGCTGCAGCCTTTTTCAGATCGTTGTACTGCAGGCAGAAAGCACGCAGCAGCCTGTACCGGCTCCGCGGGATCCCGTAGCCATCCAGCCGCAGCTCCATGTCTCGCAAGCTCTATTCCTCCCACTCCACCTCAAAGCCGAACGCCTTTGCGTGCCTCTTCAGCATCGCCCAGCGATTCTTGACCATGAAGGCGTAATAGTCCCCGTCCGGCCTGTAGTGCACCACATCGCCGTCCAGGTGCAGGTGCCCCCGCAGCACAGGCCATGTTCCCGGCATGTACCGCTGCAGATCATCCTGCAGCCGGTTGAACTCCCGGATCATTTCCAGATCGTTCATTCCGCACCTCAGAACGGCATATCGCCGTAATCATCGACCTGCGCGAACTTGGGCTTGTCATCCTCCGTCGTCTCCTTCGGAGACAGCAGCTCCACTTGGCTCGCGTCGACCTCGAAGGAATAGTGCTTCACGCCGTCCTTCTCGTAATTGCGCGTCCGCAGCTCGCCGGTGACCGCCACCTTCTTGCCCTTCTTGGCGTACTTGCCGACGATCTCCGCCAGCCCGCGCCACGCCGTGCACGAGAAGAAATCCGTCTCGCCCTGCTTCCGCCTGTTCACTGCCACCGAGAAATTGCACACCTGCACAGGCCCCTCCGCCGTGGTGATGGTTTTGGTCTCCGGATCGCGCGTCAAATTTCCAGTGATGATAACTAAGTTCATGCCTCTGCCTCCTTTACTTGCCACAGCGCCCACTCGCGCCCGCCGATCATGTACGCCCGCTCGAATGCCTCGTCCTGGCTCTCCGCCTCAATGGTCTCGTATCTGTACTCCTTCCGCCCGTTCCGCACGCGGAAATATTCCAGCTCGTATTTTCTCATGTTCTGTCCCCCGGCATCCTCGGCACCGCCACCTTTTCGCCGCAGCCCGGGCAGTACTGCGGGAACAGCCGGTTTTTGCCGCAGAACGGGCAGAGGCTGTCATCCTCGACCATGATGAGCACCACCGAGTCCCCCTCGTCCTCGCCCTGGAACATGTCAAAGCTCGCGTCCCTGTCAGAGTCCACCCGGAAGATCCACGCGGCCAGCTTCCCGTCGTGCGCCCAGGTCTGCTCCCGCCGGTGCATGAAGTCCCAGATGTCGTCCAGCGTCAGCTTGCCCTTCTCCTTGCGGATCACGATGTCCCTGCCGTTGTCCGTGTACTCCCATGACATTTTCGCCCTGGCCATCTCACGCCTCCTCTGTCTCGGTCAGCTCGCACCTGCACCACGGGCAGTTCGGAAACTCGCACTCCTTCGCAAACACCCGCAGAACCACGAACTGTCCGCAGTTGGAACACTTGAATGTGTCCGTGTACCCTCGGCCATCAGGATTGACCCTGATCCATACGCCCTCAGCTGCCATTGTCACGCCTCCCTGATGACCTGCGTCAGCACGTTCGCCACATCCGCCGGAATGCGCCCGGCCTCCGCGAAACGCACAACCAGCTGATTCAGTTGCGTCAGCTGGTTCAGCATCCGCGCGTTGCTGTGCTCGACGGCCTGCGTCTTGTTGTCGTTCAGCACGCTCTCCAGCGCCTCCTGCAGCACCCGGTACTTGGTCATGGTCTTGTCGGTGGAGCGGCTCCCGGTCACGCCATAGCGCTCCTGCGCCTCCTGCCACAGCCCCTCCAGCCGCTCGATCTCCGCCTCGATGATCCTGCGGTCACTCTCAATCATCTCCATACACCTCCCACGTGCGGAACGGGCACTCGCCCTTCACAATGTCGCGGATGTCGAACAGATACAGCTTCTCCAGATGCTGCCGGAACGCGCACTGCTTCTGCTCCTTGCCCTCTTTCATGCAGGTGAGGCACTCCCACTTCAGGGAGTAGTGGATGAGCCACTCCATTTCCTCGACCGGCACCGTCGTGAAATTCGGCAGCTTCTTGGGCTGCGGCAAGCCGTTCGGCGGATCAATCAGCACCGCCGTCCGCATCCGCTGCATCTCCGCCTGGATGATCTGCCGCTTTCGCATCGGGATCGTTGAGAGCAGCGCCCGCGTGCACTTCGCGGCCACCGTCATCAGCATCCGCATATCGCGCCACGCCCCGGCCAGCCGCGCCCGCTTCTCCAGCTTGGGCACCGACTGCAGCACCGAGTCCGCGAACCCCACGAACATCAGATAGTCCTGATACTCCCGGCTGTTCATCGGGAGCTTGCCGTCCTCGTCCAGCTTGAAATCGTCCATCTTCTCACCGTCCTGTGCTTCCGAATCCGTTCTCACCTCTGCCGATGTTCGGCAGCTCCTCCACGATCTCCACCGGCTCATACCGCACCGGGATCACCACCAGCTGCGAGATTTTGTCGTGCTGCCGCACGTAATACTCCCTGTCCCAGTTGTTAATCATCGTGACCAGAATCTCGCCGCTGTAGGTCTCGTCGATGAGGCCCGTGGTCGTGATGCCGTACCGTGAGCACAGGCCGCTCTTGCTGACCAGCAGCCCCGCGCAGCCCTCCGGCAGCTCCACGTGCGTCCCCGTCCTGACCACTGCATAACTGTGCGGAGGAACGGTCACCCGCTCCGCCGCGTACAGGTCAAGCCCCGCGTCCGTGTCGTGCGCCCTCGTCGGGGCCAGCGCCCCGGCATCAAGTTTCACCCGCATTGTCTTCAGCCCCCACTTCTGCGGTCAATCTTTCGAGCAAGCTCGCAATCTCCAGCGCGTCCATCGCCGGAATCTTTGCTAACTCGCAACCTGTCGCAAGCGCGATGTCACCAGCCGCCTGTAGCTTCGCAATGGCCCAATTGATTTTCTCCCGGTCAGCCATCCCCGCTCACCTCCATCTCTGTTCCAGTTTGAAATTCATTGTTCCGAACTTCCGCTTTTTCAGATAGTGCCATGTCAGCGCAACCAGCCCGCAAAACAGATTTTTTTGTGGATAGAAGAACGAATGGCCCTGACAAGTCACTACAACCACCCACTCAGCCATCCCACTTCACCTTCGTTCCACAACGTGGGCAATATGCCCACGAATGATCTGACAGCCATGCCCAGCACGCCCCGCACAAAGCATCCCCGCCCTTGATACCGCTGGCCCACTTCGGTTTCACTGGCTCCTGCTCTTTCAGTAAGGCAATGGCAGATTCAATGGCTTCCTCGACTTCTGACAATGTTACGTTGTCCATGTCTCCGTATCCAGCTTTTGTCAGGGCTTTGTTCAACGATTCGATTACCTTCTCCCGATCAGTCATCGTCGCCCCTCCTCCCGGACACCACCGCGATGAGCAGGACGCCCGCCCAGACGCTGAGCGGGATGATCCACAACAGATGCCATGCGCTAATCATGCTCGTCCTCCTTCACCGTCTTCATGACCCTCTGCAGCGTGAACACGTACTGCGAGAACCGCCTGTACGCCTGACTCCCAAGCGTGCAGTTGTTGACGCATCGGGTGAAGTACTGCTCCATCTCCCGCAGCGCGTCGCGGTCAACCTCGGTCAGCATCCCTCGTCATCCCCCCGTTAATACCCATCGTCCTGCAGCTGCTTCTTCACCAGCGCCACCAGCTCCGTGCGCACCGGCGGCGTGTAGCCCGCGATCATCAGCTGCTTGAGCCGCTTCACGTTCTCGTAGCTGTAGCGCTTGCTGTTCCCGCGCCCGTACTCCTCGCCGATCCCGTACTTCCTCGCCTTTGCCGACAGCGTCTTCCACTTGTTCGCGCCCTCCGGCTTCTTCAGGTCAATGCCCAGCACCAGGGCGCACTCTTCTTTCGTCAGTCTCGCGGTCTTCACA
>OCTW011570051.1_pt1 | contig 15136 bp, 9 predicted proteins | sample 1539671 | NCBI WGS metagenome assembly OCTW01 (sample SAMN02144230, study PRJEB22623) | gut metagenome | biome: sheep rumen | host: Ovis aries | place: New Zealand
TGGATAGATTTGTAATGATTGCAACCACTTGAAAAAATGCTAAAGCGTTGTTCAACTGCGACTTCATTCTCAAATCTGTTACATTTAGAACAAAGTATTAACAAGTTAAAATGTAACAAAAATGAGTTATTTCTTCACAAGTGAAAGTGTAAGCGAGGGCCATCCCGACAAGGTGGCCGACCAGATCAGCGACGCGTTGCTGGATGAGTTCCTTCGTCATGACCCCGAGAGCCATGTGGCTTGCGAGACGCTGGTGACCACCGGCCTGGCCGTGGTGAGCGGCGAGGTGACGTGCAACGGCTATGTCGACGTGCAGACCACGGTGCGCGATGTCATCCGCGAGATTGGCTACACCAAGGGCGAGTACAAGTTCGAGGCCGAGAGCTGCGGCGTGCTCAGCGCCATCCATGAGCAGAGCCAGGACATCAACATGGGCGTCAGCCGCAAGGCCAAACGGGACCAAGGTGCCGGCGACCAGGGCATGATGTTCGGCTATGCCTGCCGCGAGACCGACGAGCTGATGCCGCTGCCCATCACGCTGGCGCACATCATCCTGCAGGAGCTGTCGCGTATCCGCCGCGAGGGTAAGCAGATGAAGTACCTGCGCCCCGACGCCAAAAGCCAGGTGACGGTGCAGTACAGCGACGAGGGCAAGCCTGAGCGCATAGACACCATCGTGGTCAGCACGCAGCACGACCCCGATGTGGAGCAGGAGCAGATCCGCAAGGACGTGGAGAAGGTGCTCCTTCCGCGCGTCGTGAAGCGCCTACCGAAAAAGGTACAGAAACTGTTTGTCATGCCTGGTAGGCAGGCGGGACGCCTGCATGCAGCCGAGACGGCTGCGCTCCCGATGAAGCTGTTTGTCAATCCGACGGGCAAGTTCGTCATCGGCGGACCTCACGGCGACACGGGCTTGACGGGTCGCAAGATTATCGTAGACACCTATGGCGGACGCGGTGCGCACGGCGGCGGTGCATTCAGCGGCAAGGACTCGTCGAAGGTGGACCGCTCGGCGGCCTATGCCACGCGCCATATCGCCAAGAACCTGGTGGCGGCTGGAGTCTGCGACGAGTGTCTGGTGCAGGTGGCCTACGCCATCGGTGTGGCCGAGCCTGTGGGCCTCTACGTCAACACGTACGGTACGGCCAAGGTGAAGATGAGCGACGGCGAGATAGCCGAGAAGGTAAAGAAACTCTTCGACCTGCGCCCCTACGCCATCGTGGAGCGGTTCGGCCTGAAGAATCCCATCTTCCGTCCCACGGCCGCCTACGGCCACATGGGTCGCGACCCCTACGAAGCCGAGGTCACCGTCTACAAGAACGGCAAACCGCAGCAGAAGAAGGTACAGTTCTTCGGCTGGGAGAGGCTGGATGCGGTCGATATGATCAGGGAGGGTTTTGGAATAGGAGGAAAGTGAAGGGAGTATGATTTCTTTTAATAACAAGGACTAATGATGAGGTTTTTTCTGTGTTTGACGGCAGCGGCGGCGCTGACGGTTTGTTCGTGTTCGGGCGGAAAGGATAAGAGTAGTGGCTGGACGGACACGATAGAAGTGGAAACGGTGGTGGTAGGCAACATGGAGGCATCGGCCGAACGCAACTATGTAGGTTCGGTAGGGTCGGAGCGCGAGGTGTCGCTGTCGTTTGCATTGGGAGGCCGGTTGACGAAGGTGGCCGTCCGCAATGGAGAGCATGTTGTGGCAGGGCAGGTGCTGGCGGAGGTGGATGCGACGAGGGCGCGGAGTCTGCATGCAGCATCGCTTGCGACGCTACGACAGGCCGAAGACGCCTACCGCCGGTTAGAGGCTGTGCATAGGGAAGGCGGAATAAGCGAGGTGCGCTGGATGGAGATGGAGACGGACCTGGAGAAGGCGCGTCAAGCGGAGACGAGCTCGCGCAAGCAGCTGGAGGATTGCACGCTTAGGGCACCGTATGCAGGAGTTGTGTCGTGCGGGGACCACCTCGTGGGAGAGGAGATGAAACCCGGAGAGATGTACTGCCGAGTGCTGGACATGGAGAGGCTGAGAGTCAACTTCTCGGTTCCGGAGCAGGAGATAGCGCTTATTGCGGTTGGGGACGAGGCGACAGCCACTGTGTCGGCCCTTGGCGACCGCGAGTTGCGTCTGCGAGTGTCGGACAAGGGGATGAGGGCTAATCCGATGGGGCACACGTATGCGGTGCATGCGACGGTGACGGCCGGCGAGCGCACTGGCCTTCTGCCCGACATGGTGACGAAGGTGCATGCCACACTGGGCGATGGAGGCGGAATGGCGATACCGATGGAGTGTGTGCAGACGATGCCTGAGGGGACAATTGTGTGGGTGGTGAAGGACGGACGTGCGGAGCAGCGCCGCATTGCGGTGGGCGATTTTTTCAGTGGGGGTGTGTATGTGGAGAGAGGCCTTGCCCCAGGCGACACGGTGGTGGCAGAAGGCCGGCAGAAACTCTACAGGGGAGCGAAAGTAAAAACGAACCGATAGAGAGACATGGCACGCAAGGGTAGCTTGATAGAGGCGACGATGAGGAGTTTTCCCATACTGCTGTTCACCCTCGTGGTGACGGTCTTGATGGGTACTTATGCACTGCCTCATTTGAAGAAGAACGAGTTTCCGTCGATGGCCATGAAGCAGGGGGTGGTGGCGGTGGTTTATCCAGGAGCGACGGCGGAAGAGATTGAGGAGCAGGTGGCCGGGAGAGTGGAGGAGTATATCTTCACGTTTACCGATGTCGACAAGACGAGGACCTATTCCTACAGTCAGAACGGGATGTTGTATGTGTTTGTGACGCTGGTGCCTACGACGGAGAATACGAAGGTCACGTGGTCGCGCATACGCGAAGGCTTGTCGCTGTTCCGTGTCACGGACCTGCCGCAGGGGGTGGTGGCGACGGCAGTGATGGACGACTTCGGCAACTCGTCGTCGCTGCTGTTGGCCATAGAGAGTGCGGAGCGGTCGCCGCGCGAATTGGAAGCGGTGGCCAAGCGTCTGTCGACGCGGTTGCGCAGCATTGCCGAGATGGGCAAGATAAGCGTGGTGGGCACGCAGAAGGAGGAGATAGCGGTCTATATGGACCCGATGAAGCTGACGCAGTATGCCGTCTCTCCATCGATGGTGTCGGCAGAGCTGGCGGCGCATGGGATGCGCACCCTGTCGGGCAGGGTGAACAACGAGGATGGGAACGCGATTGTGCATGTGACGATTCCTTTCGGCAACGTGTATGACTTGAACGAGCTGATAGTCTTTTCCGATCCTGCCACAGGGCAGACAGTGCGCCTGCGTGACGTGGCGACCATCGAGCCGCAATACGAGAGGTCGAAGCCCCACATCAAGTACAGCGATTCGCTGTCGAGAGGCAACCGCTGCGTGATGCTTTCGGTGGAGATGCGTCCGGGCAACAATGTTGTCGACTTCGGCAAAGACGTAGAGAAGATAATCAAAGACTTTGAAACGACGGTGACGCCCGACATACATATACACCGCATCACGGACCAGCCGAAGGTGGTGGACAGTTCGGTGCGTTCGTTTCTGAGAGACCTGCTGGAGGCGGTCTTTGTGGTTATACTGGTGATGCTGCTGCTGTTTCCGCTGCGCACTGCGCTGGTGAGTTCCACATCGGTTCCGATATGCATTGCCGCGACGCTGGGCATAATGTATTTTCTTGGGTTCGAGCTGAACACGGTGACGCTGGCTGCTTTGATTGCGGTGCTGGGAATGGTGGTGGACGACTCGGTGGTGGTTATAGACGGATATACGGACCTGTTGAGCGTGGGCCATTCGCGATGGTATGCGGCGGTGGTGTCGACGACGAAGCTGGCCAGCTCGATGCTGTTTGCCACGCTTTCGATTGCGGCCATGTTCTTTCCCATGCTGCTGATAATGAAAAATGGAGTGATGGGCGAGTTCATCAAGCTCTTCCCGTGGACCATACTGATAGCGTTGTCATGCAGTTTTCTCTACTCTGTGCAGGTGATACCGTTTTTCTCGTCGCGACTGATACGCCGCCGCGACGACAAGAAGGGCTCTGCCTTCGAGCGGTCGCAAGAGCGCTTTTTTATGTGGCTGCAGCGAGGCTACGAGCGGCTGTTGCGTTTCTGTTTCCGCCACAAGGCATTGACCTTGATCAACGGAGCGATGTTCCTGCTGCTCGGAGCGTTCCTCTTCACACAGTTGAACATCCAGATACTGCCCAAGGCAGAACGCGACAGTTTTGCCGTGGAGCTGCACCTTTCGGCAGGCTCTTCGATTGACGAGTCGTGCGAGGTAGCAGACTCGCTGGCGTCCATAATGCTCAAGGACCCGCGGGTGAAGAGCATCACGTCGTTCATGGGCATGTCCTCGCCGCGCTTCCATCTTATGTATGCGCCGCAACTGCCGGCAGACAACTATGCCCAGTTTATAGTGAATACCGTCAGCGACGATGCGACGAAGGAGCTGATTGCCGAGTATGCGCAGCGCTACGAGAACTACTTTCCGAAAGCGCAGATACGTTTCAAGCAGATGGACTATCAGCCTGCGGTGTCACCGATAGAGTTCTATATCAAGGCCGACGACTATGCCAAAATAGAGCCTGTGCGCGACTCGCTGCTCCGCATCATGAAGCAGGATTCCAAGCTGTTCTACGTTCATTCCGACTACGACGAGACGCAGGCCATGGTGGATGTGGTGCTCAAGAACGACATTGCGGCGAGGCTCGGCATCACGCAGACATCGCTCTCGCTGTTTTTGAGCGGTGCACTGTCGGGCACCAATCTCACCTCGTTGTGGGACGGCGACTACAACATTCCGATAGCCATTTATTCGGAGGGGAAGCAGACAGTGGACTTTTCCACGCTGGGCGACATGCTTGTGCCCGGGGCGCAGCCCGGTGCCTGGGTGCCGCTGCGCCTGGTGGCAGACATAAAGCCACATTTCCACCACAACAACCTGCCGCACCGCAACGGAGTGCGGTGTGTCACCGTATCGGCCGATGTGATAGCCGGGACCGGGCAGATACAAGAGTTCTACAAGATAAAGAGGGCACTCGACAAGATGGACCTGCCAGCCGATGTGACCGTCGAGATGGGCGGAGCCTATGCCGTATCGCAGCGCATGCTGCCGGATTTGATTCTTTCTGTTCTGGCGGCCATCGGGGTCATGTTCCTGGTGCTCATTATCCACTATGGCAAGCTCGGCATATCGCTTCTTTCCATCTCGATGTCGGTACTGTGTGTGTTCGGTGCGATATTCGGGCTGTGGATGTTCGGGCTCGACTTTTCGGTGACGGCGACCCTGGGCACCATATCGCTGGTGGGCATCATTGTGCGCAACGCCATCATCATGTACGACTATGTGGCGGAATTGCGGAACAAGGAGCTTATGTCGGTGCGGGATGCGGCGTTCACGGCGGGTTTGCGGCGACTGCGTCCCATCTTCCTGACCTCGGCCACGACGGCACTGGGGGTCATACCGATGATACTGGCAGGCACTATGCTGTGGATGCCAATGGGCGTGGTTATTTGTTTCGGCACAATACTAACACTACCATTCGTCATCACCATTCTGCCGGTGGCCTACTGTGTGGCGTTTGAGAACAAGAAGCGCCAGAACTTCCGCCCCTACAGGGAACGGGTGAAATAACAAACAGTCACAGAAATGCCGATGAACAGAAAGATTCAAGTCATTACAGCGGCGGCCCTGATGCTCGTGGCGACGGGGCTGCGGGCCCAGACGCTGACCCTCGACAGCTGCATAGCCATAGCACGCAGAAACAATGCCAACATCCGCACCTCGATGCTGGAGATAGAGCGAGCCCGCGAGGTGAAGCGACAGGTGTTCACCAAGTATTTTCCGCAGGTGCAGGCGCGAGCCTTGGGCTATGTGGCTGCCGACCCACTCGTGAGGTTCGGGATTGACGACATTCAGTCGGCCGACATGCGCGACATACTGCACGACCTGTACAACCTGGTTGCCGAAATGGGAACCGACGTGCAGAACGAGATCTCCCTCATGAAAAGCGGTGCCAGCGCCGCCGCACTCGTCGCCCAGCCGATTTTCGCCGGAGGACGTATCGTGACAGGCAACCGGTTGGCCAACCTCGGCGTCGAAGCAGCAGAGCTGCAGTCGCAAGTCCAGATGCGCGATGTGGTGGAAGCTGTCGAGTCGACGTTCTACCTTGTTGTCGGGCTGACGGAGAAGGAAGCCACCGTAAGCGCTGCACTGTCGCTGATAGATTCGCTAGACCGCACGGTGCAGACCGCACTTGCCAACGGACTGGTGACCAAGTCCGATGCGTTGCAGGTGCAGCTGAAACGCAACGAGATGATGGCCAAGCGGCAACAGCTTGCAAGCGGGATCCGGCTTTCCAAACGGTTGCTGTGCAGCCAGATGGGTATCGACTACAGCGACAGCATCGACTTTGTGAACCCGGAGACGATAGAGCTTCCGCCGCTGGAATACAGGTATGCCGCACAGGGCGACAGTCTGCGCCCCGAAACACGACTGCTTGCCCTTGCCGTCGAGGCGGAGCGTCTCAACAGACGCATGACGCTGGGAGAGGCGCTGCCGCAGATTACGCTTGTGGGAACGGCATTCTACGGCAACCTGATAAAGCAAGAGTCCGCTGCCAATGCAGTGGTGCTGCTTTCGCTTTCGGTGCCGCTCAGTTCGTGGTGGGAGACATCGCACCGTCTGCGGCAGCACGATATCCGAATACAGGAAGCGACCATAAAACAAGAGCACCTGAAGCGAATGATGTCCATCGAGGAGGAGAAGGCCTACAGCGACATGGTGGATGCCTATATGCTCATACGGTCCGACTCGTCGGCGCTCGACATTGCCAGCGAGAACTACCGTATTGCCAACCTCAACTACCAGGCCGGAGCAAACACCCTATCGGACGTACTTCAGGCCCATACGCTGCTGCTCAGTGCGCAGAATGCTGTCACCGACCGCCGTATAACGTATATAATGTCGCGCCGTCGACTGTCGGATTTGCAGAAGCAGCGATAGCATAAACGGCAGGGTCTGGCGGAAATATTTTGCCAAAGTGTTTGTCATTCCGCACAAACTTCGTAGTTTTGCAGCGGATTTTAATACCGATAGAACGATGACGAAGCTGAGTGTCAATATCAACAAGGTGGCGACATTATATCGGCCGCCGTCGATGCCGACGGCCGTCTCACCGTTACCTTCGCTCCACATGGCGGTAACGCCAGCAACAGCCTATACCTTTTTGCCTATTATCCCACTCTATGTGCCGGTTTCCTCGCCGTCCCTGTCCTTCGCTCTGCCGGCATTGTCACCGCCGTCCTCCCTGCCGAGTGGCTGGGCGGCGCCATGCTCGAATACCTAGAAGGCAAGGTCCTCCCTGGCATCAAAGCCATCCAGGACTAAAAAGCTTATATATTTATGAAAAAAGAGGACTGTTTATTATGTCCTCTTTTTTTGTAAATAACTCTTTGCCATATTGGGATTTATTCGTATTTTTGCATTTTGAAAATATTGTAAAACTGATGGCAAAGAAGAAAGAAATCATAGAAGAACCGTTGGAGAAGCGCCTGTGGAAGGCGGCGGACAAACTGCGCAAGAATATCGATGCTGCAGAGTATAAGCACGTGGTGCTGGGACTGATATTCCTGCGCTATATATCAGTGTCTTTCGAAAGATTATATGCCGAACTGGTTAAGCAGCAGGCCGATGGCGCCGACCCCGAGGACCGCGAGGAATACCTGGCCGAGAATGTGTTCTATGTGCCGGAGAGTGCCCGCTGGTCTTACCTGGTGGCCAATGCCAAAAATCCGCAGATAGGAAAGCTGATTGACGAGGCGATGGATGCCATCGAGCGCGAGAACCGCTCGCTGAAGGGTGTGCTGCCCAAGGTTTTTTCCCGTCCTAACCTTGACCCCACGTCGTTGGGCGAGCTGATAGACCTTATTGGCAACAGCACATTGGAGAACACCAGCACGAAGAGTGCCGACCTGCTGGGCCACGTGTTCGAGTATTTCCTTGGCGAGTTCGCCCTGGCCGAAGGCAAGAAGGGTGGCCAGTTCTATACGCCGCGCAGTGTTGTGGAGCTGCTGGTGACGATGCTGGAGCCTTATCAAGGGCGTGTGCTGGACCCCTGCTGTGGCTCAGGCGGTATGTTTGTGCAGAGCGACAAGTTTGTGCGCCAGCATCAGGGACGCGTGGAGGATATCTCCATCTATGGGCAGGAGAGCAACCAGACCACCTGGCGCCTCTGCAAGATGAACCTCGCCATCCGCGGCATCGACGCTTCACAGGTGAAGTGGAACACCGAGGGGTCGTTCCTCAACGATGCCCACAAGGATGTGAAGGCCGACTTCGTCATCGCCAATCCGCCCTTCAACGACAGCGACTGGAGCGGCGACCAGCTGCGTGGCGACGCCCGCTGGCAGTACGGTGTGCCGCCTGCCGGCAACGCCAACTTCGCCTGGATACAGCACTTCGTCTATCATCTCGCTCCCAACGGTCAGGCGGGCTTCGTGCTGGCCAAAGGGTCGCTGACATCCAAGACCGGCGGCGAGGGCGAGATACGCCGTGCGCTTATCGACAAGGGTCTTATCGCCTGTATCGTCAACCTGCCCGCCAAGCTGTTCCTCAACACTCAGATTCCCGCCTGCTTGTGGTTCGTCAGCCGCAACCGCACCAAGAGGGCAGGGGAGATACTTTTCATCGACGCTCGCAATATGGGTCATCTTATCAACCGCCGCACGCGCGAGCTGACCGAGGACGACATCAGCACCATTGCCGACACCTACCACCGTTGGCGCGACGAATCCAAGGATTATGCCGATGTGCCGGGCTTCTGTGCCTCTGTGCCCGTCAGCCGTGTGGCAGAACTGGACTATGTCCTCACCCCCGGCCGCTACGTCGGTCTGCCCGAAGAGGAGGACGACTTCAACTTCGCCGAACGCTTCACCGCCCTCCGCGCCGAGTTCGAAGAGCAACTGAAAGAAGAAGAACGCCTAAACAAGTTGATACTGGAGAACCTGAGTAAGATAAAGATTGATTAAGCAATATGGATTATGGAAGAAAACAATAAATTCGACAATAAGTCCCTGAAAAAAGTTACTGGCAGAACTGCCGATTTTGAAGAACTATCAAAAGACTGCGTTGCTTTTGCAAATAGTCACGGCGGATATCTGGCAATTGGTATCGAGGATGGTGAGGACAAACCTGCACCAGAGCAAAGAATTCCCGATGATTTACCTGAAAAGATTATAAAACGCATCAATGAACTAACTATAAATGTTGCATTAAGACCAGAAATAATAGATGCAGATAATGGTGGGCAGTATATGAAGTTGCACGTTCTTCCATCACAAGTGTCGATTGCAAGCACAACAAAAGGTGTTTACTATATTAGGGATCACGATTCAAGCAGGCCACTTTTGCCAGATGAACTAAGTAGGTTGATTACTGATAAGCCTGCATATAGTTGGGAGACTAAAGTGTCTCTAAAAATACAATGGCAAAAGGCTGATATTTCAAAATTAAACAAGTTTGTATTGGACATCAGGTCTTCCGATAGAGTGTCACAGTTTGTAAAAGAAAAAACAGATGAGGAACTCCTTTCTTATTATCAAATGATTGACGATGATGGATATCTGACAAATTTGGGGGTATTGTGGATAGGGAAACAAGAACAAAGAGCACGTTTGTTGTATTCACCCATTGTACAATATATTAAATATGATACAGAAGAGCACAAGGTGGATAAGAAAGTTTGGAGCGATTATAGTTTAAATCCTCAGGAATTATTGATAACCTTGTGGGAAAGCATTCCGGACTGGAGGGAATATAATGAGGTTTCAGAAGGCCTTTGGCGCAAGGAGCTGCCAGTATATGACGAAAAGGTTGTGAGGGAGTTGTTATGTAATGCCATTGTTCATAGACCATACACTACAAGAGGAGATATTTTTATCAAACTCTATCCTGACAGAATGACCATTACAAATCCTGGAGTTTTGCCAATTGGGGTGACTGTGAACAATATACTCCAAAAAACTGAAAAAAGAAACATTCATCTTGCAAACGTTTTTTATGATTTACATCTGATGGAGGCTGAAGGTTCTGGATATGACTTAATCTATGAAACTTTGCTGACCTCTGGCAAATGCAAACCTGTCGTTTATGAAGGTGATGACTATGTAGAGGTAACTGTGTATAAGAAGATTGTTTCCAAAGAATCTTCTAGAATATGCGATTTTGTGTCTGCAAATTACAAGATTAGCCAAAAAGCTTATATTTCTTTGGGAATCATTTTACAAAAAAAGTCAGTAACTGCAAGTGAGCTATCAAAAGAACTTCAACTTACAGATGGTAACCGGCTTCGCCCCTATGTGGAATCATTAATTACAAATAACATTATTTTACATAAAGGGTCTGGCCGTGGAACGAAATATGAGATAAATCCAGAGTTTGTTTCCACCACAAAAATGCAATTCCCAACAACATTGAAAACCATAGAGCCATACCGCCTTAAAGCATTGATACTTGAAGATCTAAAATATCATTCTAATAGTTTACTATCTGAAATAGCTACAAGGTTACCAGATGTAGATTACATGGAATTAGAAAGAATGGTTAGAACCATGGCTAAAGATGGTGAAATAACACCTATTGGTGGTCGTAAATATAGAAGGTATAAACTTAATGAGGATTCTTTTCTTGAAAAAAGTGGTCGAAAATAAGGTGTTTGGTGTGCATCTGTAGAAAAGAAAAACAACAACATGCAATATGTCAATATGTTATTTTCTTTTGCGAAGAAGAAAAAAGAAGGTGACAATAAAGAAAAAAGAGATTGTTCTATGAAAGAATGGAATTACTATACGTTGAGTGAAGAGGTATTTGGGTATAATAAAAAGTCTGTTGTAAAGGATTACTTTACAACTGAAGAAACCAGTTATTAAGGAGATTATTTAATAACTGAAAATAAAGAATAGAGAATGATATGAGTACAGAAACTGCAAATCTGATAGTGGCGTGTGCGTCGTTGGTGGTGATGGTGGTGACGCTTATTGTCGCCTGTGCGACATTAACCTTTATGGTCAAGAACAGCAAGGGTTACCTGCGCAAGAAGCTGCGCGAAAAAGAAAGTCGCTATAACTCCTTGGATAACCTATGCAAAATAAGCCCTTTTTCTCCGATAGCTGGGATTGTAAACGACAAGCACTTTGAAGAACGTGATAAATTAGGACAAGAGATAGAGGATATTAAAGAAAAGTTGTAATATGAGCGAATGGAAAGAATATAAGTTGGGGGAATTGATTAAAGATATTGCCGCAGGCCCGTTCGGCTCTAATCTAAAAGTAGAATGCTTTGTGGAGTCGGGCTTTCCAATTATTGACGGGGCAAATCTAAAGGGGATAAGAGTGACTGATAATATAACAAAATACGTCACAGAAGAAAAAGCAAGGAGCCTTCATAGAGCTATAGCTAAAAGGAATGATGTAGTAGTAACTATTAGTGGAAATGTAGGACAAATTTCATACATACCGGACGACTCAAAATATTTGGAATATTTAGTTTCGCAAAGACAATTCAGAGCAACGTTTGATGTAACAAAAGTTGATGTTCCATTCTTAGTATACTATTTTCATACAAGAGTCGGTCAGCATAAAATTCTATCTTTTGCAAATCAAGTAGGGGTTCCTGCATTAGCACAGCCAATAAAGAACTTTAGAGAAATAGAATTAGCACTTCCGCCACTTGACGAGCAGAAGCGGATAGCTGGGGTGTTGAGTTCGTTGGATGATAAGATAGATTTGTTGCATCGGGAGAATGCAACCCTCGAAGCCCTCGCCGAAACCCTCTTCCACCACTACTTCATCGAAAACCCCGCCCCCACCTGGAAAGAAGGCAAACTGGGAGACTATGTTATTGAAACAATAGGTGGAGAATGGGGAACGGAGACACCTGAAGGTGAGTGCGGTATGCCAGTACGATGTCTAAGGGGTGCGGATGTTGCTGACTTGAATGACGGGATTGCGACAAGAACACCTCTTCGATATGTAAAGCCAAGCAAATACGAGAAAATCAAGCCGAACAATGGAGATATTATCCTAGAAATATCTGGCGGTACGGATACTTGCTCCACAGGCAGAGTGGCATATATTAATGAAGGAGTAAAGCAATTGTTCGATTACCCTATTGTATTTTCAAACTTTTGTAGATTGTTACGTGTAAAAGAAGAATACACATACTTTGTATATTGCTATTTTCGTCACTTACATAAACAAGGTGAATTCTTTAATTTAGAGAATGGTAGTTCGGGAATACATAACTTAAACTACAAGGCCGCTTTATATGATGATTTAGGTTGGCCGGTGCCGACAGATGAGAAATTGGTGATAGAATTTGGAGAGAAGGTCAAACCTTATTTTGACAAGATTAATACAAATAAGAAACAAGTATACACACTAATTCAGACTAGGAATCTTTTGCTACATAAACTGATGTCTAAGATTGACAAAATATGATATTATGGAAAGGTTGAAGGAGCTAATAGAGAATCATTCTAGATGGAAATCATTGTTGGAATATGTGAGGAGAATAGAAGCATATAGAGAAAATGATTTTAGTTCTTGTATTGAGAATACTAAATCATTATTAGAAACTATTGGGAAAGAAGTATGTAAAATTAATGGAATTGAAGTAGACAATAATTCAACTGTAAATGGGGTAATAAAACAGGCATTTAAATCTTTAGGGTATTCTTCAAGTAACATAACACGACAAATATCTACTTCATTGGCAACAATAGGGCAGTGTATTGGAGAAATAAGAAATGAAATTGGAATAACTTCTCATGGGAAAACATTGCAGGAAATAAAGGATTGCAATAAACATGTTGATGATTTTACCAAAGATTTTTTGGTAGACTCTATTGAGGCGATATCCTGCCTTCTTATTAATTTAGTAGAACTTAAGTCGTATAATAGCATTAGTAAGCAGGATGATATTGTGCTGTATGATAATTGTGAAAAATTTAATGATTATTGGGATGATTACTATAGTGAATACAAAATGGGTGATTATTCTTTTTGTGCGAGTGAAATACTATATTCAATGGATTACGAGGCATATATAACAGAGCTGAATGCTTATAATGAATACTTAAAAGAGTCTATGGATGAATAAGTTGAGCGAAAAAGCTATTGAGCAGTTTGCCGTAGATATTGTTAAATCAAATGGCTTTGACTATTATTATGGTCCTGATATCGCGCCTGACGGTACGACTCCCCTGCGGTCGTCGCCGAGCGAAATAGTGCTGCGAGAGAAGCTGGAATCTGCTGTGCGGTGGCTCAACCCGTCATTGCCTACTGCGGTGCTCGACGAGGCCGTCAAGACGGTGCTGCGTATCGGTTCCACCGACCTGTTGGCCGACAACGAGCGTTTCCACGAGCTGCTGACGCAGGGCGTGACGGTGTCGGTCTACGAACAGGGCGAAGAACGAGGCAAGAAGGTGTGGCTGGTGGACTTCGATGACCCGTGGAACAACGACTTCGTGGTGGTCAACCAGTTCACCGTCGTGGAGAACAGCCACAACCTGCGGCCCGACGTGGTGCTGTTTGTAAACGGTCTGCCACTGGTGGTGATGGAGTTGAAGAATGCCGCCGACGAGGAGGCCACCATCACTGCCGCCTACAACCAGATAGAGACTTACAAAGCGCAGATACCGTCGCTGTTTGTATACAATGAGCTGATCGTCATCTCCGACGGCCTGGAAGCCCGCGCGGGCTCGTTGTCAGCAGGACTGAGCCGCTATTCGGCCTGGAAGAGCGAGGACGGCGAGACCGTAGCTTCGCATCTGGTGGGCGAGCTGGAGGTGCTGCTGCGCGGTATGTTGAACAAAGAGACCCTGCTCGACCTTGTGCGCTCGTTCACCGTCTTCGAGAAAGACAAGCACGAGGACAAGGCCACCGGCCAGCTGACCATCACCACGGTGAAGAAAGTGGCCGCCTATCATCAGTACTATGCCGTCAACAAAGCTGTGGAGTCCACCCTCCGTGCCACAGGCATCAACAGCGCAGCTCCCAGGGCTGCCGAATCGCCAGAGAATTTCGGATTCAAGACCGTCAAGGAACAACAGACCGGCGACCATCGCGCCGGTGTGGTGTGGCACACGCAAGGCAGCGGCAAGTCGCTGTCGATGGTGTTCTACACAGGCAAGATAGTGCAGCGGCTGAACAACCCCACGGTGGTCGTCATTACCGACCGCAACGACCTCGACGACCAGCTCTTCGAGACCTTCGTGGCCTCCAAACAGCTGCTGCGTCAGACACCCGTGCAGGCCGATAGCCGCGACCATCTGAAGCACCTGCTGCAGGTGCAGTCGGGAGGCGTGGTCTTCACCACCATACAGAAATTCCAACCTGAGGAGGGCAACCGATATGACCTGCTGACTAATAGAACCAATGTGGTTGTCATTGCCGACGAGGCGCACCGCACGCAGTACGGCTTCGGCGCCAAGACCCGCGAGGTGCGCAACGAGGCCGACGAAGTGGTGGGCTCGGAAATCAAATATGGCTTCGCCAAGTACCTGCGTGACGCGCTACCCAACGCCACCTATATCGGCTTCACCGGCACGCCTATCGAACTGAGTGACAAGAATACCCCTGCCGTTTTCGGTAACTATATCGATGTCTACGACATAGCGCAGGCTGTGGAGGACGGGGCCACGGTGCGCATCTACTACGAGAGCCGCCTGGCCAAGGTGGAACTGAGCGCCGAAGGACGCAAGCTGGTCGAGGAACTGGACAAGGAACTCGACGTGAAAGAGATGGACGATGTGCAGAAAGCCAAAGCCAAATGGACGCAACTGGAAGCCCTTATCGGCAGTCCCAACAGGGTGAAGAACATCGCGCGCGACATCGTGGAGCATTTCGAGGCGCGCCAGCAGGTGTTCGAGGGCAAGGCGATGGTGGTGGCAATGAGCCGAAGGATTGCCGTTGAACTGTACGATGAGATAGTGAAGCTGCGTCCCGAATGGCACAACGACGACCTGCGCAAGGGGGCTTTGAAAGTGGTGATGACCTCCGCGGCCTCCGACGGACCGGCCATAGCCAAACACCACACCACCAAGACCGAACGCCGTATGCTGGCCGACCGTATGAAAGACCCCGACGACGAACTGAA
>OCTW011593483.1_pt1 | contig 15136 bp, 12 predicted proteins | sample 1539671 | NCBI WGS metagenome assembly OCTW01 (sample SAMN02144230, study PRJEB22623) | gut metagenome | biome: sheep rumen | host: Ovis aries | place: New Zealand
TTCTGGTGCTTTATTGACACCATTTTCCATAGTGTCGAAAATGATTTCTAATAATTTATCAACGTTATCATCTAAAACGGATTCTTCAAGTTCACCAGCTTCGATGGCTTTAATAATATCGTCCGCTCGATCTGGGTTGCCTGGCATTTCAAGTTGGTTACCACATTTTAAGGAGAGAACACTATCGTTATTGCCACCCCAGTCGGTAACGACTAAACCATCATAGCCCCATTCTTTTCTAAGGATGTCACATAATAAGTGTTCGTTTTCGTTAGCGTACACTCCGTTAATTAAGTTATAGGAAGACATGATACTCTTGGTGCCACCTTCTTTAACGGCGATTTCAAAAGCGGTCAAATAAATTTCCCTGAATGTTCTTTCGTCAACGATACTATCTAAAGTCATTCTATTTTCTTCTTGGTTATTACAAGCAAAGTGCTTAATACAAGAAGAGATGCCATTAGATTGAATACCTCTAACATAACCCGCGGCCATTTTACCGGCTAAATATGGGTCTTCTGAGAAGTATTCGAAGTTTCTACCACAAAGTGGATTTCTTTTAATATTTAAGCCTGGGCCTAAAAGGATATTAACTTTTTGTACAGCGGCTTCTTGACCTAATCTTTGACCTAATCCTTCTCCGAGTTCTGGGTCCCAAGAGTTAGCCATTGTAGCGGCAGTTGGATAACATGTTGCAGGGATAGAAGCGTTTAAACCTAAGTGGTCCGCCGCAGCGGCTTGTCTTCTCACACCATGTGGGCCATCGCTTAAAAAAGCGCTTGGAATGTTGGCTTCTAAAATATCTCTTGTTTGCCAAAAGTCTTTACCGGTTACTAAACTTGCTTTTTGCTTTAAAGTAAGTTTATCGATAATGTCTTGGTATTTTCTTTCCATAATAATCTCCTCACATCTTAACGATGCACATTATTTATATATAAGACTCGTAAGAATAGAATAACATATTTTATCAATATTTTATATAAAATTGATAAGGGGCATTATTAATGAGGCACAATAAAACCATTAACAAATACACGTGCAGGGTCTTTTTATTAAGAGATGGCGTTTCATCACTTGCAAATGACCAATAAAAAACTCAAGTCAAGTCGACTTGAGTTTGTTTTTAAATAAAGTTTTTTTACTTCATTGATTCCATCCAATCAAAGAGATTAACGGTATTACCATTAGCGTCTTTAACTGGAACGGTTGATGGAGCGCTGATATTGTTTGGATCAGCTTGGTCGAATTCAACTTCATCACGGAAGATATAAATCCATGACCAGTGACCATCATAGTTATTGCCTCTTGGATTACCTTGTGTACCACGGACATCAACGAAATATGAGAGGTGGACGTCTTTAGCGCCAGCGCTCATTAATCTTTGATATGTGGCAAGAGTGAAGTTATTTGGATTAACTGTTCTATCGTTAGCGGCGTGAACAAACCACATTGGTAAATCTTTAAGTTTAGCAATATCGCTATCTTCAACGAATGAATCGCTATATGCTTCACAGCATGGATAGAAACCTCTAAAGAAGTTACCGTAATTGACCGCCATTTCCATGGTCATATATCCGCCATTAGAACATCCACCAACGAATATTCTCTTGGTATCAATATCGCCATTATCAGCAATGAATTTATCGATTAAGGATTTTAATGTTTTGGTATAAATTGAGTGGCCTGTACCACCATTATTGCTACCTGTACCACTATTCATCCACATAGTTGGAGTTTGAGCGGCTAAAACATAGGCGCCTTTTTGTTGACCTTTAACGAAGTGCGATTGAATCTTTTCGTTACCGAGCTCAGTGACGTCATTACCTAAGATTGCGATATCTGGATCAGTACCACCTTCACCAGCACCATGTAACCAAATGACTAATGGATTCAAAACACCATCTTCTCTTAATCTATCTGGTTCAAAGCCTTTATAAGTTAAGGTATATCCTTCAGCGGTATGGCTCTTTGCTTCGCCCCATTCTCTAGTGGAAGTAACGATTCTACTTCTAATTCTATTAACGGTTAAGTTAGAGAATGAATCTTCACCAGCGATTAAAGTACCGGATTTAATGGATACTTCAGCGGTGATATTACTGTTCCATTGGTTCATATTATTATATGTGAAGCATTGGGCACCGCCAGAAGCACTATAAGTGCTAGAAGTGACTTCTAAAGAGAAACGAATATATTTTGATTCGGCATCATTGGTAATAGTACCTTCAGGGTCACACAAATTAACGCTTAAGATATTTCTATTTGTGTTATTAGTTCTAACATTAAATTCAACCTGACTAAGATCGCTAGCCTTGACTGGGTATTCAAGGTTTAATTTGACGCCCTCAATAGCAGGACCAAATTCAAAACCTTCCACTAAATAGTCAACGGTTAATGGATCATCGACAAAAACTTTTAATACTTTATCAAAATAGCCTTCTTTACTGACAGTAATACGTGCCATACCACCATTAATGCCTTCGATTGTGCCGTTAGCATCAACAGTAGCGATGTTATCGTTGTCAGAATGATATGAAACGCCTTCAACATCGCAAAGGACTTTTGTTCTTTGATCGAGTTCAATGACTGGTTTTTTGATGGACGCATTTAATATTTTTCTTGCTGTTTCAACAGTACCTGGTTCATTAGAACCTTTGGACTCTCCCCCTTCATTATGACCACCACCACAGGCAGTAAGACCAACTAAAAGAGCAAAGGAAGAAACAGCTAAAGGGAATAATAGTTTTTTCTTCATAGTTTAATTAAGAGAGGGTTCGGTTCAACCAAACCCTCTTTTCCTTTCATCAAATAGCTTATTAAGCTAATGTGGCTTCGATGTAGTCTAAGTTTGGACCTTGTGAGCCAGTAACTTCGAGAACAAATGTATTGAGGCCGCTATTAACAGCAATACTACCTAAGTTAACTGGTTGCCAATCTGTATAACCAGTTGTTTCGATTGTTTTGCCTGTTAAGTCCATAGCGGTTTCGTTAACTTTGATGCTAACGTTAGCGGCTAAATCATAAGCACTAGCAGCAGCGCCGACTAAGACGATGGAGATTGTGCCAGCTTTTGGTGAGTTGAACTTTAAGGTAACTTTGCTTGTTTGATTGAAGTAACCTAAAGACATACCACCAGAAGCACTTTCAACATCTTCGATTGGTGTTTCACCACCATCGTGGCTTGGACCAATACCCCATTGTGGATAACCCCAGGAACCAGCGTCACAATAGAATTCACCAGCTTCGAATTCCATGCGGACAGCACTACCAGCGACTAAGTCATATGTTGTAACGGCTTGAGCGGCTTTAACTCTGACTGCGACTTTTGCAGCCCTCATGCCTTCTTTGCTAACTGTGATTTCAGCACTGCCAGCCGCAACAGCAGTAATTAAACCAGTATCGCTAACTGTAGCAACAGCAACATCGGAAGAAACGTATGAAACACCAGTGGTCGCGGTTGTTAATTGTTGTGTACCACCAATTTCTAATGTAACGCTTGTTGGATCAACAACGATTTTTTCTAAGACGACGGCAGGAACAATGTTAAGTTGTAATTTTTCTGTGGTGTAGATTAAGATGTTATCCATATTAACACCAGAATTACCAATTAATTCGACTTCAAAGACGTTATTGCCGACGACTAAGTCTACATCGCCTAACATAACTGTATGGAAATCGTAATAGTTATTTGTATCACCATCTTCTGGACCTTCAACAACTTTGCCTGTCAAATCGACAGCAACATTATTGAATTTCACAGATAAATTTGTGGCTAAATCAACCTGTTGAGCATAGGCCATAGTGAGACCGAGGCCAACTTTTGCCGCTTTATCAGATGTGAATGTGAGGATTTCTTTACAACCAGTGTATAAGTTACCAATGCTTGTTCCATCTTCGGTTGCGCCGTTGTTGTTTTCAACTGGTGTATCAAATGGTCCGCTGTACCATTGTCCATAGAAATAGGCACCCCAGCCTTCTTCTCTACCAGCAATGTGTTCAGCTTGTTCTAAGCCGAGGTAGTAGTCAGCTGGTTTTTCTGGAGCTTTAACGACTGTGATAGTAATGCTACCTGTGGCAAAACCATCTTTTTTAGCGGTGACTCTAGCAGAGCCTGGAGCAACCGCGGTCACTAAGCCTGTTGCGCTAACAGAAACGATTTCTGGACTTCTTGTACCCCATTCAACGCCTTCTTGGTCAGCGTGTAATTGAACTGTTTCGCCAACTTGGAGTTCTTTTTTATCACCTTCAGCGGTGACGTTAATTTTGACTTCTTCTTCCACATCACTGGTATCTGGAATATTGGATTGACCACCTTCTTTAGAACCATCGGCTGGTTTCGCACCACAACCGGCAAGACCTAAAGCAAGGAGTAAGGCACCAGTAAGTACTGGAAGTAATGCTCTTTTTGTTTTCATTTGTGTTTTCCTTTCTCAAAAATGATTTTTCTTATTAAGCAAAGGATAAATACTATTCCTTCCCTTAATAATTAAGCATTGTAATGTAGAAACTATTATTAACATGGCACACATAAAAAGTGTTTAAAATCCACATCAAAGTATTTCTAATTGCAAAGACATTTTATAAATAAAAAATAATTATGGAAAAGACTATTTCATAACTTTAGTTATTTTAGACATAATCTTACAATTATCAGTATAGATTTGACACAATAATCATATTGATTAGATGGCAATCTTTAACTTAAAGATGTTATCTTTAGTTTCAAATTCCATCTTGCCATCGTACTTTTTAACAATATAGGCAATCGATTTTGTACCATAGCCGTGATATTTCTTATTATCCTTTGTGGTTTTAATCGATCCATCATGATTGAAAGATATTTCACCTTGATAATAATTTGTTTCTTCAATTAAAAGGACACCGTGTTTCTTTGAAGCAGTTAAAGAGATGACGCGTTTATCTTTTTTATCAAAAGCTTCCGCTGCTTCAATAGCGTTATCGATGATGTTCACTAATAAGAAATATACATCACTGCTCGCCATGTCTTTAAAAGCTTCGCCATCCACTAAAGCGGTTAATTCAACGCCTACCGAATTGCAGTAGATGAGTTTTTCTTGAATTAAAGCGTCGATATTAACATTGCCGGTTTGAATAGAACTATCGTAAAAATTGAGCGATTCTTCTAACAAGCAGAAGTCTTCGTCTGTTAAATTACCTTTTTGTTCTTTAAGCCTTCTTAATTCTTTTCTTAAATCATGACACTTCATGTTTATAAAATTAATGTTATTTTCCATCATTTCTTGTTGTCTAATCTTAGAATTAAGTGTGGCTTTGATAATCGTTGTTTCTTGACGGTGTTCCATCACGCGGAAACCACCAACAACAAGAGTGTCAAAAATAATGCAGAATATGATGAGAGAACCCGCTAAAATGCCGCGCATTGTCGAATCCCACCATATTCTTTGTGAAACGAAAACATTGACCACGTTAGCGACTAAAAACACCAATATACCTAAAACGACGACGTTAATTGTGCCAATGATATATTTTGAATATTTGATATAAAACCTCGCAATTAAGAAGTAGCACGCTACAAAAACACCCACTTTGATATTGTAAAGAAGAATGTTATAAATCAAAGAATAGTTAGCCTCGCCTACCGCTTTATAGATCACACTATTTAAGCCTGTGTCTAAAATAATAATTCCCCACTGATAGGCCATATGTTGGAATGTATAGGCAACAGATAAAAGAAGGAGAAGGTTAGGAATTCTAATTTTATAAGCAAAAAAGAAACCGACAAAAATAGTAGCTGTCGCTATAGCATAAACCGCAATATTGATGAATTCATTCCATTGCTCCGGCTTAAGGAAAAAATAAAGCCATATAACATCAAAAGCGCCACCACTACAAGCGATAATTAAGCCAATAGGTATAGCAATATACGCTTTAAAACGAAATGTTAAGCGGTGTTTGGTTAATAAAATACCTGCCACAATCATTTCGATGGTGAAAGAAATAAACATTGATAACAAAGTATTAAGATCCATTTCTATTCTCCTTCTTTTAAAACGTATTTTCTAAAAGTCTCCATAAAGAGTTTCTTCTTAGGGTGAGAAATAGCCACTACTTCGTCATTCACTAATTGAATTTCTAATTTTTCCACTCTTTTGATTTTAGAAGCGTTAACTAAATAACAGGAATTGCATCTAATAAACCAATACTTTTTTAGTTGTTCTTCGTATTTCTTTAAAGTGCCAGAAGTCATTAGTTCTTGTCCATTTGATAAATGGAAAATAATGTCATGAGCAATAACTTCGATATATAAAACTTCATTAATACTAATCTTATTAAAGCCGCCATCAGAAGGAACAACGATGAAATACTCGTTTTTCTTATATAGTTTCTTCATGACTTTTTCTAATCTTAAATAAAATGAAGCATACGTTAATGGCTTTAAAACAAAATCAATGGCGTCAACTTCATAACCACGTGTCGCATATTTTGCTAAATTCGTGGCGAACATGATAATAACTTCTTCGTCTTTTTCTCTAATTGTTCGAGCAACATCAATGCCATTCATCGCCGATAAGTTAATATCTAAAATAATGAAATCGTATTGACTTTTAAAGCGCATTAAGAAAGAGTCGCCATTTTCAAATGTTTGAATATCAAATTTAACATTTTTTTCTTTACTATATTGATCTAATAAAGAAAGACAATTAGTCAAGTCTTCTTGACAATCTTCTACGATAGCAACGTTAATTTTTACTAAATCCATTTTTAATAATTATAGCAAATTCATACACATATAGAAGAAAAAGAAAACCCCGTTCCGTAAGGTTCGGGGTTAATTAATTTAGTTAAGCACTAATTAGCTGTTTGTTTTATTGATTTCTTGAATGCCAACGGCTTGATAATCTTCAAGAGTCCAAACGTTATTGGAGTGAGCGCAAGCATAGAGGATGTTCTTTGCGGCTCTTCTTAATAAGATAGCACCATCGTGTGGAGTGGCATTGTATGTGTTAGCAGCAGCATAGGCGGCTTTATTTAACCATAAGTCATTACCAGCTCTTAAACCGATGTTTGTAGCCATGTAGTCAGGACCAGCATAGTCAGTAACGACGACACCATGGAAGCCCCATTCTTCTCTTAAGAGAGTGGTTAATAAGGCTTGATTACCACCAGCCCACCAAGAACCGACACAGTTGAAGGAGGACATGATACCTAAACCGCCTAAGTCAACGTAGAGTTCGAAGCCACGAGCATAGATTTCTCTTAATGCTTGTTCACTTGCCCAAACGAAGACACCAGCACGGCTATTTTCTTGTTCATTACATAAGAAGTGTTTCGCGTATGTATAGACACCATACTTTAAGGCACCTTGTGCAGTATGACCAGCCATTAAGCCAGCGATTAATGGATCTTCTGAATAATATTCGAAGTTTCTACCACCGAATGGAGAACGGTGAGTATTGATACCAGGAGCATACCAACCTGTTAAACCACGGGAGGCACCTTCTCTACCAATGGATTCACCCATTAATTTACCAACTTCGAGGTTCCAAGAGCAGGCGACGACGACTTCACTTGGATGACCTGTACCAGAGTGGAAGGCCGCACCAGGACCATCGTAGTCAACAGTGGCGGCTTTGCCGATACTGCTAACGGCAACTGTCTTGAAGGAACCACCATCAACGAGGTTTTGCATATCGCTAATGGATAATTGATTTAATAAGCTTTCCCATTTTGGATCATCCCAAGCAGCGTTCTTAAGATCTGCAAGGACGAGATCACCAGCTTGACCTTGTGTTGGGGCTGGTTCATCGATTTGATCGTCTTGGAAGTTGAAGTTTCTACCAGCTGTTTGGTTAGAAGTACCACCTGGGAAGTATTCCGCTAAAGCGGCTCTATTGATTTGGTTGGTATTTTTCCATGTGCCAGAGAAATCACTTCTGCTCAAGTATTCGATTGGTTCAGCGCCTGGACCACGTTCGACATCTTGGAAAATGTTCTTGTATTCTTTGCCTGTTTGATAAGAGGTCTTGAATTCGACATCTTCAGCAAGAGTTAATGTCTTGACATTTTCTCTATCAGCGACTTCTGTTTTGGCGAGATCCCAAACGTTTTCTCTAATGGAGAATTCATATTCACCTTTATCTAAGACATAGTAGCCTTTTTGTGTATTCCAGGAAGCGAAATCTCTATATTTGAATTCTAATTTATAGTCTTTAGCTTCGCCTGGTTGAATGAGTTCTGTTTTTTGGAAAGCAGTTAAGGCGTAGTATGATTTTTCAACACCACCTGGTGTGTATGGAGCGTGGGTATAGAGTTGGATGACATCTTTACCAGCAACTTCACCAGTGTTCTTAACTTGAACACCAACAGTGACTTTTTGTTCAACTTCGTCAACGGTGTATTCAACGATGGATTTATCGAATTTTGTATAAGATAAACCATGACCGAATGAATATTGGACTTCGTCTCTATATTTGTAATCTGGATCTGTCATACCACGTGTGACATAGTAACGATAACCAACGTAGATACCTTCTTGGTAGTTGGTGAATTTACCAGTAGAACCACCGGTATGTGTTAATGTGGTGTCGTTACCAAAGTTTTGGTAAGATGGAGCACTCTTAACATCATATGGCCATGTATCAACTAAGTGGCCGGATGGGTTAACTTTACCGCATAAGATTTCGGCAATAGCTTTTGTACCAGTTAAACCTGGGTGACCCATAAAGACAGCGGCATCGATTTCAACATCATCTAAGAATTCAGCTTCAATGACTGTTGGAACGTTTAATAAGATGATGACTTTTTCAAATTCATCTTCGAGCATTTCGATACAAGCGATTTCATTAGTTTTTAATTGTAAATCGCCAATGTTCATATCTTCGTCTTCGGAACCACGTCTTGTAATGACAAAGATAGCGGTATCAGAGAATGCTTTAGCGTCTTCTAATAAGGTTTTGCCACCTAATTCATCAAATGGTGTGTCATAAACGCTAACTGGAGGTTCATAATCGTATGGAGCTTTGGAGCTAACGATTTCAGAATAACCATATTTGTTGAAACCACACTGAATATCATAATCAGATGGAGCAACGGAAACTGTTCTTCTATTACTTTGATAATAGTTCTTAATCATGTTCATGAGGTTTGGATTGACTTCAAAACCTTCTTCTTGCATAGCGACTTCAAGCTTTAAAGCGGTACGTGGGAAAGATTTAACTCTACCATCAGTTTGGAAGGAACCAGAACCACCATTACCATAGAACAAACCATAAGCACATGAACCAAAGATGTTGACTTTCTTATTTTGTTCAAGGTTGAGTGGTAAGGTTTTGTTTCTATTCTTTAAGAGAACGGTACCTTCTTCTTGAATGGTAACAACGTTGTTTTCCGCTTCAGCAGCAGCTTCAAGAGCAGATGGTGAGTCATATGTTGGAACATAGGAACCACTCATTGTAGTTAATAAGTTTTGGAACGCAGTACTTGGTAAGAATGATGCGGCAGCGGCACTAAGAATAGCGACGACGCAGACAACTGGAATCAACCAGCCAGCCATTCTTTTCCAGATAATGACATTCTTTGCAGGACCTTGAGTAGACTTAGCAACGGCTTTCTTTTCGTTACGTGGGGCTTGTTTGTAGTTTTGTAAGGCTTCTTTATCTGGATCTTTGAATTTCATACGGCCAAAGAGCCAGTTGAGAAGGAAGTAAGTACCAACAAGAGCAACTGCCGCCACGATAAGGATGATTAAACCGATCCACCAATATTCAAAAATTGAGCGGAGGGAATAACCAGCAATAAAAGGCTTATCTAAGAATGACTCTAAGATAGGTAAATTTTGCATAAATAATCTCCTTTTCTTTAATTATTTAAGAGTTAAAGCATACAAAAGCTAGAGACTATGTCTAACTATTATCTTTAACGAATGCACATTAAGTATATCAATAATATAAACGCGTACAAACAGAAAAACATAAAATTGTCTATTTCTCACACAAACTTAGTCCATAAACAAAAAACCGTAAGTCTCAAAGGCCTACGGTCTAAAGCCTAATTAGAAGCTTTTAAGGAAGGAGTCTTACAATAAACACTTTTATCCGATTAAAACGGTGTGTTCTTTTTCGATTTCTTTCTCATCGCGTTTCTTGATGGAAATGGTTAAGACACCACTATCAAGTTTTGCAGAAATATCTTCAAGTTTCACTGTGTCACCAACATAGTATGAACGAGACCATTCGCCATAGCTTCTTTCTCTAACGATGTAGTCTTCGTCATTTTCATCTTCCTTATTTAAGGATGCAGCGACTTTAAGATAACCGTTCTCTAAAGTGATCTTGGTATCTTCTTTTTTAACTTCAGGTAACTCAATGAATAATTGATAGTTATCCTTGTTTTCTTTGATGTCAGTTTTCATCATATGTGATACGGAACAGTTGTTTGCTCTAAGGAAAAATCTGTCGAAAAATGGATCATAATTAGTAATATAATTTCTCATAATTTCAACCTCCTATATTACCTCTTTTAGCACTCAACCTCTTTGACTGCTAACACCATTATTATAACTAAAATTAGCACTCTGTCAATAGGACTGCTAATAATTTTTTAAACTTTTTTATTTAGATTAATTTATTAATCTAATTTTTTTAATATTTCTTCTAATTCTGGGGGCAAATTACAGGAAAATTCCCTATTTTTTAGATAATTTAATGGCCCTTTTATATCTAAGAATTTGAGTTTATAGGCGTGTAAAAATTGATTTTCAAAGTCAAATTCACGTTTAAAAACATTGTTAATTTTATAATCGCCATATTTAATATCACCCACTACATGATGGCGTATATATGACATATGTGCACGTATTTGATGCGTGCGACCTGTTAATAAGGATATATCTAATAATGTGTAATCATTAAAATTCTTAATTGGGTGATATTTTGTGATAGCTGGTTTAGCGCCACTTTTAAGAGGGGCCACCACCATTTTTTTTCTTTCAAAACTTTTTCTAAGTGGGGCGTCCACTACTCCGTCTTCATTAATTTGACCAGATACAAGAGTTAGATAATGCTTTTCAATTTGTGTATGGTCATTAAAAATTTTGCCCATTTCATCAGCGGCTTTATTGTTCTTAGCAAACACGCATATACCTGAAGTATCCTTATCTAATCGATGCACGGGCATCGCGGTTTTGCATAAATACTCAGAAACAAGAATATCTAAAGAAGGATGAGAAACATCACCATCTTGTTGGAGCAAAAGACCACGTGGTTTATTAGCAATCACGAAGTTATCATCTTCATAAATAACGATCGTTTTAATATCTAAGTCCATATTCTTATTATATTTTGCATGTTTCTATTTAGAAAAGTAACTATTTTGAATATAATAAACTCACGTGAGGTGATACTTATGTCAAAAGCGGATCAAATTTTTATTAATAACATGAAAGACATCATGGAAAATGGTTATTGGGATACCGATTTAAAGGTCAGACCACATTGGGAAGATGGTACTCCCGCTCACACCGTTAAAAAATTCTGTATTGTTAATAGATATAATCTTCAAGAAGAATTACCGATTCTTACTATTAGAAGAACCGCTTTTAAGAGTTGTATTGATGAAATCCTTTGGATTTGGCAAAAGAAATCAAATAATATTCACGACTTACATTCTCACATTTGGGACTCCTGGGCGGACGAAAATGGTTCCATCGGTAAAGCCTATGGTTATCAACTCGCTAAAAAATCAATTTATCCAGAAGGTGAATTCGATCAAGTTGATAGAGTTCTTTATGATTTAAAACATAATCCTCAATCTAGAAGAATTATGACTAATATTTATAACTTTGAAGACTTGCATGAAATGGGTTTATATCCATGTGCATACAGCATGACTTTTAATGTTTCTGGCGATACTTTAAACGGCATTTTAAACCAAAGAAGTAATGACATGTTGACCGCAAATAACTGGAACGTGCTTCAATATGCTGTCCTTTTAATGATGTTTGCTCAAGTTTCTGGATTAAAAGCTGGAGAACTAGTACACGTCATTGCTGACGCTCACATTTATGATCGTCACATCGATATCGTCAAAGAAGTTATTGCTAAGCCACAACATAAAGCTCCAAAACTTAAAATTAATCCAAATGTTAAAAACTTCTATGATTTCAAATTAGAAGACTTTGAATTAATTGATTATGAATACGAACCATTAGATAAAAAGATTCCGGTGGCTATTTAATATGATTATTTCCATTCTTAACTGTGATAAAGAATATGGTATCGGCAAACGTAATGGTTTGCTCTTTTCCTTACCAAAAGACATGAAATTCTTTAGAGAAACCACTCTTAATCATGTCGTATGTATGGGTGAAAACACTTTGTTATCATTCCCAAATGGCAAACCCTTAAAAAATAGAACAAATATTGTCTTATCTCAAGATCCAACACATAACTATGAAGGCGTTATTAACGTTCATACATTTGACGATTTCTTAAAAGCCATGAAAGAACATTCGGAAAATGATGTCGTATTTGTCATTGGAGGCGCCTCAATTTATAGACAAACACTACCATATGTTGATCAAGTATATTTAACTAAGGTCAACGCGATTGGTGGCGCAGAAGTTTTCTTCGTTAATCTAGACGAACATCCAGATTTTGAGTTAATTAAAGAAAGTGAACCAGAAATGGATGGGGATTTAGAAATCAAATTCACTATCTATCAAAATAAAAACAAGAAAGAAATTTTATAAACATGAAAAACAACATCTATCCAAAAAACTATGAAAGCCTTCTCGATTTAGTGGAAACCCAAAAAGCAATCAAATTAGTTAAAGATACATTCGAAAGAGAACTCGCTAGAGAATTAGATTTAATAAGAGTTAGTGCTCCACTTTTTGTCGAGCCTGGAACTGGTTTAAACGACAACTTATCAGGTTATGAAAAAGCTGTTAATTTTGTCGTCAACGAAAACGATAGAGAACTTGAAATAGTTCAATCTTTAGCTAAGTGGAAAAGATATGCACTTAAAAAATATGATATCGATGGTTTGTATACAGATATGAACGCTATTAGAAGATTTGAAGATACTGATAACCTTCATTCGTTATATGTTGACCAATGGGACTGGGAAAGAAGAATTGAAGAAAAAGATAGAAATGTTAGAACTTTAAAATCAATAGTAAAGAAGATTTATAAAGCATTTATTAAAACATACAACAAAGTCGTTAAAGAATATCCGGTTTTAAAAACAGAACTTCCAAAAAATATTACTTTCATCACAACAAAAGAACTTGAAAAAAGATATCCAAATCTCGACAGAAAAGCAAGAGAGTCCGAGATTTGCAGGGTTTTTGGTGCTGTGTTCCTCATGAATATCGGTGGTAAACTAAAAGACGGAGATCCACACGATACACGTGCTGCAGACTATGATGATTGGAAATTAAACGGTGATATATTGCTCTGGTATGAACCATTACAAATAGCTTTTGAACTTTCATCAATGGGTATTAGAGTTAATAAAGAATCACTCATTAAACAACTCAAAGATAAGAAAGAAGAGTACAAATTAAATTTAACCTATCATAAGATGATATTAAACGACGAACTTCCTCTCTCTATTGGTGGAGGTATTGGTCAATCAAGACTTTGCATGTTCTTGCTTAGAAAAATCCACATCGGTGAAGTCCAATCTTCATATTGGCCCGATGAAGAAATCGAAGAATTCAAAAAGTACAACGTCAATCTACTCTGATTGGCGTTTTTTATTAATCAAATATTTAATAGCAACTATTAAGAAATGGATTGCGCATCCTGTTATCACATAACAAGAAACGACAATTAATGTCCAAACTAAATGATGAACATTTTCGGAAATGACTTTTAATACTGGGAAGGTGTGTCCATCATAAAAATAGAAATAGTCACATCCAGTTATTGCGTCAAAAGTCCACATAATGACGCTTAATATACCAAACAAAGCTAAACCATATAATAAATCTTTCTTTTGCAAATCATAGTAATTAGTGGCCACCATAATTAATGGAACAATAACAATGATGGTGTGTTCTAATAATGATTGAAAGCCAGAGAAAGATAAAGCACTATAACCAACTGGTGGGCATCCAACAAATAAAGTAATAAAACCAATTATCATATTGATGACAACTAAGAAATTGCAGGCAGCTGTTTTAATGACTCTATTTTTAGCGAATATAGCTACAGGAAAGATGTATAAAAACATCAAACAACTATGGAATGGAAGCATTGTTTCTATATTAAAAGGATAAGATGCTGAATCTTTTATACAATACGCATAAGTAACGGCATAATAGAATATTTCTACCACTACCGCTAAAGCCCAAATTGAAATAAGAGTGATTTTAATGATTCTTTTATCTTTTTTTCTAAAGAAAAAGCAGAGAAAAACACCAACCAATAAACCGATGACAATAAATAAAATATGGTCAAGCTTAAAAGCATATGTAGATCCTTCTCTATTTAGCCAGTCATGAGATAAAAAGAAATCCATAAAATTATTTGATTAGCTCTTCTATTATATTAGATAAAGTATCCTTTAAGTTAGTAAGAGTATTGTTTGTTTTATCAATATATGGCAAATGAATGAATAAAACTTTTGTTTTCTTGGTTTTAAGTAATGCTTGATAGTAAGTATAGTTGCAAAGATATTTTCCTGCATTCTCACTAATACGATATGAAAGTTTAGATATATCAAATGCAGTTATTAAAGTATCAGCGCCACCACTAATAATCGGTTCATCATTCTTCATCACACCAAAATTATCGACGCCGTGTGCTATATTATGGGCCATTTTTTCAATTGTTATCTCTTTATAACTACCTGCTTCTCCCACTAAAAAAAGATAATCCGGTTCATTAGACAATATATCGTCAATTAAAAAAGGAACTTTTTCCCAAGAAACAGGTAATTCAAAAATTTGATAGTCATTTAAAAGAGAAACTACTTCTTTAGATGCATTAGTGTCTCTTCCACCAAAAGGTTCAAAATATGTCACAAATATCTTTTTCATTTAAAATATTGTAGCAATTCATAAAAATTATTGATAAACAAATGACTGTTTTCTTTTTTGACTAAATCATAATCTTTCGAACTTTCATCGTATACCGCAATAGTAATAAAG
>OCTW011561285.1_pt1 | contig 15135 bp, 11 predicted proteins | sample 1539671 | NCBI WGS metagenome assembly OCTW01 (sample SAMN02144230, study PRJEB22623) | gut metagenome | biome: sheep rumen | host: Ovis aries | place: New Zealand
TATGTGCTGCATCTGCTCCGGGACCGGGGGTACCGGTACCGGGATATCGCCATTATCTGCAACGATCAGGAAACGGCGGCGCCCATTGTGAAGCGGGTATTTGAAGAGTACGGGATTGATCTGTTTCTGGATACCAGGAGAAGCGTGCTGAGCAGTAATGCGGCCGTCTTCGTGGTGAGTTTTTTGTCGGTTCTGGAGAACCGCTGGAGATCTCAGGACGTCTTCGCCGCACTGAAGACCGGGCTCACGCCCCTGGAAGCCGGGGACATCGAGCAGCTGGAGCTGTATGTACAGAAGTACCACGTCCGGGGCAGCATGTGGAAAAAGCCGTTTACGAAGGGAGAGAGTGAGTACGGGCCGGAGGGCATGGACCGGCTGAACGGGTTCCGGGAACAGGCTGCAGCCTGCTTCGGCGGCCTGGAGGAGGTGTACCGGAGGAAGGATCAGAATTACCGGTGTTTTGTGACGGCGCTGTGGCGGTATATGACGGAAGAACTGAAGATTCCGGAGCGGATCACGGAGATGACGGAGGCGCTGGACCGGGAAGGATTCCCGGAAGAAGCGGATGAGGCGTCCCAGGTCTGGAATATGATCGGCGGCCAGCTGGATCAGGTGGTGGAACTCATCGGGGACACAGCGTTTGACGGTGCGGAGTTCCTGGAACTGCTTACCGCAGGGCTTCAGAATGCGGAAGTGGGGGTTCTGCCTTCCACGGTGGACGATATCATGATGGGGACGATGCAGCGGACCCGAACCGGGGACCGGAAGGCGCTGCTGGTGATCGGCGCCAATGACGGGGTGCTGCCGGAGAAACCCCGGGATGACGGGCTTCTGGGGATGGATGAGCTGGAAGAGCTTCAGGCCGCGGGCCATGAGATCTGCAAGACGGATTCGGTCCGGGTCAGTGAGGAGCGGCTGGCCATTTACCGGAATCTGTCCCGGCCGTCGGAGGAGCTGTGGATCAGCTGGTCCCAGTCGGATACGGAAGGAAAAGAGATGCGCCGGTCCGGTCTGGTGGAGGATATTCTGGGAATTTTCCCGGATCTTTCGCCGGAGCGGGATGTTCTGAACCGGGAAGACGGGATGGAACTGGTCGGCGGCCGGGCCAGCACCCTGCGGCACCTGACAGAAGGCATGAGCCGGGCTGTGCGCCGGGGGGAGAAAATGGACCCGATTTGGAAACCGGTCCGGGACTGGTACCGGGAACATGAGCCGGAGCGGGTGCGCATGCTGGACGAGGGACTGCGGTTCGAGAACCGGGTGCCCCGGCTTTCCGGAGAACTGACGGATCTTCTGTTTAACCGGAGCCGGCAGGAGCGGTCCCTGTCCGCTTCCCGGCTGGAGAAGTTTGCCCTGTGTCCGTTTTCGTATTTTGTCCGGTACGGCCTGGTGCCGGAGGAGGAGCGTTCCTTCGAAGCGGCAAAACGGGAGATCGGGGATGTGTATCATCACTGCATCATGAACGTGACCCGGAAACTGAGCCGGGAACACCGGTGGGAAAATGTGACAGAAGAGGAATGCCGGGAGATTGTCACCGATGCCATCGACCGGGAATCCGAAAGCTACCGGGACGGGCTGTTCCGGTCCGGCGGCCGGGAGAAATACCGGGCGGAGCGGATGCGGGATGTCTGCTATGAGACGGTTCTGACCCTGGTGCGCCATGCCAGGGCGGGAAAAATCAGTGATTCCGGCTATGAGGTGCGTTTCGGCCGGGCGGCGGAGCTGGCGCCCATTGTGGTGGAAGTGAACGGCATTACGATTTACATCGAAGGGCAGATCGATCGCATCGACCTGCTGGAAAACGGCCGGGTGAAAATCATAGACTACAAGTCCGGGGACCGGGAACTGAAGGATGCAGAGGTCCGGGCCGGGAGAAGCCTTCAGCTGATGCTGTACATGAGTGCCGCCCGGGAGGACGGCCGGCGGAAGCCGGCGGGGGTCTTCTATTTCCACATTCAGGAGCCCCGGGCGAAGATGGACAAGGCGTCGGGCCGGGTGCCGCTGCCGGAGGAGCCGGTGGATCCTGTCCCTGCAGATCCTTTTCTGGCGGAAGTGGAGAAAGAAATCCGGAAACAGTTTAGGCTGAAGGGCCGGATGGTGGATGATCCGGAAACGGTGGAGGAGATCGCCGGAGAATTTCAGAAGACATCAGATGTGGTGAACCTGACCCGAAGCCGGGACGGCGGACTCCGGGGAGATGTGATGACGGAGGCGGAATTCGAAGAGCTGGAGCAGGCCGCCGCCGAGAAGGTGGTGTCTCTGTGCGCCGATCTGGCGGGGGGACGGATCGACATCCGGCCGATGAAGGAAGGCGACTGGACCGCCTGCCAGTATTGTGATTACCAGTCCGTCTGCCGGTTCGACCGGTCGTTCCGGGGCTGCCGGTATGAGGAAATCGAAGAGTAGGAGGACCGGGGCACGGAGGGATGTCCCGCAGGAAATATCCCGAAGGAAGCATAGGAGAAGAACATCGGAGGAAGGCATCGGAGGAGAGACATCGGAGGAGAGACATGGAAAAACGGATATCGGAGAAATGTATTCACTGCGGACAGTGCACGAGAAACTGCCTGTTTCTGGAGAAATACGGGCTGGATCTTTCGGGGTTCGAGGACCGGCCCGACCTGGCGTACCGGTGCTTCCTGTGCGGCGTGTGCCGGCGGGTGTGTCCGGTGGACATTGACGGCCGGGCGATCGGCATGAAAGGAAGGAAGCAGCAGGTGGCAGATGCGGGCGGCAGAATTCCGACCAGGGATTATAACATCATGCTGGCGGAAAAGCGGAATTACAAGTTCGCCAATTACCGTCACGCCCGGGCGGAGCAGAAGGCGGTGCTGTTCCCGGGCTGCAACTTCCCTTCCTTCTTCCCGGAAACCACGAAAGCCCTGGTGTCCGCCTTCGGGGAGCACGGCATCGGCACGGTCTTCGACTGCTGCGGAAAACCGGTGCAGGAACTGGGACTGGAGGAGGATGCGCAGCGGATTCTCCGCCGGATCAACGAGAAAATGAAAGAAAACGGCGTGACGGAAATCATCACCTGCTGCCCGAACTGCTACTGGTTCCTGGGGGATAAGCTGGACATGAAAGTAGTGAGCATCTACACAAAAATGAAAGAACTGGGAATCGGCCGGAAAATCACCCGCCCCCGCTTCCCGATGTTCGACCCCTGCCCGGACCGGACTTCCCTGGCGTTCCAGCGGGATGTTCCGTATTTCCTGGACGGCGAAATCGACCATGAAGCATTCCGGAACGTGCAGTGCTGCGGGCTGGGGGGCAGTGCGGGTCAGCTGGAGCCGGACCTGGTGCGGGAGATGGCCCGCCGGGTCGATGAAGAGGGAGAGACACTGTACACCTGCTGCGCCTCCTGCATCAGCAACTTCCGGCGTCTGGGCCTGCTCCGGACAGAGCACATCCTCCCGTTGATCATGGGGGTGACGGACCGGTACCCGAAGGGCGCAGGCTCTGTGATGAACCGCATGAAATTCCGCATGTATTAGGACAAAAAAATCCCTCTCCGGCGTTCGTCCGGGGCGGGATTGTTTTTTTTTATCAATCCACATCCCTGTAATAGGTTTTTTTAATAGACGGACCGGATTCAGCGATTTTTTGAATTGGAACATCGCTGCCCCGATTGCTATAATGTGTAGGCTAAAGTGAGGGTTCTCGCTTGTAGAATAAGGATGCCTTCATGCCGTCCCGGTGTGGGGGTCGTTAGAAATGTAATGTAAGGAGGAAATGATGAATCAGAGTCATGGTCTGCTCAGGAAATCCCTGATCAGCGTACTGATTCTGCTGGTTGCGGTCACATTCCTGGGAATGGATCCGTCTTATGCAGCAGCGAAAAAACCGGCGAAGCTGAAAGTCTCTTCCAGTGTGAAGATGACCACGGCGTATACGAAGAAACTCAATGTGAAGGTGACGCCGAGCAATTCCAGCAAGGTCACATTCAAGAGCTCCAATCCGTCTATCGTATCAGTGAGCAAGTCCGGTAAGATGACGGGAAAGAAGCTGGGCACAGCGAAGATCACCGTTAAGACGGCGAAGAAAACGAAGTCCGGCAAGTATCTGACAAAAAAGGTGAAGGTCACAGTCGGAATCTGTGATACCACGAAAGCATCAGAAGTGAAGGCGTACGCATCCGATTCTTCTGCAAAAACTGTCCTGGTAGATGCAAGAACAGCAGACAGCTATTCCGGATGGGCGCTGGGCAGTGACAAGGCAGGCGGACACCTGAAAAACGCTGTCTCCTTTTCCGCACAGTGGTTGACTGTGCCGTATACAACGGACACGAATGAAAAACACATTCCGGAAAGTGAAAACCAGACGAGAGAAGATCTTCTGAACAGAGAACTGAAGTCCAACGGTATGACGAAGTCGAAGAGCTATATCATTTACGACACGAATGGCAAGGATGCAAAGACCGTTGCGAAGTATCTGATTAACAAGAAGGGCTTCCGTAGTGTTTGTGTATACAATGCGAAGAAGGAGTTTGCAACCGCATCCACGAAGACTGAAAGCTACAAGAACTACAACCTGTACGTTCCGGCTGAAGTTGTGAAGAATATTTCCGACCATGTTGTGAAAGGCACTGCGCTGAACGACCAGGCGAAGACAATTGTCGGAGATAACAACATCGTGATTCTGGATGCAGCCTATGCTTCCACTGGAAAGTATACGAAAGACGGTTACAACATGGATGCGCCAATCGACTGGAGCCAGGAAGCTTATGCGAAGGGACATGTTCCGGGCGCATACCCGATTAGCACAGATGATTTCGAGCCGGAAGAGCCGACTGACCGCAGCACATCCACTTCCTACAGACTCCGTCATACAGCAAACGGAGATATCGATGATGCGAAGCTGATTAAACTTGCAGAAAAGGCCGGCGTGACGAAGGACAGTTGCGTCATTGTAACCGGTTTCAGCAGCACACTGGCGACATCCAGAATCGCCGTCATCCTGAAGTATCTGGGCGTTAATAATATCCATATCATGAGCGAACAGAAAAAGGGATGGGAAGCGAAGGGTTATGACCTGGAGACCGGTGTTAACACACCGAAGCAGGTTTCCTTCGGTGCTGATAAGGCGCTGAATCCGGATGTCATCGATACGACAGCAGAGTTCGAGGAAGGCCTGAAGCGTTCTGATTTCCAGGGTGTGGATATGAGAACAGATGCAGAGTGGAACGGCCTTGCTTCCGGATACGGGTATCACGATCTGGCTGGAAGAATCGCCGGCACCGTGCATTCCCCTTCCGGCATTGGCTGGAACAGTTCCATCGTGAACTATGAGAATCCGGATTTCTCCATGAGAACACCGGCTGAAATCGAAGCACTGTGGAAGGCGACCGGTGTGGATCCGTCCAAACACCTGTCCTTCTTCTGTGGCTCCGGCTGGAGAGTGTCGGAAGTTGTCTGGGATGCCTGGGTAATGGGATACACGAACACTTCCATCTATAGCGATGGCTGGCAGGTATGGAGTAACAGCGGAAACGACTACATCGACAAGAACGGAAACACTGTTCACTATGACAGTGCGACGAAAACCGTCGTTGCTTCCAAGTAAGTGAAATAACAAAGCACATGATCTGTGCGGTCGATGTCATTCTACACAGCCGGCCGTGAGATGCGATCGGTTCCACGGATCTGATCGGCTGCAGGTGCGGAATTCGATTTTTTTCGAATTCCGCACCTGCTTTTTTCTTGTTCCGGTCCGGCAGGGGTGGCGGACCAGGAATGGGTGGGTGCGGAAAGAGGAAAAAAACCGTTTTCGCATCCGGCCGGTCCGGGAACGAATCGAATCATCAGCGGTAAGGTCCATGCGGATGCATGATAATACGGGATTATCTAATGATATGCATCAGATTGTACGGATATCCCGCCCGATGGAAATGCTGCGGCGACACATGCGGTGCGGCCGGATATTCATTCGAAAATTCGGATGTTGTTCCGGCCCCTGAGGGTGCGGAAATCAGCATTTTGCCCCATTCCGCACCTTCCACTAATATGCAATCGCAATTCGTATACAATTCGATCTTCCCGGCCTATCCACACCCATACATCAGTATTTGAATCGTGGGTTGTATACAATCCAGCCGGCCGTACAATCCAGCTGCTCATGCAATTCGTCCCCTGCACAATCCGGCCACTGCGCTGCCGGGCTCCCCTCGCCTGTACCGGCAGATACAACGAAGGCGGGCCCTTCCGGGTCCGCCTTCGCTGTGGTGTTAGTTGTTGTGATGTTTAGAGGGAATTATTAGTTGTTTTCTTTGCGCAAGATTATAGTAGCAAATCGGTGTTATGACCTCGTGTGGGGATTGTGGAAGTTCCGGCACAGGTTGTTCACGGAAATGACATAGAAGAGGTCCCGGTTTAGAGACCCCTGTTTTTCAAAAAACGAAACAGGCCCGCTTCCGGGCCTGCATCGCTGTGATGTTAGTTGTTGTGATGTTTAGAGGGAATTATTAGTTGTTTTCTTTGCGCAAGGTTATAGTAGCAAATCGGTGTCATGACCTCGTGTGGGGAATGTGGAGGTTCCGGCACAGGTTGTTCACGGAAACGACACGGATTGAAACGGCCCCCGAGCAGGCCGGGCTGGCCGAACAGGCATCACTGCGCTTTCCCTCTAAGCGGACTGCAGTCCGTATGAGTGGACTGCAGTCCGTATGGGCGGGTTACAGTCCGTATGCCTTCGCACCGCCGGTCAGCACGATGATCTGATCGTTGGAGACGCCCAGTGCTCTCAGGTTTGCCGCACCGGCGTTGGCGTAGCGGTTGCCGGAGTAGCAGAGCAGGACATACTTCGTATCCTTGGCCTTGCCGGAAATGGCGTTCTTCATGTTTGCAGCAGCCGTTTTTGCCAGCGGATTACCGGAGGAGACCGCAGCATCCATATCTGCGTTCACAGCGCCTTCGACGGATTTCTTGGCGAAATCAGCGGCCTTTCTGCAGTCGATGACCTGGTAGCCGGCCGGAGCTGCCTTGAAGTCGGATACGGAGATATAGTTGTTAGATACCAGATCTTCGTTCAGGTAGCCGCCCGCCAGGTTGAGGATGCGGTCCTCGCTGACACCCAGAGCGATTAGGGCATCATGGGCCTTCTGCGCCAGGCTGTTGCCGGAGTTGCAGGCCAGGATGTACTTCGTTGCCGGATCGTCGCCTTTGACAGCAGTTTCGACTGCCTTCTTCTGGGAGGCCGCATCCTGGTTGTTCACCATGTCGGTATTCACGGATGCCGGGATATGTGCCTTCGCATACTTAGCGGCGTCTCTTACATCCAGAACCTTGTAGCCATTCCGGGTGTATCCGTTGTTGTTGATCTCATTGGTCTCTGCAGCGCTGATGCCGTTCATACCGGATCTGACAGCGATTTCCACGCTCTGCTTGCCGTCTTTCGTAGCAGCGGTGATGGTCGTTCCCTTGTCCTTGGCGACGCCGGTAACAACACCCTTGCTGCTGACTGTTGCGATGGTCGGATCTGCGGAAGTCCATGTGACGTCTGTTCTGTTGACCTTCAGCTGGATCGTCTTTCCGTTCAGGACGGAGGCGAACTTCTGCTCCGCTTTCAGCGCAGCCGGCTGTGCTGCCTTCACATTCACGGTGATCTTCTTCACGGACTTGCCCGCCTTCGCACGGACGACAGCCTTGCCGGCTTTCTTTGCAGTAACAACCGTGGCCTTGCCGGACTTTTTCGAAAGCTTCACTACTTTCGCATCCTTCTTGGATACGGACCATTTCGCCTTCTGGTTCGCAGTCAGTTTCTTCTTTCCGCCCACTTTCAGTGTCACCTTCGTCGGCTTCACTGTCAGCTTCTTCGCTGCGTATGCGCCCGGAGTTAGGAATGTCACTGTTAGCAGCAGGGACAGAGCCAGGACGGCGGCGCGGCGCAGGGTCGTGTTCGTCTTTGTCATTTTTTTGCCTCCTTAATATAAAAAAGATTAGCTCAACTCCCATAATTCTCTATGAATGAGGCGAATATTGCAAGGGAACGTCATTGATATTGACAATATCAATGACGTTCCGGGCAGCATTTATAACGCATATTTTCTATACCCGGAAGCAGATGATACAATTACTCCGTATGAGAGAGTGAAGAACATCGCTTTTTGTCGATGGGAGGAGGGATCATGAAGAAAGGAACGAAACGTATCCTGACGGTGTGTCTCTGCATGGCCATGGCCGTGACGAGTGCGTTCATGCTGTCGGGCTGCGGGAAGGACAAGCAGACGCCGGACAGTGAGCGGGTCTCTGATGCGGCATTTACCGGGAAGTATCTCGTGACGGCGAAGGAAGCGAAGGCGCTGGTGGGAAAGAAGAACGTTTTGTTCGTGGACTGCCGGGATGATAAGTTGGCGAACAAGGGCACGGTGAAAGGTGCTGTGGTCACCAGCTGGCAGAAGCTGTGTCAGTGCAGTGACCGTTACGGTGCGGAAGGAGATGCGGAATGGGGAAAGATTCCGGCTGCGAAGGATCTGGCGAAGCGTCTGGGTGATCTGGGTATTACGAAGGATCAGGAGATCATCCTCATCGGACAGACCTCTGACGGCTGGGGCGATGACAGCAGGGTGCTCTGGGAGCTGAGAGAAGCCGGATTCGAGAATGCGAAAATGGTGGACGGCGGCTGGACCGCATTGAAGGATGCCGGCATCGAGACCCAGAACGGCGGAAGCACGCCGAAGAAGACGAAGGTGAAGATTGACCGGATCCGGAAGGATCACACGGTTTCCACCGAGGATCTGCAGAAAAATTACAAGAAATACAAGATTATCGACGTCCGCACCGACGCAGAGTGGAAGGGTGCCACGAAGTACGGCGAGGCCAAGGGCGGCCACATGCCGGGGGCGGTGCATGTCCGCTACACAGATCTTTTCCGGGAAGACGGTACATTGGTTTCCAAGAAGGACGTGGAGAAGATGATGAGGGATGCAGGCATCTCCAAGAACGATTACATCGTCACCTACTGCACCGGGGGAATCCGTTCCGCATACATGCAGCTGGTGCTGGAGATGTGCGGTTATCCCCATACCTATAATTACGACCAGTCCTTCTGGAGATGGGCGAAGGTCGGAAAAGTTGTGAAGTAAGCTCAGAAGGAATTACAGGAATTACAGGAAGGTCAGGAAGAAATGAAGAAATCAATATGCAGGAAGGCATCGGTTCTGGCTCTGGCGGCGGTTATGACGGTTGTGTTCAGCGCACCGGCTTTCGCAGCGGCGAAGAAGACCTCCGGCAGCGGGGCGAAATCGAACATTTTCATCAGTGCGAAGCAGGCGAAGTCCATGGTGGGGAAGAAAAATGTGCTGTTTGTGGATACGAGACCGGCGAGTGCAGTGAAGAAACAGGGCACTGTGAAGGGTTCGATCGGTGTTGCCTGGCAGAATCTCAGCACGATGAAGAAAGCGGGCGAAGCGGGCCACTGCGCCATGCTTCCGGCGAAGCAGATGTCCAAGGTGCTGACGAAGTTCGGGATGACGAAGAAGAAGAACATCGTCATCATCGGCCAGACGGTCGGCGGATGGGGCGACGACGGAAGAGTGCTCTGGGAGCTCCGTGCCTGCGGATTCACGAAGGCCAGAATAGTGAATGGCGGCTGGCAGGCGCTGAAGGCGGCGAAGGTGAAAACAGCGAAGACATTCGCGAAGCCGAAGGCGGCGAAAGTCACGGTAACCTCCATCAGCCAGAAGCACAACGTCACCACGAAGCAGCTCCACGATAAATACAGTGAATACAAGGTTGTGGATGTCCGCAGCAAGGAGGAGTGGGACGGTGCCACGAAGTACGGCGAAACCAAGGGCGGCCATCTGAAGGATGCGGTTTTCATTCCGTATGACGGTCTGTTCAGGAAGAACGGCACACTGAAGTCCGATGCAGACATTGTGAAAATGTTCTCTTCCAAGGGAATCAAGAAAGGCGACTGCATCGTCACCTACTGCACCGGCGGCATCCGTTCGGCCTACATGGAGCTGGTTCTGGAGAAGCTGGGATATAAGTGTGCTGCTAACTATGCGGAGTCCTTCTGGAGATGGAATGTGGCATATCCGGATATGGTAGAGTAATCTGTCCGGTTCGGATCTGTTCCGGATTCTGACCGGACGGTGCGGTTGATACCGTAGGTCCGGGCGTGTCGAAGAGAATAATCCTCACCGGGTGCGTCTTGGGAAGCTTCAGGGCGCATCCGGTGTGTTTTTCTTTCCGGGATATCGGCGGGCGGATGTGATATACTGGAATCCGAAAAAAAGGAGGTGCCCATGGACAAGGCGGAGCGCAGAATCCGGGATGCCAAGCGGGCGGCGAAGGCGATTCTGGGCGAGAAGAATACGAAGCGGGTGAAACAGGTTCTCCGGGTGGAGGGCAGCCGGGCAGAACAGAAGATCCTGCGGCAGGAGAAACAGCTGGCGGACCGGACGGGGAAACTGGAATCCCGCATCACGGTTCTGGAGTCCCGGACGAAGAAGAACGGGGCGGAAATGAAGAAAATCCGGGAGGAAGTGCAGCGGGAATTCCGCCGGCGGGACCTGTGGGCCCAGCGGAAGGCGGAAGTCCGGCATCTGGCCCGGGGCCGCCGGGTCTGCGTCATCAAGTGCCCTGCCCCGGACTCTCCGGCCCGTGAACGGTGGGGTGACTGGAACTACTGCATGATGCTGAAGAGGAATCTGGAGCGGGAAGGCCTGTACGTCATCGTGGACTGCTACGAGGACTGGTACTGCGACTCCGGTGCGGAGCTGGTCATCGTCATGCGGGGGCTCTACGGGTACCGGCCGGACCGGCGAAACGAAAACTGCCGGTATATCCTCTGGATCGTCAGCCATCCGGATCAGGTCACGGACGAGGAATGCGCACTGTACGACCAGGTCTGGGTGGATTCTGTATCCGGGCGGGATGTGCTGGCCGAACGGCTGCCGGTGCCGGTCCGCACCGAGATCGTTCCGGTGGACACGGAGCTGTTTTGCCCCGCCTCCCCTGCCCGGGGGGAGAAGGACAAAGACAAACCGGATGAACCGTTCTACCCCCGTGTATTTGTAGGTAACGCCCGGGGCATCCGCCGGAATGTGACGGAGTGGTGCGAACGAAACGACATTACCCTTCATGTGTGGGGAACCGGATGGGATCGTCTCTATCCGGACAGCCGCAATCTCATATTCCATGACCCGGCCCCTTATGATCAGGTGCCGGAAATTTACCGGCATGCAAAGGTGATCCTGAACGATCACTATGAGGATATGCTGGCCATGGGATATGTGAATAACCGGCTGCCGGAGGTGCTGGCCTGCGGCCAGCCGATCGTGTCCGACGGCGGCCGGCAGTTCGGCGCATTGTTCTCCGCCGGGGTTCTGTACTACGAGGACGAAAAGAGCTTCCTGGAGTGCATCCGCCGGGCGGAAACGGAGTATGATGCCCTGCGTCAGGATGCGCTGGCGGCGCTTCCTGCCCTGCGGGAGAAACTGGCGGCATCTGTATGGGCCCGGCGGGTTCGGGAGATGCTGGAGAAATGAGGTCAATGGTGAAAGTTACGGTGGTCATGCCGGTGTACAATGCGGCGAAATATATCCGGAAATCTCTGGGAGACGTGCTGGCCCAGACCATGGAGGACCTGGAGGTCATCTGTGTAGACGGCGGATCCCGGGACGGCACAGTGAAGATCATCCGGTCTTTCATGGAGCGGGACAGCCGGGTGCGCCTCCTTTCGGGGAACCGGATCACCACCGGAGAAGCGAAAAACCGGGGGATTCGGGAAGCGAAGGGGGAATATATCACGTTCTGGGATGCGGATGACCGGTTCCGGCACCGGTACCTGGCCCGGATGGCGGCGAAAATGGACGAGACCGGAGCCGATGTGGCGGTATGCGGCGCTGATGTGTTCGACGGCGCCGGAGAACTGTACGATACTGCAGCCTTCCTGGAAACGGAGAAACTGCCGGACAGGGATCCCTTCAGCTGGAGAGATATGCCGGAGAATATCTTCGACTTCGCCACGAATAACGCCTGGAACAAGATGTTTCGCCGCAGGTTTCTGCTGGACCGGGGCATCCGGTTCCAGAATCTGGTCCGGGCGGAAGACACGGTGTTCGTCATGTCGGCGATGTTTCTGGCGGAACGGATCACATGGGTGGACGAAAAACTGGTGATGTACCGCCGGTATAACGCAGACAGCCTGACGGGCAGAACCTCGGATTACCCTCTGGCCACCTATGCATCCTTCGTGTATACCCGGGAAAAACTCGCAGAATACCCGGATTTTCCGGCGGTGCTGCCGGGATTTCAGCGACGGGTTCTGAAGGGACTGCTGAAATCCCTGGATGCGCAGCGTACCTGGGACGGGTATCTGCGGAATTATCAGGTGCTGCAGGAGGAAGGTCTGGCCCTCTTCGGTCTGGACACCCTGCCGGAGGAGTCGGTTCCGGCGGGCATGTACCGGAAGCGGCTCCGGTGGATCCGGACCATGGGACCGGAGGATTATCTGCTGGCCACCATGCGCCAGTACCGGACGGCCAGCGAGAAAAACCGGTTCCGGCTGCGGCGGGAAACGGAGAAGAACATGCATGGTATCGACGATCCGGAAGAGCGGCGCCGGACGGAGCGGGTGCTCCGGGCAGAGCAGTTTCTGCGGCGCGGGTTCCGGAAGCTGGTGCATCGTCTGCACGGTGACGAAAGAGCGAAATAGGACAGGCAACGGAGGCAGAGGAAATGTTGGATACAGAAAAGATAGCAGAAAAATTCCGCCGCGGCATCGACTGCGGTCAGGTGGTGGCGGAAGCGTTTCAGGAGGAAACCGGACTGGATCCGGAAACCCTGAGACGGATGACCGCAGGCTTCGGCGGCGGTCTGATGAACGGAGACACCTGCGGCGCCTACGCAGCGGGTCTGGTGGTGCTGGGACTGCTGTACGGAAACGAAAAAGAAGACGAATTCGAAAAGAAGGATGAACTGAAAATGAAGCAGTATGCCTTCATGAAGGCGTTTCTGGAAAAATACCCGAGTCTGAACTGCCGGGAACTGCTCGCCTCCGGGAACGGAGATGTGAGCGAGGTCATGTTCACCCTTTGTCCCGCCATCTGCCGGGATACGATGGTGATGCTGAAGGAGCTGGAGGCGTGATGCGGAAGGCAATCATTCTGTTTACCCGGGCGCCGATCCCGGGCCGCACGAAGACCCGCATGATGCCCTGGCTCAGCCCCGGAGAGTGCGCCGGCCTGCACCGGGCGATGCTCACGGATATTGCGGCAGAATGCCGCCGGACGGAGGCGGACCTGTTCGTGTACTTCACGCCCGGAGAGGAAGAGGCTGCGGCGCTGCTCCGTCCTCTGTTCGGGGAGGAGGTCCCGCTGACTGCCCAATCCGGGGCGGATTTAGGACAAAAAATGTTCCGCGCCATCGCTCAGGTTCTGGGCCGGGGGTATGATGCCTGTGTGCTGACGGGAGCGGATATTCCGCTCCTTTCGGCGCCGGTTTATGAGCGGGCGTTCCGGGGTCTGGCGTCGGCGGACCTTGTATTCGGTCCTTCTGAGGACGGGGGATACTATCTGGTGGGGATGAAAGAGCCTCATCCGGAGGCGTTTCAGATTCCGTCCTACGGACATGAAAAGGTGCTGGACAACACGCTGGAGGGGCTTCGTTCGGCGGGCCTGTCCGTTGCTTTTACGGATACGCTCTTCGATGTGGACACCCACGAGGATCTGCTTAGGTACCGGGACGCTCTGTGCAGCTCCCCTGCCCCGGATCTCCGGGCCACGGGACGTTTCACGGCGGACCACCTGGTCCTTTCCATCATCGTGATCACGTACAACGAGGCCCGGACGGTGGACCGTATGCTGGAGCAGATGAGGCCGTTTCGCCGGGGAGAAGGCAGAACGGAAGTGATCTTCGTGGACGGAGGCAGCACGGACGGGACGGCTGAGAAGATCGAAGCCGCCGGATTCCGGCTGCTTCGGACGCAGAAGGGCCGGGGGCTGCAGCTCAACGCCGGGGCGGAGGCGTCCCGGGGGGATATTCTGTTCTTCCTGCATTGTGACAGCGTTCTGCCGGAGGATTTCGACCGTCAGATCCGGGACATAATGATCATGAACGAATACGGGTGTTTCGGGGTCCGTTTTCCGTCCCGGAATTTTTTCATGTGGACCAACCGGTGGATTTCCAATTTCCGGGCGAAGCGCCGGGCCATTGTTTTCGGGGATCAGGGGATTTTTCTGGACCGGAGACTGTTCTTCCGGATGGGAGAATTTCCGGAGATTCCGCTGATGGAGGATTACCAGTTCAGTCTGACCCTCCGGTCCGCCGGATACCGGCCGGTGATGGCCCGGCGGCGGATTCTGTCTTCAGCCCGCCGGTACCGGGGATCCACGGTGACGAAACTGCTCCGGATGAAGCAGATGTATGAGCTTCGGCGCCGGTACCGCCGGGGGGAAGACCCGGCAGAACTGTTCGAGGAATATGAGTCGGAAAACTGGGAAGAAGGTGTCCTGCCGGGGAGAAGGAGGCATCGAAATGGATGAACTGAAACAGATTCCGGGGCTTTCGGAGCTGGTGGGATCCCCGGAATACCGGAGCGCTCTGGGTCTTCCGGCGGCGGTGACGGAGGAATACCGGCTGCTGGCCCAGGGGGAGTATAACCGGAATTTCCGGTTCCGCCATCCGGTTACAGGAAAAGAACTGCTGCTCCGGGTGAACTGCGGCAGCCAGATGCATCTGGAACATCAGATTGAATATGAGTCCCATGCGCTGGAGCTGCTGGCTCCGTCGGGACGGACGCCCCGGGTTCTGTATACTGACGGATCGAAGCGTTATACGGATCACGGGGTTTCGGTGATGGAATATCTGCCCGGCCGGCCCCTGGATTATCACAGGGATCTGGAGCGGGCCGCCGGGATTCTGGCGGATGTGCACAGTGTCCCTCTGCTCGGACCTTCCGGATTGATTGAGCCGGCGGATCCGCTCCGGGCGGTGCTGGAGGAGTGCGAGGAGATGCTCCGGGTGTATCTGAATTCTGACCTGCCGCCGCTTTCGGGGAAAAGGAAGATCCGAGAACTGCTGGATCTGGCCTGGGAACGTTACCACAGGACGAACAGAACCGGCGGCGCCCGCTGCATTGTGAACACAGAGCTGAACAACACCAACTTCTTGATGGCGGAGGAGCCGGACGGCC
>OCTW011441910.1_pt1 | contig 15133 bp, 20 predicted proteins | sample 1539671 | NCBI WGS metagenome assembly OCTW01 (sample SAMN02144230, study PRJEB22623) | gut metagenome | biome: sheep rumen | host: Ovis aries | place: New Zealand
CTTTATCAGAGGCCCTTTTAGGGCCAGGCTGGTAACGGCCGCCTTATAGGCGGTGGACAAACCACCAGCTAAGCTGGTGGTTTTGATTGTACAGTTTTTTAAGGAGGAGTTTTACTCGTAATAAAAAATAAGGTTATCCGGTATCCAGCTCATTAGAGCTCTGGGGACGCCGAATAACCTTATTAAGATCTCACTTATAGTATACATTATAGAGAGAAAAATCAAGAGAGGAGCAACACATGATGGATCCAGATGATATCTTCTTTTCGTGCATCATCCCCGCAGTAATAGCGTTCTTAGTAACCATACTGATCCATGTATCAATACTTCTGTCATGATGGTAACCACAATAGGACACACGACAGAGGAAAGAAAAGCGGTTAAAATGACATCCCGCCTATACTCGTTATAGGAAATTCCCTTAAATGTAAGAGAGAAGTCATCCGGCGATGTATCTGGGTACTGACGTATTGCCAAACCTTTTGAAACGAGATCATCAACAAGAAGAAGTGCATAGCCATAGTCAAAAGACAGCTCATCGGCAATGCGCTTTACAGAATAATGATTGTCTTGCCAGTCTGAATGGCTGTTAGTTACAGCTTTTAGAAACCGACGCTCGTTTTTTGTTATCCGGATCATAAAGAAACCTCATTTTTTGTTTATATCATATCATGAATGCAAAGCATCGGCTATTCAGTCGGTGCTTTTATTATGCAAATGGAGGAGACTAGCAATGAAAAGAGTATTTATCAGTCAGCCTATGAAGGACAAGACCGCTGAAGAGATCAAGCAGGAACGGCAGCAGATCATTGACGCCATAGTAAAGGAGTATGGCAAGGACATTGAAATCATTGACTCTTATTTTGAAGGAGCCCCTGCGGACGCCCGCCCGTTATGGTTTCTTGGGAAGTCCCTTGAATTGCTCTCTATTGCGGACATGGTGTTCTTTGCACCCGGGTGGGGGAATGCCCGTGGTTGCAAGATAGAGCATGAAGCTGCGGAGACTTACGGAATTAGAATTATTCACGATTAAGGCGCCCATTCAGGGGTGCTTTTATTATGCCCGAAGGCGTAAAACTACCCGGAGACACCGGGCAAACAACTGGGTAACTAATTGTGTGAGACACACGTAAAACAGGAGGACAAAAAAATGTCAGAACAGACTAATCAGATACCAAGCAACAACCCACAGCCACAGCCTACCCCTCAGCCTGCACCGACACCACAGCCACAGTCGAATGGCGGGAATGGTGGATTCAGCTTCGATTATGAGAAGCTTGCGCAGATCATCACTGGGAGGACAAGCTCCGCAGAAGATGCGGCTCTCAAGGGTTATTTCAAGCAGCAGGGACTCAGCCAGCAGGAAGTAGAATCTGCAATTGCACAATATAAGCAGCAGAAGGCAGCGAATACTCCTGATGTTGGAGCAATGCAGACCAAGCTTAATGCGGCTCAGCATCAGCTGACAGCGGCAAAGGTTGAAAACAGCGCCACCATGATTGCAATGGAGCTTGGATTACAGCCAAAGACCGTGCCGTATGTGTTAAAGATGGCTGATCTGACAAAGACTGTAAAGGATGACGGCACTATTGATGAGGAAGCTGTCAAGAATGCAATCAACAAGGTGCTGGAAGATGTACCGGCACTTAAGCCTTCCAATACCGGCTCAAATGGATTTATCCAGGTGGGTGCCAATGGGAAAGGCGATCAAACTAACAACGAGGACGCACTAAAGAAGGCGTTCGGACTTTAAAAGAAAGGTGGTAATTTATGGCAGTTTATGACTATGCAGAAAGCTTCAGCAACTTACTTGAGCAGAAGTATGCCAAGGAGCTTTGCTCTGATGCTCTTTCTAAGAGTAATCAGCAGGTAACATTTATTAATGCTCAGACAATCAAGCTTCCGAGAATGACCGTATCCGGTTACAAGGATCACACCAGAACGCCGGGATTTAATGCCGGTACGCTTTCCAATGACTGGGAGCCGAAAAAGCTTGAGCATGACAGAGACATTGAGTTCTTTGTTGATCCGATGGATATCGACGAGACCAATCTTACGCTGTCTGTAGCAAATATCCAGAACGTGTTTGAGACTGAGCAGGCGATCCCAGAGAAGGACTCTTACCGATTCTCTAAGCTCAACAGCGAACTTACAGCTAAGAGCGGCAAGGTGGATAAGACCGCGATTACAGCGGCTAATTTCCTTGAAATCTTTGATGATGCAATGGCATACATGGATGAGGAGTCCGTGCCGGAGGAAGGCAGAATGCTGTATGTCACACCAACCATGCAGAAGATCCTCAAAGAGGCGCAGGGAATTGAAAGAACCATTGCAGTTTCAGCACCGAATAACATTGTTAGAACGGTTCATTCCCTGGATAATGTGACCATCAAAATGGTTCCAGCTTCCAGGATGAAGACAAAGTATAACTTCACTGATGGCTGTGTGGCTGCATCTGATGCTGACCAGATCAATATGATCCTGATTCATCCTTCCTGCGTTGTATGCCGTGACAAGTATAGCTACATTAAGCTGTTTACTCCGGGCACCGATTCCAGAACTGCTGATGGATATCTGTATCAGAACCGTAATTATGGAGATCTGTTCCTCCTGGATCGGAAGGTTGCTGGATGCTGGATGAATATCACAACACACGCTTAAGGAGGTAAGCCATGTTAGCAATAAAGGGAAACCGGGAATATAACGTCTCTGATGTGAATCAGAAACTGTATCAGGATTCCGGTTATGACATCTACGATGATTCCGGAAAGCTGATTGCTTACGGCAGGGGTAAAACCGTACCGTATGAGGACTTTGCAAAGCTCCAGGCAGAGAATGATGCATTAAAAAAGTCGGCTGTGTCCAAGAAATGAAAGAGGTAAAGCATGGCTTATGTAACGACCGAAGAATTTACTCAGAGGTGCGGGACAGGGGCGGTGCCTTCTGATCAGCTTGAAAGGCTGCTGGATCATGTAAGCCGTGAGGTGGATTCCCTGACCTATAACAGGGTTATGGGAATCGGATTTCAGAATCTTACGGCTTTTCAGCAGGAAACAATCCGTGAAGTGATATGCCGACAGGTGGTATTTGAGCAGGAAAATGCGGACATGATTGATTCTGTACTTTCCGGCTATAGTCTTAACGGCGCTTCCGTGCAGTTTGGGCAGAGTTGGAATGTGTTCATGGAGCGGGGTGTAGCCATGAAAAGAAGTGACTATGCTCTGCTCTGTCAGACCGGGCTTTGCTGCAGGGCGATTTGAGGAGGCAATACATGATGTATCCGTGTCTTGTGCCCAAAATTGTATGTAAGACCCCGATAAGCATCCACATTGAATCAGAGGAGCTTACAGTTGAGGGCGATCCAAAGTATGTAAAAGACATTGAGTGCCTGTGTAACTGGCAGGATCATGCAAAGACCGTTCTCACTACTGAGAAAAAGCTGATTGAGGTTAATGGAACGGCATTGATCCCGGGAGACATTGCACCGGATATTCCGGCGATTAGCGGAGGAACGGTGCAGATCTTTGGACAGGAGCGCAGGATTGTATCCGGCAGGAAAAACCGAAATCCGGACGGCACTGTGAATTACTGTACGATTGAGGTGATTTGATGGAAGTAAAATCTACTGTAAATATGAATTGGGCAAAAATTAACCAGTTGACTAGAGCGGCTGTCACTGCCCTGGAGGAGACAGCGGAAGCACTGCATACAGAAGTTGTACAGGCGCAGGTTGTGCCGTTTGATTCCGGACATCTGCAGAACGAATCAACTTTTGTGGATTATAGTGATTCCGAAAACGGCAGAGTAACGATTGCTTCCAGCACGCCTTATGCGAGACGGCTCTATTATCATCCGGAATATCATTTCAGTACGGCAGAGAATCCTAATGCCGGAGGTAAATGGTATAAGGATTGGCTCCCAGGAGGCAGTAAGGAGAACTTTGCAAGAAATGCGTTCAAAGTTCTGTATCGGATAAACGGAGGGCTGTGATGCTGAGACTTAAGGATATAAGAAAATATATTGCAGGACTTGGCATTGTATCAGACGATCATGTCTACATCGGGAAGCTGGATAATAAAAAGGACTGCTCCATCGGAGTGTACCATCGGAAAGCCGACGGATCGCCGAAAGTTCCGCTTGGTGGAATGCAGTACAGGTCCTATGAAATCACGCCAGTTTCACTATTGATACATTGGAATAAAAGCGTATCTGCCGCAGAAGATGCAGCTATTAAGCTTTACGAGAAACTAATCAATGAAACATCTCCAGTCATAGGAGATAAAGAAATCCGATTTTTTGCGATGCAGACACCAGGACCGGTGGATGTCGGGACTGATGATAGTGGAATTTATGAATATGTCATTTGGTTTGACATAATCAGTGAAAGGGGAAATTAATTATGGCAGAAACAACCGGAAAGGTGTACCCGGTACACAATAACGTTTTTAAATTTGGGATCAAAGGGTTAGCCAGTACAGATGTTGACATGATGATGCCAAAGGACCTAGAGAACTTTGCACCTTCTATCGACGGAACCGTTGAAGAGTGGTTTGCAATGGATGCCGGAGGATGGTCCAAGGCGGCAATGACAGGTAAGAAACTGTCTTTTTCTTTTAAGGGTAAGAGATCCGTCGGGGATCCTGGTAATGATTATATTGCCGGTCTTGCCTGGAAGTTCGGACAGGATGTTATGACAAAGTTTGAATGGACGATGGTGTCCGGCGCAAAGCTTGCATGTGATGTTGTAGTGAATGTAAAGACACCTGGCGGCGGAGACACCACCAATATCGATTCACTTGAATTTGATGTACAGTGCTACGGCAAGCCGGATTTTACAGATGCACCAGCTGCCTAAGCAGAGGGAAAGATAAATGAGAAAGATTGATATCACAGAAAAATTATCCTTTGAAGAAAATCCTGAACTTGTCATTAAGGGCAAAGAACTTACAGTTAACTCCGATGCGCCGACGGTCCTCCGCGTAATGGGAATCATGGGAGAAGATAATCCTGGAGTAAAGGAAATTCTGCAGGCTTATAGCCTGATCTTCCCGGAAGATGCACGTAAGACCATTGATGACATGAAACTGTCCCTTGCGGATCTCATTACAGTAATCCGTGAAGCCATCAACCTTATTGTGGGAGATATCCCGGAAAAAGAGCAGTGAGCCGTACTATGACTTGATTGATGACTGGGATCTGATAGTGTCCAGTTTCCTATCACAGTACGGCATCCGGCTATCGACAAAGCAATTTGAGACAGTCAGCTGGGATGAGTTTATATCCCTGCTGAAAGGTATCAGTCCGGACACAGCCCTTGGCAGGGTGGTTGAAATCCGGGCTGAAAAAAACAAGGATATATTAAAGAATTTTACTCCGGATCAGATGCGGATCCATGAAGAATGGGCAAGAAGAAATGCAGAAAAAATGACTGCACAGCAGTATGACAAAGAAATGCAGAATCTTGAGCGGATGATCGCGGAAGCATGCAGATAATGTCCCTTGCGTCCTTTTGGACGTAGGGGATTTTTTATGAGGTAAATACATGGCTGACAGCGTAGGAACAATAGGACTGGACCTGGTTGTTAATAAAAATGACTTTGTTCAGCAGATGAATGGAATCCAGGCTTTAGCCAAGAAAGCTGGTGCCGCCCTGGCAGGAGCTTTTGCAATCAAAAAGCTGGTGGATTTCAGCAAGTCCTGCATTCAGCTTGGATCTGATCTTGCAGAAGTGCAGAATGTCGTGGATGTGACATTCCCGCATATGGCATCACAGATTGACGATTTCGCTAAACGTGCAGCGGCTTCCTATGGCTTGTCGGAAACGATGGCTAAGAAGTATACCGGCTCTTTTGGAGCAATGGCAAAAGCGTTTGGATTTACGGAACGACAGGCTTATGAAATGGGTACCACATTGACAGGACTTTCCGGAGATGTGGCATCCTTTTACAACATTTCACAGGATGAAGCATATACCAAACTGAAATCCGTGTTCTCCGGAGAGACAGAAACCTTAAAGGACCTCGGAATCGTAATGACTCAGAGTGCCTTGGATGCGTATGCACTGGCAAATGGTTATGGGAAGACTACAGCCAATATGTCAGAACTTGAAAAGGTAGCTCTTCGGTATTCATTTGTCCAGGATCAGCTGAATGCTGCAGCTGGAGACTTTAGCAGGACTTCCGGAAGTTGGGCAAACCAGGTGAGACTTCTCCAACTGCAATTTGACAGCCTCAGGGCAACTATCGGACAGGGACTCATTGCGGCGCTTTTGCCAGTAATCCAGGTATTGAACGCTTTGATCGGAAAGCTTATATCAGCGGCTAACGCTATCAAAGCTTTTTTTGCCTTGTTAGGAGGTGGTGGCAAAGGCGGAGTCAAAGCAATGGCTTCCGGAACAAAGGAACTGTCAAGTGGCGCGGATGGGCTTTCCAAATCTCTTGGAGGTGCAGGGAATGCCGCAAAAGGCGCAGGAGGCGCTGCCAAGAAAGCAGGTGATGCGGCAAAACAGCTTGCCAAGGCAACACTTGGAATAGATGAGCTGAATATTGTAGAACCGAATAAATCATCCGGTGGCGGCTCTGGTGGATCCGGTGGCGGTGGAGGTGCCGGAGGAGGATATGCTGCAGATGATTTCGATATGGGCAGTATTGATGAAGGGGCAGATGCAGCTTCATCTAAGATCCAGGGAATTATCGACCGGCTGAATGAATTAAAAGGAATATTTACTACAGGTTTCTGGCAGGGATTTGGGGATACTTCTGTATTTGACAGCATCCAGGACAATATTTCAAGGATCGGGAAAAGCCTGAAGGAAATATTTACGGATCCGGGAGTACAAGCGGCAGCTAATGAATGCGCAAACAAAATAACGTATGCGTTTGGTAAGGTTGTGGGATCAATGGCAAGCATCGGAGCTACCATTGTGGATAACCTGACAGGTGCCATTGCAAATTATCTTGAGCAGAACAACCCTAGAATCAAACAATATCTTATTAAGGTATTTGATATATCCGGAGATGTAGCACTGCTCAAAGGCAATTATGCGCAGGCATTTGCTGAAATCTTTGCGGTACTGCGTAATGATACTTTTAAACAGATTGGGGCAGATATCATTGGGATTTTTGCGGATACCTTTATGGGCATCAGTTTATTACTGCTGCAGTTTGATGCAGATCTGACAAACCTGCTTCTTACTCCAATCATTGAAAATAAAAATGCAATCATTGCCACACTGGAAGAACTTGCCGTCCCTATTGAGCAGTTCTTTGGGGATGTTAAAGCAATCATAGACCAACTCTTTGAGATGCTTAATGCTCTATATGATGAGCATTTCCATCCGCTCATGGAAAGTATTACAAGCGGAATATCAGATATCGTATCTACAGTTTTGTCTGTATTTAATACATATCTGATGCCGGTGATCCAGAACACAGCAGATAAATTTACAAGCTTCAAGGATTCTTCACTTGCCCCACTGATCAGTAAGTTCGGAGAATTTGCAGGAGCTGTAATTGATGATGTTACACAGGTATGGAATGGCATTTTACTTCCGTTGATTGAGTGGCTGATTAATACCTTGGTCCCTGCCGTCGCTGGTGTGATCGATACAGTTACTACTGTAACATTCCAGTTACTCACGGATATCTCCGGGGTGATAAGCTCTGTGCTAACACTTCTCCAGGGAGTCATTGATTTTCTGACAGGAGTATTTACAGGAGACTGGGATAAAGCATGGACTGGAATTAAGGAAATCTTCCGTGGCATATGGGAAATTATTAAATCCATTCTCAGGTTAGCTTTAGACATTATAACCAGTGCCATCAAAACTACACTTGCTAATATCAAGGCTCTTTGGACAGTTATTTGGACTGCAATCAAGGATTTCTTCCGTCAAATATGGGATGCGATTCGGTCTCTTGTAACTACTGCCATTGAAGCTGTGCGGACGACAATCAGCACCGCAATGGATTTGATTAAGTCCAATATCGACACAGTGCTTACCAATATCAAGTCTGCGTGGGAAACAGGCTGGAATGCGGTCAAGGATCTCACAAAGGCTGTGTGGGATGGAATCTGGGGAATCATCAAAGGAACAATTAACTCTATCCTTGGTGGTGTGGAAACCATGGTAAATGGAGTTGTTCGGGGCATCAACCGAATGATTGAAGCACTGAACAGCATTGATATTGACATTCCTGATTGGGTTCCTGGAATTGGTGGAAATTCATTTTCCATCAATATACCAACTGTCCCAGAGGTATCACTGCCAAGACTTGCAAACGGTGGATTTGTTCGGGCGAACACTCCACAACTTGCTGTCATCGGTGATAACCGGAGGCAGGGAGAAATCGTATCTCCGGAAGATAAGCTCCAGGCTATGGCAGATCGGGCGGCAGGACTGGCACGTAACAGTGACGGCATGTCAGCCGAACAGGCAAATCGGCTGATTGAGCTGATGGAAATGATCCTTTCAGCGATTGAAGCTATGCATCTGACAGTAAATTTTGACAGCAGAGAATTACAGGACGGACTCGACCGGTTGAGAAGCAGATCGGGGCTTGTTCTTAAAACATCATGAGGTGATGCATGGAAAGTCTGATAACAATAAACGGGCGGGAATTTCCCGCCCCGGACAATGATTTGAATTTTGTCATCTCTACACAGGTTAATTCCGGAAGAAATGCCAATGCAGAGGTGGTCGGTCAGATCGTTGGACGGAACCAGCATAAGATTGACAATCTGAAATGGTCAAGATTAGATGCTGCAACCTAGAGCCAAATGCTGCAGGAATTTAAAAATTTCTATGTTGTGGTGAAATTTCCGGACATGGAGACAAACGGATGGGTAACGCTCAAGATGTATCCCGGGAACAGAACAGCAACACCGGTTTCCCTTGATCCAAAGACCGGGCTTCCGGACTGGTATAAGAATTGTAAGGTTAACATTATTGACTGTGGAATCATAGGAGACAAGTGATGCAGAGCGTATCGAATGCATATAAATATAATATCCGGAACGACCTGAGAAACCACTCCTACATGATGGTGACAGTCGGGGTTATCAATCAGCTGGCACAGAGAAATGCGTTTGTTGATAGTGATACGTCCCCTACACACTGGCTGAGTGATTTAGACATGCCGTTTGGAAATACGAACTTTGAAGCCTACTATGCGACCGCAGAGGACAACTTTACTAAAACAGATGGAAGTTGCTTCTTTGCGCCTCGCACCAGCCCCACAGCATTGTCTCAGGGTGCAGTATCAAAGGATGTTATGGGATCTGTGACGGTGGATTTTGGAGGGTTTACTTATAGCCTGAGAGGCCTGACCATTGAGTTTGGAGACTGCTATCCGGAAAGCTTTCAGATTATCGATAGTACCGGAAAAGCAATCTCTATAACTGGGAATGATTCCGGGCATTTTGTCTATGACGGAGTGATCCAGAATACCACATCTATTACCATCAAGCCGGTAAAGATGAGAGGAGGGCAGGACCGGCTGAGGATCCTACGGTTTACTGCCGGAATTGGTATTGTTTTTGACAATAAGTCTATCATGGATTCTGACATGAAGGAAAATGTATCTCCATTGTCAGAATCTCTTCCGGCAATAGATTTTAAACTTACTGTTGATAATCGAAACGGTGATTGGAACATTGAAAATGATAAATCCACAATCAATTATCTTGAGAACAGTCAGACCGTAACCAGCTTTTACGGTTATGAGCTGGATGATGGCACGGTGGATTGGATGAAAGGAGGGACATTTCTTTTAAGTTCATGGTCTGCAGATGATGAGCAGATGAAACTGACAGCCGTTGACCGGTGGACAAAGCTAAATGATACCTATTACAAAGGGAAACTCTATCCAGATGGAATCACAGCTTATGATCTTGCAATATTGGTGTTTAAGGACGCTGGACTTACAGAAGACGATTATGATGTTGATACGTATCTGAAAGGAATTAAGATCTATAATCCTTTGCCGGTTGTGAAGCATTCAGAAGCACTTCAGCTTATTGCAAATGCCTGCCGGTGTGTTATGTATCAGAACAGAGATGGGAAACTAACCATCAAGCATTCATTCTCAGCAAAAAGGCTGCCTGACATGACGGTTTCTGCTAATCAGGAGCATGCACTGTCAAGGGTTGAAAAAATTGCCATTCAGTCGCAGAAGACAAGGTATGCACTGGCGAACCAGGACGTAACTCTTAGCGATGGAATTTATAAGTTCCATCCAAAAGATTCATCCGGCATACTGGATACTGGATTTATTTCAAGTACAGCGTCGGATGCATCGGGTAATTTTGCAACAGATCCAGTTGTGATTATTACGCTGGAAGCATCATATCATTCATATGGTTTGCATATTAACTTCGGTGGAGCGGCACCTAAGGCAATGACTATTCGCACAATGCTTGCCGGATCCGCAGTAGAAACCAAGAGCTACAGCATTTCATCAAATGTATGGTCAACTGAGGACGAATTTAAAGAGTTTGACCGGATGGAGATAGAGATCACTAAGGGAGCACCGGAAGCTAATGTTTACATTGATTCTGTATCCTTTGGAGATGTGACGGATTATATGCTGGAATATAGTCATGAGCTGACAGACTATCCTACCGGCGAAAAGATTAGCAAGGTCAAAGAGCTTACCCAAATGATTTACAGCTACATTGTTTCCACAGAAGCGGCAAAGGAGCTGTACAAAGAAACAGTGGACGTCAGTGGGCTGTCAGAGATCACATTGACGTTCAGCAATGCGTCGTACAATTACAGCGCCTCAATTGCCGGAAAGACTGCGGAAATTAAGGAATCCGGAGCCCACTATGCTGTGCTGACAATTCCATCCGGTATATCCGGCACAGCAGAGGTGATTGTTAATGGTAATGAATACATCGTGAATGAAAAGACCTACAGGTACACAATCAATCAGACCGGCAGTGTTGTGAAATATGATAATCCGTTGGTTTCAACGATTGATCTTGCACATGATGTGGTTGAATGGGAAGGAGATTATAACTATTCAGATAGGGATTATAAGAAACTGAGTTATCGAGGAGATCCAAGAATTGACGCAAACGACATCCTGCTTTTGGAAAACCACTACATTGAGCAGTGCTTTGTCCGTGTGTATCAGCATGAGATTAAGTTTAACGGCGGGCTGTCCGGCAGCATTTCAGCTCGGCGTGACATGCCGGTAGAGCATGGAAACTTTATTGGTGCAGTGGCTACATTGGCGGCTAAAAAATCCAATACTGCAGATAAGGCAACATCTGCGGAGTCGGCGGCGTCAGCGGTGAAAGATTCTGAGGGAAATGTCATTGTTGACAACTATGTACCATATAGTCACATACAAAATAACCTGGTTACGACAGAATCCGGTTATGCACTGGATGCAAGACAGGGAAAGGAACTGCTGGATAAGATAAATTCGTTAAACTCTAATTTAACGAATACTAGAAATGATCTATCAACCCATAAGTCAAGTGGTGACCATGATGGCAGATACTATACTGAGTCGGAGGTTGATGCAAAAATCAATGCTATCAACAATAGTATCAATTCGTTAAACAATGGTTTAGCGAATAATTACAACAGCATTAATGCTCAGATCAACAATGGAGTGAATTATTTAAAGTGGCGTGGGTATTCTGGTAATCTTGATTGGTCATTATCAAACGGTATCTGGTCTTATGGTACTTCTACCGTAAGTAGACCGAGTGATTACGGAGTGTGTCTTGTGTTGAATAATGGTAATGATTCATATAATGGCAGCTCTTGGATTTTCCAGTTGGCGTTCAGTACCTATGGAGGCAATATCTATTTCCGGCGTGCAATAAATGCCACTAATGGAGGAAGTTTTTCTAATTGGATTGCAATTTGATATATCCATTTTAATTTCCAAGACTATATAATCCGGAAGCATTATGATCCCAAACTGTTACAACCCAAAAGCGTATAATTCTAGGACTAAATATAACTATTTTTCCATAATTTAGACCTCCATCAAAACGAATGGCAAGAATTATAAAAGTGAAATCTCCGATATAATAGTCTGTAAGATTTGGGATAACATTTGCATTATCAATTCTTTCCACATGGTAAAAACCCGGATGAGTAAATTGTGTGATCGACGTTAAATTATCAATATATCCAAAATTAGCGATGCTATTCGTTAAACCATTGTTTAGCGAATATTAAGCTGTTCGTTTCCACATGTAAACAGCGAGATACGGAGGAAGGTTATTATGCTTCAATCCGCCGCCGACTGCTTCTGAGTACTGAGTTTGTTTTGATTTGCCATCATTATACGGCACAGCATTACCATTAACGGCACCTGAAATATTATGTGTGCCATTATTCCAACCAGCAGACACCGCCCACATCCATGGTGGCATCTGATGGCTATGTGATGGTATCTCATTAACTGTTAGTACATGCCATGCTTCACCACCGGTTTCCCCCGCGGGCATATATACGTCCTGTGGACCGACGCTGCCCCAGTAATTAGTACTATTGTATCCACATGGACCAACACCAATAAGAAATCTTCCTGTTAGTTGCACCCAGGTGCCACCGAATAATTTCGCAGGACTTGTACTATTAACACTCATATAAATTGAGCCAACTGGATAGAATCTATTCGTTAAATTAGAGTTTCGCGAATAATTACCCTTTGAAAGGAGGTAAACGTATATGAATAATTTTTTAAAACTAAAAGACGGCACTATGATAGAAATTGAAGAAGATGCCACTTTAGAAAAAATTGTTTCCATTGCACCAGATGAAACAAAAGCAATTGAAATCTGTAAAAAGATTACGGATGACAATGTTTGTATGGTGGAATTTCAGAGATCCGGAAAGGACAAACCTTACGGGACTTATGAAAATGTTACCTTGTCGGATATTCCGTCCCGGCAGACAAAATCGGATGGAACGGTAATTGTTACTATCCGGCTGAGAAAAATGACGGAGATCGAAACAGTTGTACATGATTTCAAGCAGTCTCAGGAGATGCAGAACGCAGTTCTTGATCAGATCCTGATGGGTGCAGAGTAAAAGAAAGAGAGGTATTAAAAATGGCAGCATATCTTGCAATGAGAATTGAGGGTGGACATCTTAATTACACCAAGGTGATAAGCAAGTATCCACAGTATAAGGATGCGATTGATGAGATCCTTCTTTTGGATGGATACACCATTAATTCGGATGGAACAGTAAAGAAAGGGTGATTGATGCATGTCATGGTCTACACCAAAAACCAACTGGAAAAGTACTGATTATTTTAACCGGGCAGATTACAACCGGATTAAAAATAACCTGGAATTTCTAAAAGAGCAGTCACTTAAGGTATTGAATCCATGCACCATAGTTGACATGGGCAACGATGTTACAGATCCTAACCACATATGGGATCCTGCTGAGTTTAATCTGCTGGAAGGAAACCTTAAACGGATTTTATCAACCAACCAGTTTGATAGCTATCAACCAGGGACGGCAAGAGTCTATACATATGACGGAAGCTTCATATCCTATACAGAATTAAACAGGCTTGAAAGCTGGATCGCAAGACTAGGTGATAATCTGACACAGATCTTAACTGACCGTAAGAGACTTTCTTTTATCCTTGGAGGAGGTGGCTTTTAATTGAAAGAACTAAAAACGAATTATAAAGATGCGGTTCACACTGGCAAGAAGCAATATAAAATCACAACAACTAACGGAGTTAGTAACATTGATGATGTTACGACATACACGACAGCTGGGGATACTTTTGGAGCCGGAGATATTAATGCGACCAACGGGGCGATCAATCGATTAGCAAGAAGACTAAGCGTAACGGTTCCAGCTTCCGGTTGGAGTGTATCTTCTCCATACACACAACGTGTGGCGGTAAGCGGAGTACTGGCGACGGATAGCGGAGAGTTTGCCTGTGACACAACGGCATCGGCTTATACATCAGGCAATGCCACATTGCGCGCAACGTTGAAAGCGCAGGCAGGATTTATTGACCAGGCAAATTCTGAGGATGGGTATGTTACGTTTATGTGTCGTGACTTCAAACCAACACAGGATTTGCCTATTGTTTTATTGGGGGCTTAAACATGGGAGTATTCAGACCAAAAGGTGGAAGCGGAAGCAGTAATGTACTTTGTACAGCTGGAGCAGAAGAAATTCTTTCTGGATATACAGGGATCGGTAAGGATTCTCCACTGCCAGTATCCGGAACACTGGCAGCCACAGGTAATGCACAGGCAGAGCATGTAGTTGAAAACGAGACATTTTATTCCGGCAATTTCAAAATAAAACAGACAGGGTCATTAAAACGAGTAGCATCTATTGATTCGATGAACTCGGCTGTACTAAGCGATGGAAAAATTTATGTAAGAATGACTCCAGGGGCTCACATTGACAAAGCATCCAGCGGATATCCGGAAATAAGCGGATCTGCAGATGCTTTTATTTCTGCACTTGGAATTGCAACAGCAACAAATTTTAATGCAGCCCAGTATACGTCCCAGCGGCTCCAGTTTACTTGGGCGAAACCTGACAGGAGCAAAAAGATGTGGTCCGGGATTCGGATCACAGCAAGGCAAGACCGTTATCCAAATGGTCCGGATGATTCATCCTACAAATGGGATTCCAATGGTGTGTATCTGATAACAGATGTTATTCCTGGTGGGAACTGGTATATCACAGTTTGGAACTACGTCACATGGGATAGTAACAGCCGGAGAACTTACGGAGGAATTGTAAGCCAATTTACCTTTAATAATAGTGTGGTAAGTGGATCACAGAACTTTACTGGATCCACAACATGGAGAGTCCCAGGTGCTGTAAGATCCATACAGGTGTTTGTTGTTGGGGGAGGAGGTGGAACTCCAAACTTATCTAGTAACGGAAACAATTCCCAGTATGGCGGAGGTGCCGGAGGAGGATATACTAATTCGGCTTATATTGATGTTACTCCAGGAGAAACCTTATCCATTAATGTTGGAGCCGGTGGAGGAATCGGCGGAGACGGAAGCGCATCGTCTGTATATCGTGGTGGGACAAATTTGATTTCTGCTGACGGTGGGAAGGCTGGCGCTGATGGTGCACGCGGCGGATCTGGCGGATCTGGCGGAGGTG
>OCTW011545368.1_pt1 | contig 15133 bp, 11 predicted proteins | sample 1539671 | NCBI WGS metagenome assembly OCTW01 (sample SAMN02144230, study PRJEB22623) | gut metagenome | biome: sheep rumen | host: Ovis aries | place: New Zealand
GAGGCGGCTTCGCCGCCGCTCACGCGACTTGCGCACCCGCGCCCGGGGCGGCTTCGCCGCCGCTCACGCGGATTAAAGAAAGAAAACGTTTTCGGAAAAGAATGTGAATTTTTAGGAATTTTTTCAGACGGAGTGCGGGAGAATGAGAGGCGGCGGAGTTGGAAGAAAGTAAACTTTACGTTAATTAACTGTAAATAATGTTTAGGGTCCTTATGGCGGCTGCGGGTCGGTCGAGGGCTAAAATATGAAAAAACGAAACCACCCGAAATGTTGCACAAAACCGCAAACGATCAATGCAGCATAATGCACAAACCGTCATTCTGCACAAAAAACATTTACCGCAAACGTTTAAGCTGCCTTGACAAACCCCCTTATAAATGGTATAATTATGATTAGCAAATTGAGCCCTTTTGGCGATTTTGCTATCAAATAACACCAAACAAGACTCGTTTTTATGCACTTTTTGGTGAAAATCACTACATCTTGTAGAATTTCTTTGCATTGACCACAAGATGTTTGTTTTGCGTCCCGAAAAAACGGTTTGGTGAGGTTTTTGTGGCAGTTTCGTGATAAAAACCTCTGCAATTAGGCAAATTAACTAATAAGCAGTTTACGACCCTTCGGCACGAGAGGTATTCCTGTATGGGTGCTATTATTACGACCGAGTCCCTTTGCCGTGATTTTAAGATTGGCGACGGGAGCATTGTCTCGGCACTGAAAAATGTAAATATCGAGATCGAGAAGGGCAAGCTGACCATACTCCGAGGACGCTCGGGAAGCGGCAAGACAACGCTTATCAATATCCTCGGGGCCCTTGACAAGCCGACAAAGGGCAAGGTGCTCTTCGACGGGCGGGACATAACGACGCTTTCGGAGAGAAAGCGCGACGAGCTCAGACGGTACGAGATGAGCTTCGTGTTCCAGTCCGTTGCGCTGATGAGCGGCATGAACGCCTACGAGAACGTTGAGTTCGGGCTGAGGCTCTCGAAAACGCCCTACGGCGAGCGCGACAAGCGCGTGAGAGACGTTATGCGCAGCGTCGGGCTTGAGAAAAGAATGTTCCACAGACCGAGCGAGATGTCGGGCGGCGAACAGCAGAGAGTTGCGATCGCAAGGGCTATCGCCCACGACCCGAAGGTGGTCTTCGCGGACGAGCCTACCGCCGAGCTGGACACAGCCACGGGCCTGAAGGTCGTAAAGCTCTTCAAGCAGCTTGTGGCCGAGCAGGGAATGACCATTGTCATGACCACCCACGACCCGAGTATGATAGACATCGCCGATAAGGTGTATACTCTTGAGGACGGTGAGATAGTTGAGTGACGAAAAGACTGTTCCCACCGGGGAAAAAGCGGAAAACGAAGAGCGCCCGGACGATGACCTGATGATCCGCTGCGAGAACCTTGTCAAGATCTACAAGACTGACGAGATCGAGGTCGTTGCGCTGCAGGGACTTGACCTCGACGTCAAGCGCGGAGAGCTTATGGCGATAGTCGGCAATTCGGGAAGCGGCAAAAGTACGCTGCTGAATATGCTGGGCGGCCTCGACAAGCCGTCGGCCGGAAGCCTGCTGGTGGACGGCAAGAACCTGCTGAAATTCACCGACAAGGATTATATGCAGTACAAGCGCGACACTGTCGGCTTTGTCTGGCAGAACAACGCAAGGAACCTGATCCCGTATCTTACAGCCGTGCAGAACGTAGAGCTGCCGATGCTGCTCAAGGGCAGCAGACAGCGGCGGAAAAAAGCCGAAGCGCTGCTTGATAAGGTAGGGCTCTCAAAAAGAAAAAACAGCCGCCTCGACCAGATGTCGGGCGGTGAGCAGCAAAGAGTCGCTATAGCCATAGCGCTGGCAAATGACCCCAAGCTGCTGCTGGCGGACGAGCCTACGGGCTCGGTGGACACAAAGACCTCCGCCATGATACTGGACATATTCAAGGAGCTGAACCGCACCGAGGGGATAACGGTCGTGATAGTGACCCATGACGTAAAGCTGGCTCACAAGATCGACAGGGTCGTCGCCATCAGGGACGGCAGAACAAGCTCCGAGATAGTCAGGAAGCGCTCCTACGCCCAGGAGCTGGGCGAGCTCGAGTCCCTCGGAGGCGAGGACCTCGAGGACAGCATCGACGAGACCCACGAGGAGCTTGTGGTGCTGGACCGCTCCGGAAGATTGCAGCTGCCCAAGGATTATATGGAGAATTTGCAGATCAAGGGCGGCGACAAGGTCAAGGTCGAGCTTGACGAGGACGGAAAGAGAATGTATCTCTTCAAGTCGGATAATTAAAGCTATCAGCCCTGCGGGGCAGATATACAGCCGTAATAAATATAGTATACTATTATAAATATATAGTGATATAGGGTTTTAACGGCAAATCAATACGAAAGGTGGAAAAAATGTGAAAAGCACAGTTTTCAAGCGTGTTGTTTCATCGGCACTGGCACTGGCGCTGGCGGCTTCCTGCGGCCTGACGGCGTTTGCGGCAGATGAAGGGACAGACCTCAACGCCGAGCTTATCGACGCGAGCAACCGCGAAAAAGCGTACTCTAACTATGTTAAAAAGTACGCAGGTGAACCGCGGCCCGATGCAGAGGTCACGATCGCCGGAAAGGACTATGTAAGCGCAGCGAACGGCGCAGCTGTCAGCGTGAAGAGCGTTGACGGCAGGAACGATGTTGCCGAGTGGTCAAACCAGGAGGGTACACTTACCTATGAGGTACAGGTCCCCCAGGCAGGCGTCTATAACATTCAGATGGGCTATGAGGCTCTTGCGGGAGGCACGACCTCCGTCGAGTTCGCACTGCTCATTGATGACGTATGCCCCTACACCACCGCTTCCAGGATCACTCTGCCGAAGCGCTGGGTGAGCCGCACCGACATCGAACAGGACGAGAGAGGCAACGATATCCGTCCCGGACAGGTGGAGCAGGTGTGCTGGCAGGAGACCTTCCTGAAGGATACCGACGGTCTGTTCAACGAGCCTCTGGAGTTCTACTTCCCTGAGGCAAAGACCTACAAGCTGTCCCTCCAGTCTACAAAGGCGCAGTTTGCGATCGACTATATCAAGCTCTGTCAGGCACCCGAGGCACCTGCCTATCAGGCCCCCGACAGCGGCGAGCTCAATTCCACACCTTCGTATATCGTAACGCTTGAGGGCGAGGCTGCCGACTACAAGTCGGACAGAACTCTCTTCCCGACAGCGGACAGAAACTCCTATATTACTTCATCCAAAAACGGCACAAGCCCGACCAAGACCAGATACAACACCATCGGCAAGGACAACTGGAACAAGGCCACACAGTCCGCCACATGGAAGTTCAGCGTTCCCGCTGACGGCTGGTACAAGGTTGGTATCCGCGCCAAGCAGGAAACGATGCGCGGAATGTATTCCAACAGAAGGCTGCTCATTGACGGCGTCGTTCCCAACAAGGAGAGCGACCAGATCAAGTTCTATTACGAGACCAAGTGGCAGCTCACTGTTCCCTCTGTCGGCGACGACCCGATCTACTACTACATCACCGCAGGCGATCACGAGCTGACCCTCGAGGCCGTTCCCGGCGAGATAGGCGAGATCATGGGCGAGATCGACGAGATCGTCTATAACGTAAACAGCTACTACAGAAAGATACGCGCCTACACAGGCCCTAACCCCGATATCTACACCAACTACGACGTTAAGGCTGCCATTCCCGGCATTATCGACGACTTCGAGGAATACTCAAAGAGGCTCCGCGACGAGATGAAGAAGATCGAGGATCTCTCGGGCAGCGGCGGTACCGAGGCAGTCACACTCGACAAGCTCGCGATCGTGCTTGACAAGTGCGTTGACAAGCCGGACCGCGTTCCCTCTATGATGAGCCAGATCAAGGATAACGTTACTTCCGTTTCCGCGTGGGTGTCTCAGTACAGAGAGCAGCCCCTCGAGCTGGATATGATCCAGATCGCTTCTCCCGACGAGGACTTCGATCCCTGCGAAGAGAAGTTCTTCAGCAGCCTCGGCTTCGGCTTCAAGGCCTTTATCGGCTCCTTCTTCGAGGATTACAACTCCCTCACCGAGGAGGACGATTCGGCTCTGATCTGCTGGACCTCCCTCGGCCGTGATAACGCGACCGTTATCCAGACCCTTATCAACAACGACTATAACCCCACCGCAAATACAAAGGTAAACATGAAGCTGGTACAGGGCGGCTACGTTGAAGCCACCTTTGCCGGAAAGGGCCCCGACCTGGCGCTCTTCCTCGGCGGAGACTTCCCGATACAGCTTGCCGCGCGAGATGTGCTGGTAGACCTGAAGAAGTTTGAAGACTTCGACGAGGTGATGACGCGCTTTGCCGACGACGCGGGCGTGCTCTACGAGTATAACGGAGGCTGCTACGGACTTCCCGTTTCACAGACCTTCCCGATGCTCTTCTACCGCTCCGACGTTCTCGACGAGTACGGCATAGACCCTGCTACCGACCTTGCAACATGGGACGGCCTGCTCGAGATCCTGCCGACCCTCCAGAGAAACTATATGGAGATAGGCCTCGTGCTTCCCGTCGGCTCGGTCATCTCGCCTGTAACAGAGGCGGGCAACACCTTCGCTTCGATGCTGCTGCAAAAGGGCGCGAGCAAGGGCATCAACTACTACAACGCCGAGCAGACAAAGACCAACTTTGACACCCAGGAGGCTATTGATTCCTTCGACGCCTGGACAAAGTTCTACACCACCTACAGCTTCGAGCAGACCTACGACGCATTCACAAGATTCAGACAGGGCGATATGCCTGTACTTATCCAGAACTACACGTTCTTCAACCAGCTGACTGTTGCAGCCCCCGAGATCAAGGGCTGCTGGAACTTCAGACCTATCCCCGGCACGGTACAGCCCGACGGATCTATCAATCACGCCTCCTGCTCGACAGGCTCCGGAGCAGTTATCTTCTCCAAGCTGAGCGAAGACAAGCAGAAGGACGCTTGGGACTTCATCAAGTGGTTCACCTCTACCGAGACACAGACCGCTTACGGTAACGACATCGAGGCTATCCTCGGAACGATGGGACGTTTCGACACCGCAAACCTCGAGGCGCTGGGTCAGCTCTCCTGGTCCACCAGCGAGCTTGCCTCCCTCAGAGAGCAGCTGGATTCTCAGATCGAGATCCCGATAATCCCCGCTTCCTACGGCGTTACAAGAAACCTTATGAACGCATTCAGAGAGGTAGTAAACAACTACGAGAATGCAAGAGATACCCTGTTCTGGTATAACAGGGATATCAACGACGAGATCACGCGTAAGCGCGAAGACCTCGGACTTGACTAAGAAAGGAGGAGTACCCAGATGGCAAATGCTAATACGAACGTTGATCCCAACACCCCGATAAACAAACAGGGCAAGTGGAAATACACCTGGCACATGGTCAAGGTCAATAAAGGCTGCTACGGACTGCTCGCTCCTTTTATGATCCTGTTCATAGTATTCACGGTCATCCCTGTTGTTATGTCGCTGCCTATAGGCTTCACTAACTTCAACATGATCCAGACCCCGAAGCTGGTCGGCTTCTCAAACTTCTACACGCTCTTCCTCAACGACGAGGTATTCCTCATCGCGGTAAGAAACACCCTGATCTTCGCGATCTTCACGGGCCCGTTCTCTTATGTGCTCAGCTTCATAATCGCCTGGCTCATAAACGAGATGCATCCGTTCCTGAAAACGCTGTTCACCTTCGTTTTCTACGCCCCCTCGATGACCACCTCGGTATACATCACCTGGCAGCTCATCCTCTCGGGCGACTCCTACGGATACCTCAACGCTGTAATGATGGACATCGGCCTCTTTACATCGCCCAAGCAGTTCCTGACGGATACAAACTATATCCTTCCCGTCGTAATCATAGTTCAGCTGTGGATCTCCATGGGCGCAGGCTTCCTTGCTATCCGCGCGGGCTTCCAGAACATCGACAAGTCGATGTACGAGGCAGGAGCTATCGAGGGCATCAAGAACAGATGGCAGGAGCTTTTCACCATCACTATCCCCTCGATGGGACCTCAGCTGCTGTTCGCAGCCGTAATGCAGATCTCGTCTTCCTTCACCGTCGGCGTTGTTGGACAGAGCCTTGTCGGTCTGCCTTCCACAGACTACGCCGCACACACCATAATGAACCACGCGACAGACTACGGTACCATTCGTTACGAGATGGGCTATGCGTCAGCGATATGCTTCGTGCTCTTCGTTGCCATGCTGCTTGCTAACAAGGCCGTTAACTGGCTGCTTGGAAAATATCTTGACTAAAGGAGGGAGAACGAATAATGGCAAGAAGAAAGAAAAAGCAAGTCTCTATCGACAAGCTGAAAGTTTCGGACAAGAAAAAGCGCATAAACCGTTCTCTCGGAGGAGACATCGCGATCTTCGTTTTCCTTATCCTCCTTGGTCTGTTTATGATCTTCCCAATCTACTATTCCTTCGTTCAGTCCTTCAAGCCCGTTGAAGAGCTGTTCGTGTTCCCGCCAAAGCTTTACGTGCTCAATCCGACCACAAAGAACTTCTCGGATATGTTCACGGTAGCCGCCAGCCTGTGGGTGCCGCTGTCAAGATATATCTTCAACAGCGTGTTCATCACGGTCGTTATCTGCATCTGCAACCTGTTTGTGTGCTGCTGTGCGGGATTTGCGCTTGCAAAGTGCCGTTTCCCCGGAAACGTGTTCTTCAACAAGCTGATCGTAACAGCCCTGCTGTTCGCATCGAACGCTACATGGATCATGCAGTTCATGGTATACTCCAAGCTGCATATCATTGATACCTACTGGGTACTTATCCTCCCGAGCATCGCAACGCCTCTCGGACTGTTCCTTATGAGACAGTCGATGTCCACTATCCACGACTCGATGATCGAGGCCGCCAAGGTGGACGGCGCAGGACTGTTCAGGATATGCTGGCAGATAGTGGTCCCCAACTCCAAGCCTGCGCTGATGACCCTTATCATCTTCGCCTTCCAGGGAGCATGGAATATGCAGGGCGGCGCCCTCATCTATTCCGAGGAGCTCAAGACCCTTCCCACTGTTGTTCAGCAGATCTCTGCTGTCGGCCTTGCAAGACAGGGCGTAACCTACGCCTCGGCTGTACTGCTTCTTATTCCGCCGCTGGTCGTGTTCCTTATCGCACAGAGCAACGTCATGGAAACAATGGCGAACTCCGGTATCAAGGATTGATGACAAGCTTCAGTTAATGAAATTCGGAAAGGAAACAGGTGATAAGCAGTGAATGGAAATAAAAATCCGATGAAAAAATTCTTCGGTCTGGCAATGGCAGCTGTCACCGCACTTTCGATGACAACCACCGCCTTTGCGGACGAACCCTACAATTCTTATAACTATGATACCTGGGACGACCCCGTTCCGTCCCAGAGCGTCTACAGAGTTGAGGCGACCATCACGGGCGCCGAGATGCAGCTCGACAGGCTGAGAGACCGCTCCGACCCGCTCTTCTATGACGAGGAGGCGGCAGTAACCCTCAGCGACGCGGCCGATATGTCCTGGGACGACGACAGGAAAGAGCTCTGGATCGCCGATACCAAAAACAACAGGATCATAGTTCTTGACGAGGAGCTGAAGCTCAAGGCAAGATACTACACGGTCGAGGGCTCGGGGGTAGACGGATTTGCAGCTCCCGGCGGCATCTTCGTTAATACCAGCCCATCGCTCGGGTGTCAGGTGGCTTATATCGCAGACACCGACAACTCGAGGATAGTTAAAGCCAAGGTCAAGAGCGCAACAGAGCTGGAGTTCGTTCAGGACTATACAAAGCCCGACAGCTCGCTCTACACGATACAGACCTTCCTTCCCAAGAAGGTACTGGCCGACGGCGCCGAGAATGTTTACTCGGTAGTAAGCAATATCAGCACAGGCTCGGTGCAGTTCTCGAGAGACGGCACCTTCTCCCAGTACTACGGCGCAAACCGTGTACAGGTAACAGCCGCTATCGTTGCACAGCGCCTCTGGAGAGCGATAGCCTCCGAGGATCAGCTGGAAGGTATGCAGAGAAACGTTCCTGTTGAGTATGCAAACTTTGACATCGACATCGACGGCTTCATCTACACCGTTACCGAGGTCACGACCGATACCGACGCGGTAAAGAAGCTAAATGCCGCAGGCTATAACATCTGGAACAACGCAGTCGGAAATGAGTACAAGTTCGGCGATCTTGCAGGCGGCCAGTACGACGCCCTTACCAAGAAGAGCCACAACACAAGACTTACCGACGTTGACGTCAGCTCCACTAAGCTGATAAACGTGCTCGACTACGAGACAGGCCGTGTGTTCCAGTACGACAGCGAGTGCAACCTTATCGCTATCTTCGGAACAAAGACCTCTACCTCGGACCAGAGAGGAAGCCTCTCGAACCCCAACGCGGTAGAGAGCTACGGCGACAAGGTGTTCATCCTTGACGGCTCGAAGAACGATATCACAGTATTCGTTGAAACTCAGTTCGGCAAGTATGTTCACGAAGCCTTCGAGCTGTACGATCAGGGTCTCTATACCGAGGCCAAGAGCAGCTGGGAGGAAGTTATCAAGAGAGACGGCGGCTATACCACGGCTTACATCGGCCTCGGCAAGGCGGCCCTGAAAAACGAGGAGTATTCCAAGGCTCTCAAATACTTCAAGACAGCTTACGATCAGGACGACTACGACAAGGCCTTCAAGTACACCAGAGAGGCCTTCCTGAGAGAGAACTTCACACTGATAGTCATTGTTATCGTACTTCTGATAGTGCTGGTGATCGTAAGAAAGGTAATGAAGCAGAAGGGCATCCGCCTTATCAAGCGCAAGCCCAAGAGGCTCAACATCGAGGACGGCTTCGGTATCCTCGGTGACGCCGAAAAGAAGGCTGAAAAAGCAGCCGAGGAAGCTGTTGACGAAGCTGAGGAGACCGTCGGAGAGGCAGCGGAAGAAGCAGAGGAGGCCGCCGAAGAGGTGAGCGTTTCCGAGCTTGAAGAAGCCGCCGATGACGAAGAGAAGGAGGGAGAATAATATGTATGAATTTTCAACACTGGGTTGGATAAAGCATGTTGTTTTCCACCCCGTAGAAGGCTTTGAGGATATGCGCTGGAAAAAGCAGGGCTCGATCAAGGCCGCACTTGTGATAGTGTTCCTTCTGTTCGTTGCAATGGTAGCAAACAGACAGCTCATGGGCTTCCAGTTCAACACCGCCTATGTAAAGGTGTTCAATATCGTTCCGCTGCTGGTGCAGTCGGTCGTATACTTCTTCACATGGGTAATAGGAAACTGGGCGCTGTGTACGCTGTTCGACGGCGAAGGCACGCTGAAAAAGATCTGCATCTATTCAGCCTACGCCCTTGTGCCGTACATAGTGTGCGAGTTCATTTCGATACTCATCTCGAACTTCATCGTTCAGGACGAGCGCATCTGGATGACCTCGGTACACTACCTCGGACTTATCTGGTCCGTAGTGCTGATGATACAGGCAATGAAGGCCGCTCACCAGTACAGCTTCGGCAAAACTATAGTTTCAATGGTATTCACAGTTGTTGCGATGCTGCTGATCCTGTTCCTGGCGATACTCCTGCTCTCACTTTTCCAGCAGGTTTACGTTTTCGGATACTCGATCTACACAGAGATCGCATATCGAATCAGAGGCTAAAGGAAACGGTGGTGTAAAAATGCATAGCAAAAAGTATAAAAAAATATTAGTATTTGCGTTGGTGCTTACAATGCTGGTGCCTCTGGGTTCGATGTCCGCTTATTCCTCTGAGGATGCGGATACAGCTGCTGCGGCCGACTCCGCCGAAGAAACGGCAGACGGCGCCGAGGAAGATGATGACGACAAGGGCAGCAAGAAGGAAAAGGAAATGCCCGAGCCGATAACCGACAAGCAGGCCGTCGAGGCCGAGACCTGCGAGGAGTACGGCTCCAACGACAGGTTCGTGCTTTACGGAGACCAGGAGAACGACAGGATCTGTATCTACGACAAGAACGCGGATTACTACCTCTGGACATCGCCTATCAATGTTGAGGCCGACAAGACTCTCATCGACGACTCGATGATGAAGACCGCAAAGCGCAAGCAGATCGGTTCCAGCGCCGCCATTAAGGTCGGCGAGCTGGAGAAGAGGACAGAGTCCCCTGCGCCTATCTATTCAACCAAGGCAAGATCTGTAAGGTTCGCCAAGGAAAAGAACGGCATCAAGGTCACCTATGACTATTCCTCCAACGGAGTCAAGCTGGTCGTTCACTATCAGCTCGAGGCCGACTGCCTGTACGTTTACTGCGACACCGAAGAGATCACGGAGAAGAATACCTCGAACGTTGACGGCAAGGTGCTCACAAAGCTTCAGCTCTGCCCCGCATTCGGCGCTGTTCCGAAGTATGACGCCGAGGGCAACGAGAACGAGGGCTATATGATAGTCCCCGACGGCAGCGGCGCAGTTATCAACTACAACAACGGCAAGGGCAGCTATCCCGAATATTCTCAGCTGGTATACGGCAGAGACTACACGGCGGTGCCCCTTAACGCTCCCCGTGTCACCGAGCAGGCCTACCTGCCCGTTATGGCATCGGTAAACGGAAACAGAGGCTTCGTTGCCATCGTTACCGACGGCGACACCAATGTTTACGCCAAGGCAAAGACCAGCTTACAGGATAAGCAGGTGTACAACAACATCTACTTCGAGTTCGAGACCCGCAGCATGGACTCCTTCTTCATGTCGGGCGACAACTCGAACAAGATAACCGTGTTCGAGAAGAACGGCATCAAGACCCCGCGCTTCGGCATCAGGTATTACCCCATGGCTCAGAACGAGGACATCAACTACGCTGACTGCGCAGAGGTGTACAGAAACTACCTGATAAACGCAAAGGGCCTTACCAAGAAGACAGAGGCCAACACGAACAATATGTATGTTGACTTCTTCGGCGGCGTTATGAAGCAGACCTCGATCCTCGGCCTGCCCTTCAACCTCAAGACCGAGATCACAGGCTTTGAGCAGGCGGGAGAGATCGTTTCAAAGCTTCAGGACATGGGCGTCGGCGACACGATCGTAAACTACAACGACTGGACAAACAACTCCATCAAGCAGAAGGTGTCCACTAAGGCCAAGGCCTCGGGCACTCTGGGCGGAAACGGAGATTTCAAGGACTTCGTTGACAAGAGCGGCGTTGAGGTCTTCCCGTCCATGAACAACTTTACGATGAAGAGCGGAAGCTGGGGCTTCTCGACCTTCAACAATACCGCGATAAGAATATCCAACGCTTATTCAAGACAGTCCGAGTACAGCCCCGCCTACGGCGTTGCCGTAGCAGGCGTTTCACCCGCGCTGATAGCTCCCAACAGCTACGTAAAGATATTCGACCAGATGATCGAGAGCTACAAGGACAAGGATCTTTCAAGGATCGCCTTCGGCGACTTGTCCACAAAGCTTGTAAGCGACTTCTCCAAGAAGAACGCATCATCAAGATATGACACAGCCAACACGATAGCGGACGGCTTCAGAAAGGCTGACGAAGAGGTAGGAGATGTTCTCTGCGCAGGCGCGAATGCTTACGTTATCCCCTACGCTTCACAGATCACCGATGTTCCTGTTTACTCAAGCGGCTTCAACATCACCGATCTTGACATTCCCTTCTATCAGATGGTGCTGCACGGCTATGTTCCTTATTCGACCAAGGGCATCAACCAGAGCTCGAACACCAGCGAGACCTTCATGAAGGCGCTGGCAGCAGGCTCGGCTATCCACTACGACTTCATCTACGAGGACGCTTCCGTTCTCAAGGATACTGATTACGACGACCTCTATTACACCAACTATGAAGGCTGGATAGACATCGCCGTTGAACAGTACAAGGTTGCAGACAAGGTGCTCAAGGGCGTAAGCGATATGACGATCAGCAGCTACAAGGTAAGCGAGGACGGCAGCGTTATCACCACCACCTATTCAAAGGACGGCAAGGACGTTGTGGTCGAGATCGACAAGAATGCGCTTACCGCTAAGGTGGATGGACAGACCATTGACCTTGCAAACGCTTTGGAAGGAGGTGCTGAAGGCTGATGAATGAACTCGAAATGGAGCGCAGTGAGCTCGAGCAGGAGCTTGACGACACTGCACAGGACGTGACCGAGGAGATATCCGAGATCGGGGAGGCCGCCGAAGAGACGGCTGCCGAGGCCGAGGATACCGCCGAGGAGGCTTTCGATAACGCCGAAGGCACCGCTGAAGAGGCGGCAGACGCTGCCGAAGAGATCAGCGTTTCGGAAATAGAAGAGATCGCCGAGCCTGTTGCCGTGAACCGCGGCAGCCAGAAGAAGCCGAAGCTCTCCTATGAAAAAAAGAAAGGCCTTTACGGCTATGGCTTTATAGCCCTCTGGATCATCGGTACTCTGTACTTCTTCATCTATCCTCTGATCGTATCCTTCATCTACTCTCTGCACGACACAAAGGTAACAGAAGGCGGAATGGAGCTCAACAACCGCGGCTTCCACAACTATGTGAACGCCTTCCGTCAGGACCAGGATTACTCGAAGGCACTTGTTGAAACGCTTTCGAGCACCGCCCTCAAGACCCCTCTGATCCTTGTATTCTCGATCTTCATCGCAGTAATACTGAACCAGAAGTTCAGGGGCAGGACCTTTGCAAGAGCAGTATTCTTCCTCCCCGTTATCATCGCAACGGGACCTGTTATCGACATCATCAACGGTAACATGAGCACAGGCGGTTACGCAGGCGGCTCCGAGCAGTTCTCGACAATGTTCGAGACGAACCTCGTTGACCAGCTGCTGAACTTCCTTGGCATCTACAACATAAGTGACACGCTGACAGAGACCCTTAACACGCTGACATCGGACATCTTCAATCTGGTGTGGAACTCGGGTATCCAGATCCTGCTGTTCCTCTCGGCATTGCAGGGCATACCGTTCTCGGCTAAGGAGGCCGCCCAGATGGAAGGCGCCACGGCTTGGGAATATTTCTGGAAGATCACTATCCCCTACATCAGCCCGCAGATACTTACGAGCCTCGTATATACCATCGTTGACTCGTTCGTTGACCCCGGCAACCAGGTAATGGAGATAGTTCTTAACAAGGCAAAGAGCTGGAACCACGGCTACTCCGCGGCGATGGCTTGGGCTTACTTCCTGATAATCGCTGTAGTTCTTGCTATTGTTGTGGCGATAATCAACAAGTTTGTTTACTATGAAGTAGAGTAAGGGGGGATAATAGTGGCAACCAAAAAAGAAGAAAAACAGTTTGAAAAAGAGCGAAAGGCCGCTATTAAGGCCCGCAAGAAGAGAATGAAGGAGGAAGGCCTTGAAAAATACCTTACTCCCGAACAGATCAGATATAACCGCAACAAGGCGATAATCGGTGCGGTTTGGCCTGTGTTCAGGTTTCTGATACTCTTCGGACTCTGCTTTATCATCCTTTACCCGCTGATCTTTATGATCTCGACAGCGTTCAGACCCAACGAGCAGATGAACGACCCGTCCGTAGTTTGGCTCCCCAAGAGCCTTACGATGGAGAACGTTAATCAGGTTTGGAAAACGATGAAATTCGAGAACACCCTGCTCACGACCCTCAAGTACAACATCATTTCTTCGGTGCTCCAGGTCGTTACCTGCGCGGTAACAGGCTATGGCTTTGCAAGATTTAAGTTCAAGGGCAAGAGCATCCTGTTCGCCATCGTTGTTCTGATGATAATCGTTCCTCCGCAGATCATTACTATCCCGCTGTTCATGCAGTTCAGAAACTTCGGTATCCCCGGAGTATGGACTACAAGCCTTATCGACACCGGCTGGACAATGTATCTGCCCGCGCTGTTCGCTAACGGACTCCGCGCAGGTCTGTTCATCTTCATCTTCCGCCAGTTCTTCCGCGGACTGCCGAAGGAGCTCGAGGACGCCGCCTATCTTGACGGCTGCGGACCTCTCAAGACCTTCCTGATCGTTATGTGTCCTAACGCCAAGACTTCGTTCCTGACAGTTTTCCTGTTCTCCATCGTTTGGTACTGGAACGACTTCTATGTGGCAAGCTCGTTCTTCACCAGCGCCGACACCATCGCGCTGTCCCTGAAGAACCTCGATGCTGCGCTCATTCAGGATCTCTTCCGCGGTCAGGCGCCTTCCGTTCGCCAGCTTATCGTTTGGCTCGAGGCAGGCTGTATACTTTCGATCACTCCGCTGCTGGTAATGTATATCTTCCTGCAAAGGTACTTCATCGAAGGTATCGAGCGTTCGGGTATCACAGGTATGTGATCGACGGCGCAAGCCAAAACACATCAAAAAAAGCCCACGGTCTCCGTGGGCTTTTTATATTGCGGGAATGCCTGACGCTGCGGCAAATAAAAACGCCTGCTCTTGCGGGCAGGCATTTTTTCGTTATGGTCTTGCTTATGCAAGAGCTGCGCCAAGAGCCTTGCAGGCCGCCTTTGCATCGTCGTCGGGCTCGAGGTTAGCCTTTACAGGCTCCGCTGCCATTACAACGCCTGCCGAAGCTGCGTCCTCAGCCCAGAGCCTGAGCCACTCGCCGTCGCCCCAGTCGTAGGAACCGAAAAGACCTATCTTCTTGCCGCTGAGACTGCCCTTGACTGCGTCCCACATCGGCTGTACCTCGCCGTCTTCAAGCTCCTCGGCGCCCATTGCAGGGCAGCCGAAAGCGATGGCATCGTAATTTGCAACATCGTCTGCGGTGAACTCGCCTGCGGTCTTGAGCTCGACCTCGGCGCCCGCTGCCTTTGCGCCCTCGGCTACCTCGTTGGCCATTGCCTCTGTGTTGCCCGTTGCGCTCCAGTAAACTACTGCTATCTTGCTCATAATATCATCCTTTCTGTTAGCCTGTGCTAACCCGTCGCTTGTAATTATGGGTGCCATGCAGCACCCACGCAAAGATATTATACCCCATAACGCCAATATTATCCACTCCAAAACGAAAGCGCAGCGCTCCGTTCGGGCAGATATCAGATGTTAAAGACGGGAGATCGGACGTTAAAACCTCTGCGCGAGCAAATTCCTCCCACACAAATCTATCTGACCCCCACCGTATCGCGAGGGAGCCCCGGAACGTCTCGCTGTTGTGAGGCGGCTTGCCGCCGTTCTCGCGACTTGCGCACCCGCGCCCGGGTCGGCCCTCTCTTGCAGGGCACGCCCCTCTTTCA
>OCTW011565852.1_pt1 | contig 15133 bp, 17 predicted proteins | sample 1539671 | NCBI WGS metagenome assembly OCTW01 (sample SAMN02144230, study PRJEB22623) | gut metagenome | biome: sheep rumen | host: Ovis aries | place: New Zealand
CTGCAATACCTTATGAGAACACCATACCTCGACGCTCTGCATCGAGTGTTGGTGATTTTTACTCCCAAGATGGAATTCGAAGAGTCGCAGGAAATTCGAGTCCATGAATACGGTCATTGCATACAGTCTCTTTTTCTTGGACCCCTTTATCTTTTTGTCGGAATCATTTCTGTCACTTGGGCAGGACTCCCTTATTTTGTAAAGATGAGGAGAGAAAAACACATTCCATACACAGCATGCTTTGTTGAGCACTGGGCAAGCAGTTGGGGCGAATGGGTCACAAAAGAAAAGGCAGTTTGGAATTGAATTAAGGCAACCTCTAAAAATTAAAATTTGAGATTGTCGTCACTACTTATGATGAGTTCCACAATACCCTTCCTCCGGGCGGTGCGGATTATGATGACCAAACATGAATGATTTTTCCGTCAGCGCGGAATACATCGCAAAGATCTACGGGACCGGATGGAACTTGGGATTTTCTTCAAGCGCAGGAATATCAAAATGCCGCGGACTCATGTTTTTCAAAATTTGAATTAGATAGGTTTTTGATTAAGTCAAAAATAATAGAACTCCATATTGCTCCTGGAAATATTATTTTGAGTCTATCTTTTCAGCCATTTCATGAACAGCATCTCTCCAGCTTTTTACTAAGTCAGCAGGTTCCAAAGGTTCTGCATCTTTTCCCCAGCCTAAAATCCAGCGCAGGATTGGCTTAAACTGACTTGCCTCAAAGCTTAATATATAGCCATCATCACATTCTTCAATAGTTTGCTTTGCTCCCCAGATTCTGTCTTTAGAATAAAGCCAGGCATAACTGTCTTTAGGAAATTTAATCTTGTAAATCTTAGGATTTTCATCATTAAAACAACCAAAGTTACCGACAACATAATTCTTGAAACTATAATTTTTAGGAAGAACGAATTTCCCTGAAAGTTTAAGCATTCCTACACTAGAAATTCTTGAAAGATTGAACAATCTCATTCCTTCATGTTTTTGTCTGAGGCAATAAGCCCATAGTTCCCATATTCCGTTATCAAATATTAACTGGTATGGATGCACCTTATAAGTTTCGCTTTTATTTTTCCCTTCTGGAGTATAATCCATCTGGAGAACAGCATTCGTACCCATCGCCTTGTAAATTTTATCCCAGATTTCATTTTTTATATCTGCTTCAGGTGCTCCCATAAAAAGGATTCGAGAATAGTTTGCTGAATTTGTATTTGTATTTCTGAACGACTGTAATTTTTCTTCTTCTTTTGTAAGGAAGTCTTTGGCTTTTTCATAAACTGGAGAATCTTTAATAGAATCAAGAAAACTAGAAATAATAGAAATTTGTTCTTTTTTTTGTGCTTCAGACAATTCTGCTTTGTCTATTTCCTGAGATATTTTACTTTGCTCAGCATAGGTATTGTTATAAAAATATTTTCCTTTAGAATCTTTCTCTACACAATATTCATTCAATTCATCTGGAAGCCATTTGTAAAGATTCTGGTATGAAGCACCTTTTTCAAGTCCGTTTCTGATAAGAAGTTCTGACATATCTTTGATGGATAAATGCTGCTTGTCATATTTTAATGCACGTATAATACAATCAATTTGTTCAGATTCTTTCTGAGACTGCCTCTGAGGTTTTTCAATTTTGGCATTTTCTTTCAGATATTCTTTTATAAACTTTCTTATTTTTTCAGCAGATGGATTTGGCCCCTCATCCTCTAAAAACATTTCCCAACGCCATTCAAATTCTTCAGTAAGAATTTCGCGTTCAGTCTTGGAAATTTTAAGTTTATTCAGTTCTTCATCAAGAATTTCTTCCACATTTTTCATAATAAGCCTCATCTTCTTATTTTTTGAGAACCTCATTGTATATTATAAAGCCGTATTTTAAGAAAAACAAGGGAGGTTTTTATGAAGACAGAAATGAAAGTCAGAAGAAATACTTATTCTGAGTTTATTGAATTCGAGCTTCAGGATGTAGTAGCTGCAAATGTAAAACGTTGTATAGCTGAGTCTGGCTTTACTGTAGATGAAATCTGTATCCGAACCAATCTTTCTGTTGCAACTATCAACCGTCTTAAAGCGGGAAAAAATCTCTCTTTTCACAGTATATGTGCTCTTGCAGAAGCATTGAATAAAGACTGGAGAGTTTTCTTTATGTAAAAGCAAAACTTGGATAATTAAGAACTCTATCACGAAATGATAGTTAATCTAAATAATAATTAAATGGAGGAAATACTATGGGCAGAATAACAGAAATTGATATGAGAAGAAGACGGCTTAGGAGGCTTAAAAAAATGAGTAACTCTTCAATTACTTATACTAAGAATGAACCTTATGCAATTTGTTTTTATCTTTATAACCTCTTTGAAGAAAAATCAAATTCAAATGTAATTAATGATAATGATGAAGCCATAAAGGTTTTTCTTGAAAATACAGAAAATCTGAATAAGACAGAACGCTTAAAAGCAGTCTTGAAAAGGGAAATTCATAATCTTGAAAAACAGAATAAATTAAGACGCCTCGCAACTCCTGCGTCAGAAGAAATGTGTTTTGAGGATGCAAATATTCCGTATGAATATGAGCAGGATAAAAAGGTTGAAAGATGTATGCGTCATTCTGACCGGGCAGATGAAATAACGATAGATCTTCATCGTGTTTTGTATTGTTCAGAAAAACCAGTCTTTTCTTCTATAATAAATACCGTTATTTTTGGAAAAGAAGATAACTTCTCATTAAATTCAAGTTTAAATCTTTCTAAAAAACAGAAAGAAGCTGTTTTTGATGTATCAAAAACAAAATTTCTTATTGATAATGTAAATCTTTCAGAAAATGAAGCCCGTTATATTCTTATGCAGTGTCGCTTTGATACAAATGAAGATTTACACTGTCTTATCCGCAATTGCGAAAATGAACTCCGTAAGAGCATCCCTGAATTACTTGGTATTACAAAAAAAGAACTTACCTATATGCTCCGCAGTGACCAGAAATTAAAATCATTCGGTTTTATTGATGGAGAAGGAGAATATGATTCTTCCTTAAATGAATGCATTGAATCTCAAAGTATTGAACCCTATTTCAGTGATCTGTTAAAAACCTTAGACTGCAGCAATGCTTATTCCCTGGACAGTTTCTCTGTAAAGCAGGAATCACTTGAAATTTGCAGAGATTTATTGAACGGTAAGAATCCTGTGTCGATACTTTTTTATGGTAAGCCCGGAAGCGGAAAAACGGAGCTGGCAAAATCACTCTGCAGGCAGACTGGAAAACAGATTTATATTTTTAAGAATGAAGCGGAAACAAATGAGCGCAACAATGTTTTAGGCCGCCTTGTTTGTCTTCTTTCTATGGAGCGTAAGGATTCGATCCTGATAGTTGATGAAGCAGATTCTCTTTTAAAAACTATGGATTTCAGTTTTTTTGGAATATCTCCTTCAAAAACAAAAGGCACTGTTAATAAAATGCTCGAAAATAACAGGGACAAAGTAATTTACATCATAAACCATCAGCAGCAGATTGATAATTCTACCCGTCGTCGCTTTACTTTCAGCATACGGTTTGAAGCAATGCCTAAAACAATGATGAAAAACATTGCAGAACAGAAACTTAAAGACATGGACATTACAGAAAATACAAAAGCTGAATTAGTTACTATGCTTGATAAATATCATCTTACAGGCCAGAGTGTAGAAAATATTGTAAAAACAATTGATGCAATGGAATGTAAGGACGAAGATACTCTCTTAAAAAAAGCAGATATCGTAATGAAGGAAAATTCTCTTTTACTTAACGGCAAGAAAAAGAAAATGCGCGATAGGGTAAAGGCAGAATATGATTTGCGTGTTCTTAATGCTTCCATGAATCCGGGCGAAATTGTAAATATGGTTCAGAATGCAGCCAAATTTGCAGAAAGGAATAAGAATACTGAAAACGGAATACGAATGCTTTTCTATGGTTTAAGCGGAACAGGAAAGACAGAACTTGCCCGTTACATGGCAGAACAGCTTGGAAAAGAAATTATTCTCCGCCGCCCGAGTGACATTTTAAGTCCATATGTAGGTCAGGATGAACAACATATCCGCGAGGCTTTTGAAGAAGCTGAACAGAATGATGCTATTCTTCTGTTTGATGAAGCAGATACTTTCTTCTATGACAGAAATCAGGCGCAGCGCACCTGGGAACGCTCCCTTGTAAATGAATTTCTTACCCAGATGGAAGAGTTTACTGGCATCCTTATTTGTACTACAAACCTGCGTAACATCATGGATCCTGCAATGCAGCGCCGTTTCCATATACTTGTAGAATTTAAGCCGATGAAGTTTGATGGAATTAAAATCATGCTCGAAAAATATTTCCCGGATTATCATCTTTCAAATAAGGAAATTGAAGAGCTGGAAGATTCGGACAGTGTAACTCCTGGTGACTTCGGTGCCCTTTCAAGCCGCATCCGCTTTATGAATCAGGATGATGTAAATTCCGCCTATATTCTTGATGAACTCAAAAAGCTTCAGGAAGAAAAGAAAAAGCAGTGGAAGGACGAAGGATATACCGGAGATTCTGAACACAAAATGGGATTTCGTTTGGAATAAAGTAAAACCTGTAAGACTTAGCAAAGAACCGCACATGTTTGAGGAAGAAGGAAAAAGCAAATGAATATTTTTAAGAAACTAAGAAGCTGGTATTACGAATTATGGGATTACATAGATGAATCTGAATATGTCCTGATTAACAAAAAAGGGATGGTTGTTGCAATTATTGATAGACTAAATCCCATTACGTATACAATCTTAAGCCACATTTTTACTGAATCACATGATATATATGCTACGAAGGAAGAGTATCTTAGACTTTATCCGAAATATGCTAAAAAGCATATTTTTACGGAAACTGAGTTCGGCGAAAATTATATAAAGTTTTTAGAGTACAGGTATTCGGAGTCCAAAGGAGAATTTGAATTGATTAATGAAATAATTGATTCTCAAGATAACAAAGATGAAACATGCACTTTGGGCTATTTTTTAAAGAAGCCAGAGAATTTATAAGAAAACTACAACGTTCTCAAAAAATGAGAATATTGTATAGTATCATAAAGTCATAAGAAGGGGGCAGATATGAGTCTTATGTCTTTAGGTATCAAAATAAATGCTTTGCATAAAGGGATCAAAGAAGGAAGATTTACTACAAAAGAACAGGTTAAGACTGCAGCAGCAGAGTTAAACGTAAGTGCTACCGCTGGATATGAAAATCTTAGTTCTGAAGAAAAAGAAGCCTGGTATGAACAGCTTGCCGTAAATCTTTTTGTAAATCATAACAACTGTATTCCATGCTTTGTTGACATAGGTTTTGGTCGTGAGCTGATTGCTAGTTCTGCTGCCTGGACAAATTATACAGTTCCCCATAAACAACATTGGAAGTTTATTGTAACGCGCGATAAATTTCCGGACTGGCAGTTCAACGCAATCGTGTGTACATATTGTAAAGAAGAAGCGCTGCTTATTATAAAAAAATTTTTTGAAGATTTCGGCGGTATTGGATTTAAGTATGAGAAACCGTCTCCAAAAACTGAGCACAAGGTACCCTGGGTAGAAATCAACGCAAAGAAGACCGGAACTTATAGGGATTTTATAAAATAGACGAAGGAGGCTGATTATGACAAAGGAAGAATTAGATAAGAAAATTGAAGAAGCAAAAAAACATTCAGAAGTACTCTCTCAGGACCAGATTGACGAGCTTCTGAAAGCAATCGAAGCGGGTGAAAGTGATTTTACCCCAATCAGAAAAACACGGAAAATTAAGATTTATGATTTCAAACGGCCTGATGTTTTCTCAAAATGTGAACTCAGAGATATTTCAAATATTTCAGAAGGTATAGCAAGAAACATCAGAAGATTTTTAAATTCAGATTATGATATAAATGCAAAAGTTCATGTAGCGTCTGTAGACCAGCTTACTTATGAAGAATTCGTAATGGCAATGCCAACTCCCACTCCTTGCATGACTTTTGACTGGATGGAAGGTGCTGGTGTTTTTCATATGGATCCAAGTATATTCTATTGCTGTTTTATTAATAGCAGAACAAAAAAGAATCATGATCCTAACGGTCTTGAACAGTTAGTTTTTAAACAGTTGATTTATAAACCTCTTATAAAGATTGTCTCGTCTGAATTTAGTAAAGCATCAAATAGAGAATTATCGGAAATAAGAAATCAAAAATTTGATACTAATCTTTTATTCACATTAAGTTCACTTTCTCCAACCGAAATAGGAGTTGCCATTACTTTTATTATGAAAAATGGTAATGATGAAGGAGCAATTAATCTTTTCTTCAATGCAGATTTTTTTAAACTTTTTAGAAAAACGAATTTTTTCTCAACTTCAAGTGGACCTGACTATGTTCCTCTTGCACATCGTTTACCAAATACAATTGTTGAAATTGGACGATTCCGACTTGAAGAAGAAGACGTATTAAAAGAAAACAAAATTTACGAAACAGATAATTTAGCTGGTGAAGAACTTAATATTTATAAAGATGATAAATATGTTGGCAGCGGAGAAGCTGTAGTAATTGATAATGATATAAGTGCTGTTCGTGTCGTTACAAAACAAGATGAAATTGAAGAAAGAATAGATGATGGTTTTTATAATACAAAAGTTATTTTTGGTAGCCGTATAGTCAAAGATGATTATAAGTTTGATGAAGTCTGTATTCTTGAACTAGCAGAATGTATTAGCGACCCGTTAAAAATCATTAAAGATAATAAAATAATTGGATATGGCGAACTTGTGATTCTTGATGAAAGTTTTGCAATTAAAGTTATAAAGGTTTTGTAGAAGTAACTCTATAGATTTTACGTTTCAGAAAATAATAAAAGAGGATAACGAATATGAAAAAAGCAAAGCTGCGTAATAAACCATTCTCCAAACTGTATATCTGGATTCGCAATTTTGATGCTTATGAAGGGCATAATCCTTTCAAACGACTGTTAAACCATATTGCCATCAGAATGTTGGATTTTCAAGAAGACAGAGATTTTAATATGTATTTCTTAAACAAACGAAAAACTCAAATAAATTATATTTGTTTTCCTCGTTACCTTTTGATGTCTTTGTTTTACAAAACTGAATCTACGAGTCAATTTGGTAGTCGGTTAGCAGCATATATTCCAACAAAAGATTTACCTAAAGGTCTTAGAATAGAAATCGTAATGTATAACACATATGATGCACGAGAAAATCCAAATATATATCTTTTTCCATACAAGCATAAAGACAGGGAAGGATTTAAAAACAATTATGATTTAATAGGACGAATTGAACTAACAGAAAAGAAACCTCAATCTATTGATGATATTGTGACTGTCAAAGGACATGAGATTTCTGTGATTAATAAGAAAGCAATTTTAAAATGGGCAAATGAATCAAACAACTGGGAAAATGCGAAATCCAGCTGGAAGTATTGTAAAAAGCGTTTTATACAAGACGTTGATGTAAAAACAATCACCAACGAACAGATAATTGCACTTTTTCCGTCAAAAGCAGTACGCGAATATCTGACAAAAATAAACTGGCAGTTTAGCGATCGTGACCGGGAAATTATCTATCGCTATCTTGCCTTGAATGAAGAACCTGCTTACGAAGGTGATTATGTTACAATTCCTTTCCCGTTCCGCAGCGGTGACCTTGTTCACGTAATTGGAAATGAAGAACAAATCGGTGTTTTCTGCAGCTGCAAAGATGATAAAGATTTTTTTGAACTTGATAAGCGGATAAAGAACTTCGCAGACTGGAGTGACAGCGGAAGCACACGAGTTGAGTTTCTTGGTAGTGACGGCAAGTTTAGTCACGAACATCCTTATGCATACAATCTGGAGTTCGCAACACTCCCAAAAGCTTCAGCGAACGCAACTAGAACCGTAAAAGAAAATCCGTATCAATCCGCTTTGGAAATTGCTTCTGAACTTATCCGTGGAACAAACAGTTCTATTGAATGTTTGCAAATGTACTGTAAAGACTATGCAGAGAAAAACGCTAAGAACCACAAGCGGGTAAGGAGTCGAAAGTGAAAATCTTACTTGTACAAATTAAAGACTTTGAAAATTCTCTTGAAAACGAAGTTAAGGCTTTTTTTGAAAGTAAAAACTTCGAGGTAAAATGTAAAGCTTTCGACTTATCAGAGACAGCTAAGATTCCAGAAGTTTTATTGAAGGACAGTGTTTCAATAGACTATATGATTGGGGTAGGGCTGGCAGGCTTTTTCGTTCTTTCAGAAACCAATTCAAATTCCAGAATTGTAATAAATCCCTGGATGTCACCTTCTCTGATACTATCGCAAAAAAGAACCATTTCTAATGATTTACTAAGGACATTGAAGAAGATTGAAACAAAAACTTACGACTTGGTAGATGCCGAAATGCGTGTTGCTGCGTATGGAATTTTTAGTCCCGATGCTAACAGCTGTGATAAAGAAATGTTTCAAAAAATCTATGGAAGAAATATGAATGGAGTTGATAATTATTCTTTAATGGGAGAAGAGAATCTTTGTCTGGAGTTAGAAAAAGCATTGAAAAATTTCGAACATTTAAGGAACCAAGGAGACTGTCAAAACCTTGTTTTCTTTTATTCATGATCGCATTTTCATTTTTCTTCCTTGAGATATTTGGTTCATATACAATTTAGATAACTATTATAAACACTACAAATAAAAAATTAACTATCTTATATATGCGCCGTTGGCGAATTATTATATTTTAATTTTAGAGGTTTTTATGCTTAAAAATTTAGACTTCTTTGCATCCGAGAATAACTGTTATATTATCTGTCCGTTTTGTCGTACAGAAATGGATTATGGAAAAATAAGTGCAAATCTATCTCGGAATGAAACAGATACAGTACCATGCTTGAACTGTGGTAAAATGTTGAATTTAATCAGCATTGGTTATGGCCTAGAAATTGATTCCTAATTCATTATTCCCTACAAATGTGGAAAACATAAATAATTGTAGGGAATATTATTTGTATCTATGGAAAAATTGATATTTTTATGTAATAATGAAAGGATATTATATCTTTGGAGTGGTTACCATGGTTGAAGTAAAAGATTGGTGTGTAAAAGATATTGCTGAAGCGTTAGTCTCAAAATCTGATGAACAAATAATCAACAGTTCAGGGATAAAAAAAATTGAAGTTCCAATGTATCAGAGAAATTTAGTTTGGTCTGATACTCAGAAAAAGCTATTTATAGACTCACTTGAGCAAGGATTTCCAATTGGAACTTTATTATTATACAATGCTCCAACAGGAACATTTAAATTAATTGATGGCTTACAAAGAAGCTCAACCTTAAAAGATTATATTAATAATCCTACTTTTTACTTCGACTCTTTTGTTGATATTGATGAGAATACAATAAAGAAACTTTATGAAAGTTTTAAGATAACTTCCGAATTTAAAAGTTTTGAAGAAAGAGTTAGAATAGATATACAAAATTTTATAAGCAATATTCAGTTTAAAGATGTGTCACCCTTAAAAATAGCGCAAATTTTAGAAGAAAAATATTGGTCTGAAAATATAGAATTAAATCAATTAAAATTACTTAGTGTAATTGAAGAAATATTGAAGGCTAACATTGATAAATATACAGAAAAATATGAAAAAATAGCAAATACTCGTGTTCCGGCTATTATTTACACTGGAGATGAAGCAAATTTACCAACCGTTTTTGAACGAATAAATAATAATGGTACACAATTAAGTAAATATCAAATTTATGCTGCTACATGGGCTACTCGACAAAAACCTATAACAGTAAAAAATGAGGAAATTGTAAAAAAAATCATAGAGAAATATGATTCATTTATCGAGGAAGGTTATACTTTAGATAATTATGATAAAGATGAATTATTAGATTCAAAGAATCTTTCAATGTTTGAGTATGTTTTAGGTTTTGGAAAATTTATAGCTTCTGAATATGATAACTTATTCCAAGTTGATAAAAATGCACAAGATATTAATCAAATTGGTTTTGAATTGTTAAATGCTTGTTTTAAAAGAGATACCGCAGGAATTAAAGACTTGGATAAAGAACTTTATGAACTTGATGATATAAATGATTTAGAAAATAAAATTCTAGCAACAATAAAGACTGTTTCTGAATACATTCGTCCGTTTATAGATTTTAAAGGTAATAAAAGAGCAAATGCAAATTCATCTACAATATTCCATTCAAAATATCAGATTATTTCAATTATTGCTTTTGTTTTTAAAGAAAAATATTGTAGAGTAGAAAATCATTTTGAAGAAGTAGACAAACAAATTTGGAACGAAAAGAACAAAAAACTTAAGAGTGTTGTTCCTCAAATTTATTTTTACGACATTCTTAACAGAAATTGGGCTGAAGGTAATCAAGGTAATTTACATTCCGTTATTAATAGCAAAGATTACTATTTAAAACCAATTACTAAAGAACGATGGAATTCATCATTAGATAATTGGTTCATTACTTCCTTAGATAAAAAAGATTACAAACAGGTTAAAAATCCTCAGCCAATCGAAAAATTATTTCTTAATTATGTTTACTCTGATAAATTCTCCTCAAAAGATGAAAAATCACAAGATAATTTTGATATAGAGCATCTTTGTACTAAGAAGTTTATGAAAGATTTAATGATCAAGAATAAGTGGGAGCAAGGTCTGCCCGTAAGTTCTATTGGCAACATTTGTTATCTTCCAGAATATGATAATAGAAAGAAGCAGGATAATACAATTTATCAAGATAAAAAGTATTTAAAATATCTAGAGGAAAATGATAAATCATTAAAAGATATTGAAGAAAAGTTTACCCTTACTACAAAAGAAGGTATGGAATGGTTAAATAAAAAATATGGTTCAAACGACTATGACAAATTTTTTGGATTATATAAGCAATTTCTAACTAATCGCTATGAAAAAATGAAAGTTATCTTTTATAAAACACTTGGTATAAAAGATTGATAATAAAGAAAACAAAAAGACTCTATCGAAATTATTCATATTGAGAGTCTCTTAATTTCTTATAATTCTTCTCCCATACCTATGTTCCTTCCCCAGAACATACCAGTCGTAATACTCGACAGTGTCGCCGTACTCTATTTTGGCAAAAGAATAGAACAATTCGTCCGAAGGTTCACATTCAAGGTAATAAACATTATCTTCGGAATCTTTATACGAAAACTCGTTGTTTTCAACCAGGTAGCGGGCTGCTTCAAGAGAATCTACGGTTCCAATGTGGCGCCATATTGTTTCTTCGGTTTTCCAGCAGCAGGCTTGAGACTCTATTTCTTCTTTAGGAACTTCTACCGGATAGGTCGGAGGAGAAACAAAGTATGACACTATCCAAATTTTATAATCCATGATTATTCTCCTTTGTCCGTACCTATTTTCCTTTCAGAAAATAAAACAATCGTAATATCATATCGGCAAAATAACTCTTGTTATAGTGTACAATTCCATCTTTTTATTTTGCCGATAATATGCTATAATCTTTCCTATGAGTAAGGTGAAATATATCTCTGTAGAAGAGGCTTCTCAAAACTGGCAGATTAGCGAACGCAGTGTACGAAATTATTGTGCTCAGGGGCGGGTTGAGGGTGCTCTTTTAGAAGGGAAAACATGGAAGATTCCAACAACTGCACAAAAGCCAGACCGCAAGCATCGTCATTCTTCTGCAGACGAAACACTTCTTGCATTCCTCAAACGCGAAAAGGATGCCGGTCTTAAGGGCGGAATTTATCATAAAATTCAGATTGACCTTACTTATAATTCGAATCACATTGAAGGCTCAAAACTCACTCATGACCAGACCCGATATATCTTCGAAACAAAAACTCTTGGAGTTACAGATAAGGTCGTAAAGATTGATGATATTGTTGAAACGGTAAACCACTTCCGCTGCATTGATCTTATAATCGAAGGTGCTCATACAAAACTTACGGAAAGCTTTATAAAGCAGCTTCATTTCATTTTGAAATCTGGAACTACTGACAGCCAGAAATCCTGGTTTAAAGTCGGTGATTATAAAATGCTTGAAAATGAGGTTGGAGGTAGTGAAACAACAAAGCCTTCTGAAGTTTCCGGTGCAATCAAGTCGCTTCTTAAAGAATATAATTCCAAATCAAAAATTTCTCTTGATGATATTCTGGATTTCCATGTTCGCTTTGAATCCATTCATCCCTTCCAGGATGGCAACGGTCGTGTGGGCCGCCTGATTATGTTCAAGGAATGTCTAAAGCATAATATCGTTCCCTTTATAATCACCGAAGAGTTGAAGATGTTCTACTACCGTGGAATCAAAAGCTGGAAAGATGAGCGGGGCTTTTTGCGAGATACCTGCCTCACCGGTCAGGATGCAATGAAAGCTACTCTGGATTATTTTGGAATAAAGTACGAATAATATTAGATAAGTCTTCTCCCATACCTATGTTTCTTCCCCGGAACATACCAGTCGTAGTACTCGATCGTGTCGCCAAACTCAATTTTGACGAAGCAGTAGTAACATTCGTCGTCAGGTTCACATTCCAGGTAGTAACAGACACCGTCCGCATCTTTGTAAGAACCTTTATCATTTTTAACCATGTAACGGGCGGCTTTGAGAGAATCGACTGAGCCGATATGACACCATACGGTTTCTTCTGTTTTCTAGATACAGGCATTACGTTCAATTTCTTCTGCCGGTAATTCTATAGGGTAGGGAGGCGGCGAATTAAGATATGTGGCAATCCAGATTTTGTATTCCATAGACTATTCTCCTTTTTGTGGTAATTTTAGTCCGCGGACAGTTCTGAACATTCTGGCAAGCTTTACTTTTGTTTTTGCAAAATACGGTTCATTCAAATCTTCTAACTTCCAGATTTCGTCATAATCTTTTTATTTTGTCTATTATAATTTCTGCTTGTAAGGCAGTATTTCATCTCGGCAAGGTCTTCCTCACAGAAATGCAGTAAGACAGCGTATTCATAATCACTGTACCATTCGGGCGTTTTTTCTTCTTCTGAATAATCGCTCAATTTCTGTTCGTAATAGTAGCGGTTAACATGATTCACTTTTTCTTTCCAAGCCTTTTGCTCATAATTGTATTGAATTAAGTGCGGAAACATTGCTGAATTTTTCTGAGAAAAGCTGTATTTCTTCCTCCGTTGAATCTCTAAATGTAAATGGTAAATAAAGCATAGTTTACTCCCGGTATTCAGTATAATCAATTCCAAACTGATTTCTGAATTGCATTATCCTGGACCGATCTTTTCTAGCTGGAATTACATATTTGTCATTACATTCATCACAGCATCTGTAAGTTTCGGCGTCATCTTTGTAATAAATAGGCCAGGTACTGTTACCTTCGTCATTAAATATCTTCTTACAAAAACAGCACGAATTTAGTGCAGGTCTGCGTTTTATGACTTTAAGCGAGTATAAAGGATAAGCTGCATCCAGATTTTCAGGCTCCAGTCTTATTTCCTTCCAGATTTTTTTGTAGAATTTCTGTGCCTGACTGAAAGTCATGTCATTCATATCTACATAATAAGGACCGGAACTTCTTCTAGATGAAGTCTTTACATATTCAAATTCGATACAATATTTCGATTTATAAATTTTATCCTGAAATTCTAAGGCATTAAAAAATTGCTTGGAATCGAGAACTCCTGCAATATGCAGAATAATACTTCCTCTATTATGATTTACAAAATTGCACAGGATTCTCAGCTGCTCATCGGTTAAACTGCATTTTTCCCGCGGTTCTATAAGTTCTGCGCAACCTCCAATTTTAATACATAGCGGAACTTCACTATTTTCGGGATCCTGGAACCTGACTACATTTAAATATTTAACTTTTCCGTCTTTATCAAGATAGGGTTCCCTTTGCCAACCTTCAGCACAGCCACAGAAAACTTTACAGGGCAGATTCAATTCTGGAATATCTTCAGGATGAACGGTTGTTGAGAAAAAGCCAAAGATTTCGTAGAAATATAAATTCTGCATTACCGTGTAAAAGTGATGGAGAAGCTGCTCAAACGGAATATAGATATCGCTGTTTTTATCTGCAAATCGTTCCAGTTTCATGAGACTGATTTTTATTTCGTTGTAGCAGTCAACGATGCGAAAACTTGAAAAAACATCTATGATTGCAAAATCATCAAAAAGAGCCCTGAGAGATTCTGCGTCCTTCTGAAAATCATTTTCGTTCTCAGGATTTAAATATTTTTGTGTAAATACCCGGAGTTTTATAATAAAGTTTGTTGCCTTTTTGTCTGTATTCATTTGCTTCACTCCTTGATTAACAAAACTGCCACGACTGGCCGGGTTCATGGCAGCTTTTATCATCACTTATTTGCTTAAATGATGATTATGTGAAAAATGATCTAATTCTTTCATCTTAATTTCATATGTATTATCAGTTACACGCTTCTGACGATGGAGTTCTTCAAGTTGAGCACGTACTGATGCCAAATCAGCATATGAATTGATTTCATAAGAATGATTTGCCATGTGAAAAGTTGCCATAGTTTTTCCCCCTATTTTAATATTTCTAATTCCCGTCGGAGTTAAGGAAGTCTTTTTGACTCCCTGTTTCTTGCAAGATGTTCATATAATAAAATATCTAATTCTCATAAAATGAGAATTTTGCATATGAAATGAAAAAAAATTAATTTCCTCCTTCTCGCATTCTGGCTATTCCTTTTTTATGGAATCACAAGCTGCACCAAAAACCATCATACCAGAAGCAAGCGACATACTTTTTATTGCGAGAATATAACTTTGTACTGGGTTATTTTTTTCTTTTTAGACATAAGAACCTCCTGTTTTACAAGATAAATATAAAAGAGAAGGTTCTCATTTTATGAGAATTTAACAGATATTGATACTAATCTTTTACTTTTTCAGCCATTGCAAGAACTTCTTCTTTCCATCGTTTTTACAAGGCGGGCAGGGGCAAGCGGTTCTGCCTGTCGGCTCCAGCTCAAAATGAGTTCCAGAACTTTATCATATTGACTGGATGAGAATGAAACTGTTGTGGATCCTTCATCTTCTTTAAAAGTCTGATTATCTGCAAGCTTGTGATTTTTCATCCAGTCTTTTGCATAGCCGGTAAAGCGGATTTTATAATTTT
>OCTW011615358.1_pt1 | contig 15132 bp, 14 predicted proteins | sample 1539671 | NCBI WGS metagenome assembly OCTW01 (sample SAMN02144230, study PRJEB22623) | gut metagenome | biome: sheep rumen | host: Ovis aries | place: New Zealand
TCCCCTTGAAAAAAGTTTTAACTCCGTGGAAAAATAAACTAACTCCGAGGAAAAAAAATCTAAGAGCCTCGAGCTGTCATTTTCAAGGCTTTTAGATTTGGTTTCGAGGCTTTTAGATTTCGTTTCAAGGCTTTTAGTTTTTTCCCTCTCCCTATTACAAAAAAAATGAATGGCGGGAACCATCACGGTTGCCGCCATTCTCTCTTATGGAAAACTTAAAAAAAATTGGGGATTGTAAGATGTGTGTATAATGTGTTTATAGATGTCGTTGTGTCTGCCGGTTAAAGATTGAATTTCAGTCCTTGGTTTCTTCGCAACCACCTTTTCTCGCCATGACAGAATTGATGCAGGCATCATTCTGCCCATTTGGCTTAGCGAAAACGTTCATTTTTTCAACTCTTCAATCCTAATGCCGTGCTAGAGCTCCCAGCCGAGTGCTGAGGCTCCGAGCACTGCTGCGTCGCTGCCGCTGAGGCCTGAGAGGATAATCTTGGCCTGTCCCTTATAGACGTAGAGTATGTCCTCATCGTATGCCTCGCGTACGTGCTTCATCAGCAGTTCGCCGCTCTTGGTTGGGCCGCCGAAGAAGACGAATGCCTCGGGGCTGCAGAAGAGGGCGAAGTTAGCGCATGCCTGGCCGAGCAGTCTGCCGGTGTAGCGCAGTATGTCGATGGCCAGTTCATCGCCGTCCTTGGCTGCTACGCTTACGTCGAGGCCGGTAATGTCGTCGGGATTGAGTGAGCGCAGCTTGCTGGGGCGTGCGTCCTTGATGAGCATCTCGCGTGCGGTGCGCACAATACCGGTGGCGGAGCAGTAGGCCTCAAGGCATCCCTTGCGCCCGCATCCGCACTGGCGTGCCTCAGGGCTGCGGTCGATGATGACGTGGCCCAGCTCGCCGGCGAAGCCATCGGAGCCGTAAACGACTTGTCCGTTGACCACTATGCCGCTGCCTACGCCTGTGCCGAGGGTTATCATGATAAAGTTCTTCATGCCGCGTGCCACGCCGTAGGTCATCTCGCCCATTGCGGCGGCGTTGGCATCGTTGGTAAGGGCTACGGGTATGCCCAGTTTCTCCTCAAAGAGTTTGGCGAGTGGCACCGAGCCTTTCCAGTCGAGGTTGGGGGCTTCCTCCACCTGGCCGGTGTAGTAGTTGCCGTTGGGTGCGCCGATGCCCATGCCCTTGATTCTCTCGATGCCTCCCACGGAGTCGATGATGGGCTCCAGTGCTGCCACGGAAGCGGCCACGTAGTCTTTGGGGTCGGGATAGCCTTTGGTTTTAATGGCGGTGGTTGCTTTGATCTCGCCGCGGGCGTCAACTATGCCGAAGACAGAGTTGGTGCCGCCGAGGTCCAAGCCGATTACATAGTTTTTTTCGATGGTTTCCATAGGTTAGAAAGGATAAATGTGTTACTTTTGTGGACAAATATAGTAAATAAATATGAAAAAGGCCTAGAACGTGCCCCTTTTTTTTATATTTTCCTAACTTTGTAGCCAAACTAAACGGACTTATCATAATGAAAGCAGCAAAATTACTCGCCATTGCCCTGATGCTCGGCATGGTGTCTCCCCTTGTTTCGAAGGCGCAGTACGACAAGCGCACCCGCACGCTCAATATGGCCTCCTACCTCAGTCTATACGGCACTGAGGCTGACCGTTCGCCGGCGGTGGTGAGGGCTCTGCAGGACTGCAAGCGGCTTGGGGCCAGGCGCATGGTGTTTCCCAAGGGTAAGTGGCGCTTCCGCCCCGACAGCCTCACGCGGATGATGACCCACATATCCAACAACGGCAGCTATATGCGCTGCTTTGCCTTTGACCTCACGGGGCAGAGGCAGCTGGAGATTGACGGCGGCGGCTCGCTGTTTCTGTTTAAGGGGTATGTGTGCCCCTTCTATGTCAACCGGGCGCAGGGCATCACGCTGCGCAACTTCAAGGTTGACTATGTGCGCACCTTCCACAGCGAGGGGCACATAGAGGCTGTCAGCGATTCGGCAATGGATGTGCGATTCTCGCAGGAATATCCTTACAGCATCGACGAGCGCGGCCGCCTGCACTTTGTTGACGACGAGGGCACGGAGTATCCGTGGTACTACCTGCTGGAGTACGACCCTGCGCGCATGGAGACGGCTTATATGGTCCGTGACCAGTGGACGGGAGCTGACATTCCCGTTAAGGACCTGGGGCAGGGCCGCGTGCGCCTGCACCGACAGGGCCTTAAGGGCACGGTGGGCAATGTGATGAGCTTCGGAATAGCCTATCGCACGGTGCCGGCCATCACCCTGAGCGACAGCCGCGATGTTAGCATCCTCAACGTGACCCTCCACCACGCCGGAGGCATGGGTGTGGTGGCCCAGCGCACACGCAATATAATGATAGACAGCTTGTTTGTGATGCCTGCTCCCGGCAAGGACCGCGTGAACAGCGTGGCCGCCGATGCCACCCACTTCGTCAACTGTTCGGGCTATCTCAAGATTTATCATAGCGTGATGGTCAACCAGACTGATGACGCCAGCAATATCCACGGGGTCTATTATCGCATAGTCGATGCGCTGAGCGACCGCCGCCTCTGTGTGGAGATAGCCAATGACGCGCAGCACGGATTTGACATCTTCAGCCCGGGGGTTAAGTTGGAGTTTGCCTCACCCAAGAGCCTGGTGACCTACGGTCACGCCAAGGTCAAGTCGGCCTATCGTATCAACGACCACAAGTTTATGGTCACCCTGGCAGCCGACATCCCCGCAGGTGTAAAGGCGGGCGATATCATTGCCGCCGAGGGCGACTATCCCGAGGTGCATATCAAGAACTGCTATTTTGGCGGCAACCGCGCCCGCGGTCTGCTGCTGGGCAGCCGCGCCAGGATGCTGATAGAGGACAATGTGTTCCGCACGCCGGGCACTGCCCTCCTGCTGGAAGGCGACGGCCGCTACTGGTTTGAGCAGGCCGGCGTGCGCGACGTGGTAATTCGCCATAACACGTTTGACAACTGCAACTTCGGTGTGTGGAACCGCGGCACCATCGGCTGCGGCTCAGGTATAGAGCGCGAATACTACGACCGCAGCTTCTACAATCGCAATCTGCTGATAGAGAATAACAAGTTTCTTATCCATCGTGCGCCCGTACTATATTTATATAGTGTTGACGGCATCACATTCCGCGGCAACACCATCGTGGCCGATGGCAAGAAATATCCCTGCTCCGTCAAGCCCGGCGAGATTGACGCCCTCTTCCAGCTCGTTGACTGCAAGAATTTTGTCCACGACGATGTGAAGATTGAGTAACTCTTGGCTGTATGCAGAATTTTCATTAACTTCGCATCTTGAATTGCGTTTACAATGGAAATAAAGAAATATCTCTCTGCTGAGCAGTTGGAGCAGTGGCGCCGTATGGTTGACGAAGCCAGCAATATCGCAGTGCTCGGCCACTCTGGGCCTGACGGCGATGCCATGGGCTCCATGCTGGCCCTCGCCAGCTACCTGCAAGGGTTGGGCAAGAAGGTTACGCCCATCACTCCCAATGCCTGCCCCGACTTTCTGCGCTGGCTGCCGGGAGCAGAGCAGGTAATCTTTTTCCGCAATAAGCAGCGTAAGGGCGTGAAGGCGCTGGAGGAGTGCGACCTGGTGTTTTGCCTCGATTTCAACGGGTTGGACCGGTTGGAGGATATGAGGCGCTGCGTGGAGCATAGCAAGGCGCGCCGCATAATGATAGACCACCACCTAGACCCCGAGCCGATGGCCGAACTGATGGTGAGCGACCCCAGGGCGGCAGCCACCTGCGAGGTGCTTTTCTGCATCTTCCACCAACTCGGGGCCTATGAGGGCATGAGCCAAGACATTGCCACCTGCCTCTACTGCGGCATGATGACCGACACCGGAGCCTTTGCCTACAACTCCAACCGCGCAGAGCTCTTTCATATTGTTGGCATGCTCATTGCCAAGGGCATTGATAAGGACAAGATCTATCGCAACGTCTATTACAGCTATACCGAGAGTCGTCTGCGACTGATGGGCTATCTGATGTATGAAAAGATGGAGTATTTCCCCGAGGAGCACGTGGCCCTGTTTGCCCTGACCGAAAAGGAGATGGAACACTTCAACTTCGTTCGCGGCGATGCCGAGGGATTCGTCAATATGCCGCTGCAAATCAAGGGCACCATACTGAGCATATCGCTACGCGAAGACACCGAGAAGCCCATCGTGAGAGTCTCGCTGAGGTCGGTGGGCGATTTCCCGTGTAATGAGATGGCAGAGCGCTTCTTCAATGGCGGTGGTCATCTCAATGCCGCCGGTGGATGGCTACCCAAGCCCATAGACACTGCCATACAGACAGCGCGTCAGGCCATTAAGTCGCTGAGCGAGAAAGGATAATGTTTTCCTTCATTCAGCAGTCATATTCACAAACAGCTTTCACTTTCACATAATAATATGTATAGATTTCGCACTTTTATTAACAGCCCCTGGCTCTTGCTTCTTGGCTTCTGCTTGATTATGCTGGCCTCATGCAAAGAGGAGCAGACCTATGCCGAGCAGAAGAAAGCAGAGTATAGGGCCATCAGCTCATTCCTGCAGAACGGAGTCACCGTGCTTGACACTGAGATGGGCGACACTATCCTCCATGTGGACCCCATCAACTGGATAAACGAGGAACAGTTTTACGCTCAGGACAGCACCACTGACGTCAGTCGCAATGAATATGTGCTGTTTTCTGCTACCGGTATCTATATGCAGATAGTGCGCAAGGGTGCCGGAGAGAAGCTTAACCTGGAGGGCGACACCGTGCGTCTGCTGTGCCGTTATAAGGAGTTTAACATCAGTGGCGACTCCCTACAGACCCGCAACGACAATGCCTACTATATAGGAATGCTCGACGAGATGAGCGTGGAGAGTTCTTACGGCACCATTACTGGTTTTTTCATCCAGGGCATGATGCGTAGAATCTACACGTCCATCAATGTACCAGAGAGCTGGCTCGTGCCACTGCGCTATATAAATATCGGGCGCCAGCTCTCAGCCGACGAGGAGATTGCTAAGATCCGCATGATAGTGCCGCACTCCGTGGGCCAGAGCGATGCCGTCAGCAAGGTATATCCTTGTTTCTACGAAATCACCTACCAGAGGGCGAGGTAGGCATACTTGGATACAGCAAGTTGGGCAGAAAACAATCAGAGCTTTCTGCCCAACTGCTATTTTTTGTTATTGCTGTCCGGTAAAAATAGCTACCAACGTCGTTAAGATGCTTGTTGGCTAATTTTTTAGCTTATATAAAGGAACAGGACTTAATTCTTGTATCCGGTGCTCGTGTTATGATTATTTCATTTGCCTCGCTGCCAACTAAAGTTACTATTATACGCCCCCGCCCTTTCAGGGCTCCCCCCTCTAAGATAGAGGGGTTGGCCCGTAGGGTCGGGGGCGTATGATACTAACTTTTACCGGACAGCAATAATTTTTTACACAGCTTCAAAGCATTATGCCAGGAGCGGCAGTTCCCTCAGCATCCGGGATATGGTCTTGCCGAGCAGAGGGTGCTTCTTGCGCGGAGCAATCTCGGCGAGGGGCCGCAGCACAAAGTCGCGCTGTGCTATGAGGGGGTGGGGGATAGTCAGCTCGGGAGTGGTGAGCACTAGGCTGTCGTAGAAGAGAATGTCGATGTCGATGATGCGGTCGGCGTAGAGGCCGCCGTAGCTCTTGGCGCTGCGGCCCAGCTGGCGCTCGATGTACTGAGTGCAGTGGAGCAGCGGCAGCGGAGCGAGGCTGGTTTCAAAGACAGCGGCGGCATTGAGGAAACCATTGTCGCTGCTGAAGCCCCAAGGCTCGGTATGAATATAAGAGGAGCACTTCATGAGTGCTCCTATCTTGTCTTTCATTGCGGCGATTGCGCGGTCCAGATTGGCTGCGCGGTCGCCGAGGTTGGTGCCGAGGCTGAAATAAACTCGGTGCTTCATGTGTCGGGGGAGTGACCTAATCGACGATGAGCATCACGTCACCGTAAACGCCGAAGTGGTAGCCCTGCTTGACGGCTGTCTTGTATGCTGCCATGGTGTAGTCGTAGTCTCCGAAGGCGGCAGTAAGCATCAGCAGAGTGCTCTCAGAGGTGTAGAAGTTGGCGAGCATTGACGTGGCTATGTTGAAGTTGTAGGGCGGGAATATGAACTTGTTGGTCCATCCGTCGAAAGGCGTGATATGGTGGCGTGTGTCGCAGGCGCTCTCCATGGCGCGTTGCACGGTGGTGCCCACGGCCAGAATCTGTCGGCCCTCGTCCTTAGCCTTGTTGACGATGTTGCAGCACTCCTCGGTAATGTGCATCTCCTCCGAGTCCATCTTATGTTTGGTAAGGTCCTCCACGTCGGTCTTGTTGAAGTTGCTCTGACCGCAGTGCAGGGTGAGGAAGGCGGTGTTGATGCCTGTAATCTCCATCTTCTTCATGGTAATCTTGGAGAAATGCAGGCCCGTGGCCGGCGCGGTGGTGGCACCCTCGTTCTTTGCAAAGATGCACTGGAATGCTTCAAGGTCCTCCTCCTCCGCCTCGCGTTTGATATAGGCAGGCAACGGAGCTACACCAAGGGTGTAGAGGTCGTGCTTAAATTCCTCGTGCGTGCCGTCGTAGAGAAATCGCAGTGTACGTCCGCGGCTGGTGGTGTTGTCTATCACCTCGGCTACCAGTGAGTCATCATCGCCGAAGTAAAGCTTATTGCCTATGCGGATTTTGCGTGCGGGGTCAACGGTGACGTCCCACAGGCGGTCCTCAGCATTAAGCTCCCTGCGCAGAAAGACCTCAATGCGGGCACCGGTGCGCTCTTTGTTGCCGTGCAAGTGGGCGGGGATTACCTGACTGTCGTTGAAGACAAAGACGTCGCCCTCGTTGAAGAAACTCAGCAGGTCGCTAAACATCTTGTGTTCCACCTTGCCCGTCTTGCGATGCAGCACCATCATGCGGCATCCGTCGCGGAAAGGGTCGGGATGCTGGGCTATAAGGTCCTCGGGCAGCTTAAACTTAAATTGTGATAACTTCATTATTATATTTTGCGAAAATGATATTTCTAAACTGTCAATTGCCAATTATCAATTATCAGCTATTTCTGCTTGCTCCAGCCATTGCGGAAAGGCATCAAACAGCAGACAGTCCTCCACACGGTAGTCGCCCACTCGGGTACGCCGCAGGGCTGTGAGATAGGCGCCGCTGTTCAGGGCTTGGCCAATGTCGCGGGCCAGGGCACGGATGTAGGTGCCTTTGCTGCACACCACCCTGATCTTTATTGTCGGCATGGCGAAGTCCAGCAGTTCTATCTCGTCAATGACGAGAGTCTTGGGCTTCAATTCCACATCGTTGCCACGACGGGCCAGGTGGTAGGCGTGGGTACCCTTTATTTTGCATGCCGAGTAGGCCGGCGGCACCTGCTGTATGGTTCCCACGAAGGTGGTCAGCACTTGTTCTACCATCTCGCGGGTGATATGCCCGGTGGGGAAGGTGGCGTCCTCGGGATGCTCCATGTCGAAACTGGCCGTGGTGGCGCCCAGCTTGAGCGTGGCCTCATACTCCTTGGTGTGTGCCTGCAGTTCTTCTATGCGCTTGGTGGCACGCCCCGTGCAGAGCAGCAGCACGCCGGTGGCCAGGGGGTCGAGGGTGCCGGCGTGTCCCACCTTTACCTTGGTGCCAAGCCGTTGTGACAGAAGCCACCTCACGCGGGCCACTATGCCAAAGGAGGTCCACTCATATGGTTTGTCGATTGCCAGTATCTCTCCGCTGAGGAAGTCCATCGGGCTGCACTTGCGTTATAACAGGTTGAAGGCCAGCACTGCCACTCCGACCACTGCACAGTAGAGTGCAAAGTATATCAGCTTACATTTCTTGACGAGCGAAATCATCCATTTGCAGGCAAAGCAGCCCGAGACAAATGCCGCGATGAAACCGACAATTAGCGATGTGGTGGGTATGGGTGCTGCGGCTCCGTGGGCGGCAAGGAATTCTGCGCTGGGTGCTACTATGTGCTTGAAGTCGATGATGGCCTCGCCCAGTATAGGCGGAATAACCATTAGGAAAGAGAACTGCGCCAGTGTCTTGCGGCTGTTGCCCAGCAGCAGACCAGTGGCAATGGTGGAGCCGCTGCGAGAAAGACCCGGCAGTACGGCCATTGCCTGTGCCACGCCGATGACCAGGGCGTTGGAGGGAGAAATTTTCTCCTTTTCCTGCGGTTTGTAGAAGTGGGTCATGGCCAATAGTCCGGCTGTGACCAATAGACAGATGCCTGTTACCAGCAACACGTTGCCGGCGTAGAGAGCCTCAATCTTATCCTTGAAGAGCAGCCCGACTATGGCCACGGGAATCATGGATATGATAATGTTGAGCACATAGCGTGTCTCATCGTTGAACTTAAACTTAAACAATCCGTCGAAAATCCAAACAATCTCGCGCCATAGCACTACAAGTGTTGACAACACCGTGGCCACGTGTACCACGATGTCGAAGGTCAGACCTCCGGTTTCAGCCGCAGGACCCAGCAGCGCCTTGCCAATTTCCAGGTGGCCGCTACTGCTGACGGGCAGGTATTCGGTCAGGCCCTGCACCAGGCCCAGTATCAGTGCTTGAAAGGAATCCATGTGGGTTTATGGGTTTAGGCCTCCGCGTCCTTGGGGGTGCTGTCAGCAGCCTTGGCGGTTTTTTTGTGATACAGGATGGCGACAATCATAAACAGGAAGCCTGCCAGGCAAACCATCGGAGCCACCTTAGTACGGCGGACGCTGAAGATGTCAGCGTTGTAGGCCTCTGTGGTGGAGGAGTCGCCCACCATGAGGAGGAATCCCAGTATGATGGCGGCTACTCCGACGAGTAGCAATATGTAGTTGATCTTGCGGAAGGCCATGGCCTTGCTGCCTTTCACCATGTCGGTGGCAGCCTCTTTCTCGGCTGCGTTTGCAGCTCTTTTGTTAATGTCTAATAGTGTGGTGTTCTTCTTTGCCATATTTGTTTCTGGTGAAAAAGAAAATTAATGGGTGTAGATTTTGTTGCGGCTCATTTTGAGATAATGGGTCACGGCTATGTGGGCGCTAAGCCATGTTATCAGCAGTCCACATGCCACCACGGCTCCAGCGGTCAGGGACACTGTCTGCCATGTGATGAGTGCCTGCATCTCAGGATCATATTTTATAAGGTAGAAGATGCCTATCGCCAGCACCGCACAGGCTATGATGGCACTGATGAGACCTATGGTAACGGCCTTGCTGATAAAGGGCTTGCGTATGAACCCGTAACTGGCACCCACCAGTCGCATGGTCTTGATCATCAGTCGGCGTGCGTAGATGGTCAGGCGTATGGTGTTGCTAATCAGCACAAAAGAAACCAGTGTCAGCAACAGGGACAGCACCAGTAGCACCAGGCTTATGTGGCGTATATTGCGGTTGAGACTGTCCATCAGATTCTGCGGTGCTGTTACGTCTACTATCAGAGTGTCGTTCTGTAGCGGCGGCAGCAGCTTGCTCAGCGAGTCGCTATTGGCGTACTCTGACTTCAGTCTTAGCTCAAAGGAGGCTGGCATGGGGTTCTCGCCCAAAAACTCGGTCTGCTCGGCACCCAGTTCTTCGGCCAGCACGTGCTGTGCCTTTTCCTTCGATACATAGTTAAGAGAACGGGTGCAGGGCAACTTGCGCAAGCGGCTCTGTATCTCGTAGGCCTGATGCTGGGTGATATTCTCGTCAAGCATCAGTGTGACAGTAAAATTCTCTTTTAAACTATTGGAAAAACTGTGGGCAAAGCACATGAAGAAAATAACTGTGCCCAGCAGCACCAGCATGAGGGTGGTGCTTATGCAGGCAGTTACCACATTCATGCCTGTGCCTTCTGAAACCTTCTTTTTGGCCATACTCTACCTAATTTTCTGCAAAAGTAAGAAATATCGGACAGAAACAAAAGAAAACAAGGCTTATTTAGTACTATTCACTGCAAAATAGCGGAAAAATGTCAGGATTCTCATCCTCTTATTCAATAATTTCGCCCATCAGCGTGGCGCTGGATGCCCCGGTGATGCGTGCCTTTAGCCTTTGGCCCACGCGGTGGTCGGCGCGGTCGAAAATGACTACCTTGTTCTGGCCAGTGCGGCCGAAGAGTTGGTCGGCGCTGCGCTTGCTACGGCCCTCTACCAGAATCTCGAAAGTCTTGCCTACGTCCTTGGCGTTCTGCTGGCGGCTCAGCTCGTTCTGCAGTGCAATCATTTCGTTAAGGCGGCGCAGCTTCACCTCCTCGGGCACGTTGTCTTCCAGGTGGCGTGCAGCATAGGTGCCCGGCCGCTGGCTGTACTTAAAGAGGAAAGCGCTGTCATACTCACACTGCCGCATCAGGTCGAGCGACATCTGGTGGTCCTCCTCTGTCTCCGAGCAGTAGCCGCAGAACATGTCGGTCGTCAGGGCGCAGTCTGGCAGTATGCTGCGTATGGCAGCCACGCGGTCCAGATACCATTCGCGGGTATATTTTCTGTTCATCAGTTTGAGTATGCGGTTGCTGCCGCTCTGCACGGGCAGATGAATGTGGTGGCAAATGTTAGGCATATCAGCCATCACTTGCAGCGTCTCGTCGCTCATGTCCTTGGGATGGGAGGTTGTAAACCGTATGCGCATTTCCGGCACTGCCTCGGCCACAGTGCGTAGTAACTGGGGAAAGTCCACGACGTCGTCGCCCTGGCCGGTGCAGTAGGAGTTGACGTTCTGTCCCAGCAGCGTCACCTCCCTGTAGTTCTTGGCTTGCAGGTCGCGCACCTCGTTGAGAATGCTCTCCACGTCGCGGCTTCGCTCCCTGCCTCTAGTGTAGGGCACGATGCAGTAGTGACAGAAGTTATTACATCCACGGGTAATGCTTACAAATCCGCTGATTCTGTTGGCACCTATTCGCTGTGGGATTACGTCGGCGTAGGTCTCGGTCAGCGAGAGGGTAGTGTCGATGGCTTTGCCCCCAGCCTCGGCCTGCGCTGTCAGGTCGGGCAGCTGCAGGTAGGAGTCTGGCCCGGCCACTATGTCCACGCCGTTTTCCTCTATAAGTTTGCTCTTAACTCTCTCGGCCATGCAGCCCAGCACTCCAATGACGAAGCGGCGTCCCTGCCGCCGGCTGGCGTTGAGTGCCTCTAGGCGATGCAGAATCTTCTGCTCCGCGTTATCGCGCACAGAACAGGTGTTGAGAAATACGGCATCGGCCTCTTCCTCCTTCTCGCAAACGTCATAGTCTGCCATCTTCATTATGCTGGCTACGGTTTCGCTATCTGCCACGTTCATCTGGCAACCATAGGTCTCAATATAAAGTTTCTTCATCGTCCAAACAAGAAAAGCGCGTTTTTGCACCGCAAAAGTACATAAAAAGTTGTAACTTGCAGCCCGTTTCACGCAAAATCTGTCAGCAATGAACCCTCAATACCCCGATTTCAGCGCCATAAGCAATCCCCGCGAGGTGCAATCCCTCTGCCGCCGCAGCCTGGTAGAGCTGCTGGGCATACAGTGCACCCTTATCACTCCCGACCGCGTAGAGGCTGTCATGCCAGTCAATGAGCATACCTGCCAGCCCTTTGGTGTCCTCCACGGTGGGGCATCCCTCGCTATGGCCGAAACCATTGCCGGCATCGGTTCCCTGGCTATCATAGGTCCTGCCGAGCATGCCGTGGGCCAGCAGGTGAGCGGCAACCACGTGGGTGTGGCCCAGCTGGGCGACACGGTGAGAGGCATAGCCACTCTCCAGCACAAGGGGCGTAGCAGCCATGTGTGGCACGTGGATATTTTCTCCCAGTCTACGGGCCGGCTCGTTTCTACAGCCCAGGTGCTCTATGCTATTTTGAAAAATAGCGTCCCCCACAGCCGCCATGACGCAGAAAATGCTTAATTTTGCACTCAAATAACGAGCCCCCTCTTATCTCCCAGCGTCAGGGTCATCCCACTTAGTGAAGTTAGAGAGGAACGTCCAATTTTAATATCCAATTTAACAAAAAACAATAAGCCATGCAGAAAAAATCATCTCTTGTTCTGGCCCTTATTACAGCCGCCGTGCTCAGCTCGTGCAGTAAGATGGGGCCGCTTAGCGCCGACTGTTTCACCGTAGTGCCCAATCCCCTTGAGGCCAATGCCGGCCGCGTGGGTGCAACCATCAACGGTCTCTTCCCCGAGAAATATATGAAGAAGAAGGCCGTCGTCACCGTTACCCCCGTGCTGCGCTATGCTGATGGCGAGACCCTCGGCTCAGCCACCACCTTCCAGGGCGAGAAGGTAGAAGGCAACAATCAGACCATCGCCTACCGCATGGGTGGCAACTACACTATGCGTACCACCTTTAATTATATAGATCCAATGCGTAAGAGCGAGCTCTATCTAAAGTTTGATGCCCGCAAGGGCAAGAAAACATACAAGGTGCCCGATGTCAAGGTTGCTGATGGCGTTCTCTCCACCTCCGAGCTCGTCAAGCGCACTCTCGCCAGCGCCTCTACCGCTTATGCTGCCGACAATTTCCAGCGCATCATCAAGCAGAAGCAGGAGGCTAACATCCAGTTCCTCGTAAACCAGGCCATCATCCGCACCGGTGAGCTTAAGAGTGTTTCCGTACAGCAGTTTCTCTCTACCCTCCGTGACATACAGGCCGATACCAAGTCAAAGGCCGTGGACAATGTAGAAATATCCTCCTACGCCTCGCCCGAGGGTTCACTCAAGTTCAACACTACCCTCGCCCAAAACCGTGGCAAGAATACCCAGGATTACGTCAGCAAGGAGCTAAGCAGCAAGGGACTCACCACCGATGTCAATACCCGCTACACCGCCGAGGACTGGGAGGGATTCCAGCAACTCGTGAGCAAGTCCAATATTCAGGACAAGGAGGTCATCCTGCGTGTTCTTTCCATGTATAAGGACCCCGAAGAGCGCGAGACCCAGATACGCAACATTTCAGCAGCCTACACTGAGCTGGCCAAAGAGATACTGCCCCAGCTGCGCCGCTCGCGCATCATGCTCAACTATAACCTCATCGGACGCTCCGATGACCAGATTCAGGCACAATATGCCAGCGACCCCTCCAAACTGAGCGTTGACGAGCTGCTCTACAGTACCACACTTGCTGCAAACGATACCGAGCGCGAGGCAATCCTAAAGAGCACAGCCACCCTCTACCCCAGCGACTATCGTGCTTTTAACAACCTAGCTACTTTGGCCTATCAGCGTGGTGACTATGCCGTTGCCCGCGACTATGTCAGCAAGGCCCTCGCCCTCAACGGCTCAGCCCCCGAAGCCAATGTTAACAACGGCCTCCTACAGCTCCTTTCCGGTAATGCTGATGCTGCCACTCAGGCCCTGAGTAAGGGCTCTGGCGCTGCTTCTCTTGATGAGGCTCTCGGCAATCTCTCAATCATGCAGGGCAACTACGCCCAGGCCGTCAAGCAGTTCGGCAACACAGCCAGCAACTCCGCTGCCCTCGCCCAGTTGCTCAACAAGGATTACTTGACCGCCAGTAAGACCCTTGACCGCATCGCTGCCCCCGACGGACTGACCTCCTATCTCAAGGCCATCATCGCTGCTCGCACCAACAACAGCGAACAGGCCCTTACCCATCTCCGCACCGCCGTGGCCAAGGATCCCTCCCTCGCCGACCTGGCCAAGACTGACCTTGAGTTCGCCAAGATAAATAAATAAAATACATAAATCCCAAGAGCAGAACTGAAAGAAATTGCCGGAAATATATCAGGAATAGGAATGCTAAAATGCCAAAGGTATCGCGAGAAATTGCTCTTTCGAGCAATGCTCTCTTTAGAGAGCGGCTTATCAGTGGTAACGCCTTTGATGCGGTCAGGTATAAAAGTGATAGTGTATAGGCAATACTAATTTCTGTTTGATTTCTGATGATTTCTTTCAGTTTTATATATAATAGATAATTTCCTTGCTGTTTTTAGCTGTAGCGCGATGAGAACGCAATCATTTCTTTCAGCCATTATGGCAAGTCTCTTCTTGTTTCTAGTTTCTTGCGGAGGCGACAGGCAGAGATTTACCCTGTCTGGCAAGTTCAAGGGGCTGGAGCAGGGCGAGTTTATCTGCTTCAGCAGTTCCCCCGAGTGGGGTACTCTCGACACTGTCCGCATACAAGGTGGCCGGTTCACACTTACCCACGAGCTGACCGACACCGTCGTGCTCACCCTGCAGTACCCCAATTTCATGCAGACTCAGGTCATAGCTATACCTGGTCATGAAGTCACCATCAAGGGCGATGCTAACAATATGCTCGCTATCAAGGTTGGTAGTGATGATGAGAACGAGTCCCTCAATGATTTCCGCCGCAGCATCATTGATCTAAAGGGTCCTCAGCTCATCCGTGCCGCCGAACAATTTATAGAGCATAATGCCGAGTCGTGGGCCAGCATAGCTGTCTTTCAGAAGTATATCCTTCAAGCCGAACAGCCCGACTACGCCCTTATGGCGAAACTACTCGATGAAATGGAGAGAAAATGTCCTGAGCGCAAGATTCTCAGTCAACTGCGCGCCGAGCTAGGCGCACTGCTTACCCACCGTATAGGCAGCAAGTTGCCGGCCTTCAAAGCTGTCACTCTCCGAGGTGACACCGTTAGCAATACTACCTTCCTCGGCAAGCCCCTGCTTATTACCTTTTGGAGTACCATGGCGCCTGAGCACACCTACCTTCTCGTAGCCAGCAACAGAGTACTGCGCCGCAATGGTCAATGGTCAATGGTCAATGGTCAACGGTTAAACATCTGCCTCGATGCCGATACATCGTCCTGCCTGCGCACCTTGCGCCGCGATAGCATCGGAGGTTATACTGTGTGCGACCTTCGGACATTCGAATCTCCCATTGTAAAGAACTTCGGCCTCCGCACCCTTCCCTCCAACATTTTTGTCGATTCCAAGGGGATAATCCGTGAGCGCGACATCTCTGTCGATAAGCTCGAAGCGACCCTGAGCAAGTATTTAAAGTAAAAGTCGGACCACAATAAATTTTTGAAAAAAATTGTGGTAATTTCTGTTAGTCCGTTTCCCCCAGACTTGGCAATTTTCGCACTAATACGCTAACGCTATTTTCAAACTTTAATATAGGTAATAATATAGATGTTGGCACAGATTACTCATAATGCAGCCAATTCTGACTGCGTTAGTTGTATGTTTATTGCATAGCAGCGTTGAT
>OCTW011600908.1_pt1 | contig 15130 bp, 10 predicted proteins | sample 1539671 | NCBI WGS metagenome assembly OCTW01 (sample SAMN02144230, study PRJEB22623) | gut metagenome | biome: sheep rumen | host: Ovis aries | place: New Zealand
CCTCAAGGCCGGGGCCTTCGACTGGCCGTGCCGATTCGGCCTTGCCAAACTGGGACGGCATACGCATCTGTATATCGGCCCGGAAGCCGTGGAGGAACTGACGCCCTTCGGGAAATGGTTCCGTATCCTGGAAACGATGCCGCTGAACAAGCGGACCCTCCGGGAAGTGGCCGCCGGATACCCCCAGGCCGATGTCACCGCCCGCAACATACCCCTTACCTCCGACCAGCTCTGTGCCCGCCTCAAAGTCCGCTCCGGCGCGGGGATTCACATCTTCGGCCTGCACGACGACTTTGCCAGGGCCGACTGCCTCTACGTCTGTGCTCGCGAGGGGTGATCGGTATTTTGCCAATCACCCGTTTTGGGGGACCTGGCGGGAATCTGCGTTGAGCAGGGGAAATTCCCGGCACCAGGCGGTGAGGGGGCACTGGCTGCATCTGGGACGGCGGGCGGTGCAGATGTAGCGGCCGTGGAGGATGAGCCAGTGGTGGGAGACGGCGCGCTGCTCCGGGGGAATGTGGCGCTCCAGGTCCCGCTCCACCGCCAAGGGGGTGCTTCCGTCTGAAAGGCCCAGCCGATGTGCCACGCGAAAGACATGCGTATCGACGGCGATGACGGGTTTGTCGTACACGATGGAGGCAATCACGTTGGCGGTTTTGCGTCCCACGCCGGGCATTCGCATCAGCAGCTCGATATCCGAGGGAACCACTCCGCCGTAATCCTGCACCAGCATTTGGCCCATGGCAATCAGATGGCGGGCTTTTGCGTTGGGATAGGATACGCTTTTCACGAAAGGATAGACCTCGTCAAAGGATGCTGCGGCGAGGCTTTCGGGCGTGGGAAAGCGCTCGAACAGGGGAGGGGTGACGATGTTAACCCGCTTGTCGGTGCACTGGGCGCTGAGAATGACCGCCACCAGCAGCTGATAGGGATTGCCAAAGTGCAGCTCCGACTGGGCGATCGGCCGGTTTTCTGCGAACCAGCCGATGATGGCGTTGAAGCGTTCTTTCCGGGTCATAGGGTGATGTCAATGCCTTCTTCCACCACTTCTTCACAGTGCTCTTTTTCGCAGGAGAAAACCCTGCCGGGATATTTTTCGAAGATGGCCCGGTTGTGGGTGACCATGACGATGGCGGTGCCTTCCTGGTTCAGGTCCATCAGGAGCTGAAGGATTTCGTCGGCTGTCTCTCCGTCCAGGTTGCCGGTGGGTTCATCGGCCAGGATGACCTTGGGCTGGTTCAGAAGGGCCCGGGCGATGGCGATGCGCTGCTGCTCGCCGCCGGAGAGCTGGTGCGGCATCTTGTGGGCCTTGGTTCCCATGCCTACGGCATCCAGCACCTCGGTGATGCGGGCGTCGATTTTCCCGCGGTCCTTCCAGCCGGTGGCCCGGAGGACAAATTCCAGGTTGGCTTCCACACTGCGGTCCGTCAGGAGCTGGAAATCCTGGAATACGACCCCCATGGAACGTCTCAGATAGGGAATGTCCCGCTCCTTGATGTTCCGAAGATGATAGCCGCAGGCGGTTCCATCCCCTTTCAGGAGCTTGTTTTCCGCCGTGATGGTACGGATGATGGAGGTTTTTCCGGAGCCTACTTTTCCAACGATGTACACGAAGTCTCCGGGCATGATATCCATGTCCAGACCGTAGATGACAACGTTTTCCCCGTTGAGGATATCGGCTTCCTTAAAATGAATGAGAGGTTCCATGTGAATTCTTCCAAAGTCATACAAATATAATCAGAATTTTTTGTAAATTTGTCAAAATATATATTTAGTTGGTTTAAAACAATCGGCATGAAAAAACTTCTCGCGGCAGGCGCCGCTATTGTCATTGCAACAGGCCTTTATGCACAGGACTGGGAACAGGTGAAAAACCTCTACCGGGCCGGCATGTATTCGGAAACCCTCCGCCTGGTGCAGGATATTCATACTCCGATGGCGGAGGGATACCGCGCGCTTTGCGCCCTGCAGCTCCGCACGGACAACTCCCATGCGACGGCCCGGTCTTTCGCGGACCGTTATCATGAGAACATTCTGGTTCCGCAGGTACGCTTCCTTTTGGGACTGGACCTGTTCGACCAGGAACGCTACGAGGAAGCGCTCCTGCAGTTCAACATGGTCTCCCTCTCGGACATCCAGGAGTCCCAGCAGCCGGAATACACTTACAAAGTAGGCTATTGCGCCTTTGCCGGAGGGGAATGGGAGAGGGCCAAGGGGCTTCTGAGCCGTACCCGCGGCCTCCCGTACTCGGACTACACCGCTCCCGCTTACTATACGCTGGGATATATCCATTACGCGGAAAAGGACTTCAAGGAGGCCTCGGACTGGTTCGAGATGGCTGGAAGCGACCATCGTTTCACCACCCTGGCCAATTATTACATTCTGGAGTGCCGGTTCAATGAAAAGGACTACGACTACGTGGTGAAATTCGGCGAAGACCTCTTTGACAAGATCCCCGAAGACCGCCAGCCGCACATGGCCCGCATCATGAGCGAAAGCTACCTGGTGCTCGGGGACGTGGAGAAGGCACGCGGTTATTATGAAAAGAATCTCCGCAACAAGGCCAGCCTCACCCGCAGCGACCGCTTCTATGCCGGAGAAATCAACTACCTCATCGAAAACTGGGAAGCTGCGGTGGAAAACTTCACCCGCATGGAGCATCGGACCGATTCCCTGGGACAGGTGGCCAACTACCAGCTGGGCTACAGTTATATTCAGCTCAAGAACAAGGTGGACGCCATGGAAGCCTTCCGGCAGGCTTCGGAACAGGAATTCACCCCCGACATTCAGGAGGACGCCCTTTACAATTATGCCAAGCTGGCCTTCGACCTGGGCCGTGACACGGCTCCTTTCGAGGAGTACATGCGGCGTTACGGTACCGGCAAGAAGGGAGACCAGATTTATTCCTACATGGCGATGGTTTCCCTCCAGAACCACGATTACGAGGCTGCCGTGGAGGCTTATGACCATATCGACGAACTGGATCCCGGCATGCAGTCCAACTATATGAAGGCGTATTTCCTCCGGGCCCGGGAACTGATGGAAAACGGCTCCTGGAGAAACGCGGTGCCGCATCTGAAGGCCGCCGCCTACTACAGCCCCAGAAGGGCGGGATTCAACCAGCTCGCCCGTTATTACCAGGCGGAAGCCCTGTACCGTGACGGCAAGTATGCCGATGCCAGGACCATCCTCACGGACCTTTACAACCTGTCGGCCCTTCCCGCCCGTCCGGAAGGAAGCCTCATCTCTTACCAGCTGGGATACACTTATTTCAAGGAAGCCAATTACGAGCAGGCGCTCAAGTGGTTCCGCAATTATCTGGAAGGCGATGCGCGCAAGATGGGGGCCGATGCGGAAACCCGCGTGGCCGACTGCTACTTCTTCAGCGGCGACTACTCCACCGCCGTTGCCGCCTATGAACACCAGATGGCCGCCTACCCGGACCCGGACAACCTGTATCCCCGCTACCGTGCCGGCGTGGCCTGCGGCCTGCTGGAGGACAACAACCGCAAGGTCCACTTCCTGGAAGATGCAAAGCTTGCCAGTCCGCAGGCTCCGTATTATGGAGAATCGCTCTATGAACTGGGCCGCGCCTATGTGGCTTTGCGGGACGAGGAAGACGCCATCCGCGCCTTCCGTACCCTCCGCAGTTCCACTTCCGATCCCGACCTGGGCACCAGGGCTCTTCTGGAGCTGGGCATGATTTCCCGCAATGCCGGAAGAAGCAATGAAGCCCTGGATTACTACAAGCAGGTAGTTTCCCAGGGAGGTGAATACACGGAGGATGCCCTCCTGGCCATTGAGGCCATCTATCGCACCCGGGAAGACCCCGAAGCGTATCTGGACTATGTGAACAGCCTGGGAGGCGCCGCCAACCGTACGGAGGCCCAGAAGGAGGAAGTCTATTTCTCCAGCGCCGAGCAGATCTACCTTTCCGGGGACTATGCCAAGGCACAGGGAACCCTCAAGGCTTATTTGCAGAAGTATCCCGAGGCTGCGTTCGGTGCCAAGGCCCGCTATTATCTGGCCGACTGCTACCGGTTCACGGACCAGCGGGAACTGGCCGCAGACCAGTATCAGGGCGCCCTGGACGCCGGACTGGACGGTGCCTTGGCCGAAGGCGCCCTCCTGCAGCTCGCCAAGCTCAGCTACGAACTGGGGAGTTACGGGAAGGCCTATGCGAGTTATCTGAAACTGAGGGATGCGGCCAAGCTGGACGCCAACGTGGAGAGCGCCGTCATCGGCCTGATGCGGTCTGCATTCCGGGCCCGTCAGTGGGAGGACGCCATCCGCGATGCCGCCCCAGTCCTGAAGGCCGAAAATGCCGCTCTCAGGCGTGAGGCCCATTATGTGCGGGCCAAATCCTTCCTGAGCACCAGCCGCCGTGAAGAGGCCCTGGAGGAATTCAAGGCTCTTGCGACGGAGCCTTCCACGGACGAAGGAGCCGAAGCCGCATACGTCCTTATTCAGGACCAGTATGACCGGGGCCAGTTCGATGGCATACAGGACCGTGTGTACGGCTTTGCCGAGAAGGCCGGCGGCCAGAATTACTGGCTGGCCAAGGCTTTCATCGTGCTGGGAGACAGTTTTGTGGAGCAGGGCAATCTGCCCCAGGCGAAGGCCACTTTCGAGAGCATCCGTTCCGGTTACACTTCTACCGGCACCCAGGACGATGTCCTGGACCAGGTGGAAATCAGACTCCGTAAACTCAAATAGAAACGTATGAAAAAAATCTTCATATCTGCCGCGCTGCTTGGTTTGTGCGCCGGCGCTTTTGCCCAGAATCTGAATCCGACGGTGGAGGTGACCAACATCTACGCCCGGGAGGCTACGGGCATTGAAAAGCCTTCCCAGCTCCTTGAAATGCCGGATTCCGTCCTGCACTTCAACCTGGACATGGACTATTCGGTGAACAACACGCCCTACAGGGGGTCCTATGAATTCAAACCTTACCTGGTGCAGCTGCGCCCCCAGGCCCGCCCTTCCGGAGAAGGGACGCTGTTTGTCCGCGCGGGTGCTGGCTATTCCCTGCATCCGGAGGCCACGGTGGTGTGGACGCCGGTCAAAAAGAATCATTTCCGCCTGAACCTGTTCGCCGACCATTATTCCTACTTTGGAGATTATCGCAACATTACCCTTCAGGAGAGTTCCTACCAGGCTGACGGTACCTTCTTCAAGGGGAAGGAGATGCACACTGCCGTGGGCGCGGACGGCCTTTATACCTGGACCGGAGGCACTTTCGCGGCGGACGTCCAGTACGGGAATATCCTGGGTACGACGCTTTTCGATAAAGATGTGTCCAATAATATCCTGCAGCTGCGGGCCGGCGTGAAGAGCGCTCCCGGCGCGTCGCTGGACTATGAGGTGCATACCCGTTTGGCTAATATCAGTGTGAGCCAGCCGGATTTCCATGAATTCCATACGGATACGGAAGCTTCCCTGGGAACACATTTCGGCGCTCATCGCATCGCGCTGGGCCTTTTTGCCGAAACGGTGTCCCAGACCGGCGGTTTTGCTGGGAAGGCGGGGCTGGTTCCGCATTATATCCTGAATACCGGGAAATTCCACATGAACCTGGGTGTCAGGCTCTCTTTCCTCTTCCGCTCCGATCCGGCTTTCTGTCCGCATCCTTCCGGTATCGTCTTCCCGGATGTCCGCATCTCTTACGATGCCATCCAGGATGCCCTGGTCCTGTATGCGACGGCCACGGGAGGGGACAACATCATCTCCTATGACCGCCTGCTGGCCCTGAATCCGTTCATCGGCGGCTTTGCCTGGCATACCGACAACATGGTCACTCGCGTCAATGCGAATATCGGCCTTCGGGGAAACGTGGCCGAACGCTTCCATTACGACTTGTGTGCAGGGTACAGATGGGACGACAATGCCTGGACCTGGGGCATCATGGGCGGCGCCCCGTCCATCCCTTACATGGGTTACGCCAGTCCGCTCCACACCTTGTACGTGAAAGCGAATGCCGGCTGGAAGAGCGAATCCATTGATGCGGAGGCCGATGTTTATTACGGATACACCCCCATCCCGGATCTCCAGGGCCGTACGCTCTTTGCACCGGCTCCCTTCAAGGCGCATGCACATGCCTATTACATTTGGGGCGGACGCATCAAGGCTGGCGTAACGGCCGATTTCCGCTCCAAACTGCCCGGCAAGGTGTACATCCCCGGCTTTGTGGACCTGGGCGTTCAGGCCAGCCTGCAGATGACCCGTAAACTGGGTTTCTGGGTCAAGGGCGGAAACCTCCTGAACCAGACCATCCAGCGGGTTCCGTTCTATGCCGAAAAGGGCATCTATTTCACCATCGGCGCGACACTCAGTCTGTAAGAAAATTTTTTCCGGAAAACAGTCTCCTGTCTTTGACAGGGGACTTGTTTTTTATGGAAATAATCATTAAATTTGTATGATTTAGAAAAAAGTAAAAAAACAGCTATAAAAATGATTGAAAACGAAGAGATGAGAGCTGCCGAGGAGCAGTATTCTGCAAATAGCATTCAGGTGTTGGAAGGCCTTGAGGCCGTTCGCAAGCGCCCGTCCATGTATATCGGCGATATCGGTGAGCGCGGTTTGCATCACCTGGTCTATGAAGTGGTGGACAACTGCATCGACGAAGCCATGGCCGGCTTCTGCGACGGAATTGATGTCAAAATCCTGGAAGACAACTCCATCCGCGTGCAGGACAATGGTCGCGGCATTCCCACCGGCATGCATGAGAAAGAGCATCGCAGCGCCTTGGAAGTGGTTCTCACCGTTCTGCATGCAGGCGGTAAGTTTGACAAGAACAGCTACAAGGTTTCCGGCGGTCTGCACGGCGTGGGTGTGAGCTGCGTCAATGCCCTGAGCGACCTCCTCATCGCCGAAATTCACCGGGAGGGGAAAATCTTTGTTCAGAAATACTCCAAGGGCAAGCCCATCACCCCCGTCCAGGTCGTGGGGGAGGCCGGCGACACCGGTACCACCATCACCTTCCATCCGGATCCTTCCATCTTCACCCAGACCATCGTCTATAAGTACGATACCCTGGCCAACCGCCTCCGCGAACTGGCCTATCTCAACAAGGGCATCCGCATCACTCTGACGGACCAGCGTGAAAAGGTGGAACAGTTCATTACCTCCGAAGACGGCGAGCGCAAGGCCACCGGCATCATGGCCTACAGGACCGACTCCTTCTATTCCGAGGAGGGGCTCAAGGAATTCATCGACTATCTGGATGCCGGCGCACCCAAACTCATTCCGGAGCCCATCACGGTGAACTCGGACAAGGTGATTCCCATCGACATCGCCCTCCAGTACAATACCGGTTTCAGCGAGCGCATCTATTCCTATGTGAACAATATCCACACCATCGAAGGTGGTACCCATCTTCAGGGTTTCAAGATGGGTCTTTCCCGTTCCCTGAAGAATTATGCGGAAAAGAACAACCTGCTGGCCAAGTTCAAGGGAGACCTCAGCCCCGAGGACTTCCGCGAGGGCCTTACCGCCGTCATTTCCGTGAAGGTGGCTGAACCCCAGTTCGAAGGTCAGACCAAGACCAAGCTTGGCAATCCCGAGGCTACTTCGGCCGTTTCCCAGGCCACGGCTGCGGCCATGGACCAGTATCTGGAGGAGCATCCCAAGGAGGCCAAGACCATCGTGGAGAAGATTGTGCTGGCCGCCACGGCCCGTGCCGCCGCCCGCAAGGCGCGCGAGATGGTGCAGCGCAAGACGCCCATGGGCGGCGCCGGCATGCCCGGAAAACTGGCCGACTGCTCCGATCATGATCCCGAGCGGTGCGAACTCTTCCTTGTGGAGGGTGATTCCGCAGGCGGTACCGCCAAGCAGGGCCGCGACCGCCGCATCCAGGCCATCCTTCCGCTGCGCGGTAAAATCCTCAATGTGGAAAAGGCCGCCCAGGACCGCGCTTTCGAAAGCCAGGAAGTCCGCAACATCTATACGGCCCTCGGTGTAACGGTGGCCCAGGAAGACGAATCCGGTGAAAAGCACATGGACCTTTCCAAGCTCCGTTATCACAAGGTCATCATCATGACGGATGCCGATGTGGACGGCTCGCACATCGCCTGCCTCATCCTCACGTTCTTCTTCCGCTACATGTTCGACCTTATCAAAAACGGCTACGTCTATCTGGCCACGCCGCCGCTCTATCTGGTAAAGAAGGGCAAGGAAGAGCGTTACTGCTGGACCGATGCCCAGCGGGAACAGGCCACGGCGGAACTGGGACGCGGTTCCGACAAAGGAGTTACCGTCCAGCGCTACAAAGGTCTGGGTGAAATGTCCGACGAACAGCTCTGGGAAACCACCATGGATCCGGCCCGCCGTGTCCTTCGCCAGATTACCATCGAGAATGCCGCCGAGGCGGAGCGTACTTTCTCCATGCTGATGGGAGACGATGTCCCGCCGCGCCGTGCCTTCATCGAAGAAAACGCGCATTATGCAAATATCGACGCCTAAATTGCCGCGGAAGTTTTTTCCGCTGATGGTTGTTTTCGCTGTCCTGGTGCTCCTGATGCCCAGGACCGCGAAATTCAATTATTCCTACAAGAAAGGTACGCCCTGGCCGTATGAAACCCTCATCTCCCAGTTCGATTTCCCCATCCTGAAAACGGAGGAACAAATTCAGCAGGAGCGGGAAGAGGCCGGTACCATCGTCATCCCTTTCTACCGGTATTCGGAGGAGGTGACTTCCGCGGTGGTGAAAAATGCGCAGAGCCTGGACCTCGGGGGCTTGAACAACCTCCGTCCTGCAGTCGTCACCCGTCTGGGCGACATCTATGCCAAGGGCGTCATTTCCGACGCCAAGGTGAAGCTGGAGCAGGGATCGGCCGAAGTGTCGGAAAATCTCATCTACGTCCAGCGCAACAAGCGGGCGGTGCAATATCCCCGTACGGAGGTCTATAAAGTTTCGGAAGCCCGGGACCAGCTGGTGGCCCTCCTGGCCAAGACCTATCCGTCCGTCAACCTGGACTCACTGTTCCGCCGTACCGGGGTGTACGAGGTCATCGTCCCCAACCTGCAGTACGACAAGACCATGACCGAGCTCACGCACGCAGAGTCGGCCGATTACGTCTCTCCCACGCTGGGCTACGTGAAAGCCGATGAGAAGATTGTCTCCAAGGGAGAAATCGTGACGGCGGAGGTGGCTCAGATCCTGGACAGTTACAAGGAAGAGTACAATCAGGTGTTCGGCTATGCCGGTCCGCGTGCGCTGCTGTATCTGGGCAATATCCTGCTGGCCCTGGCCCTGGTGGTCATCCTGTATCTGGTTCTTCATTTCACCAGTCCGGAGGTATTTTCCAAGAGCAACCAGTATTATTACATCCTGACGGTGTTCCTGCTGGCGGCCGTCCTGGCTTTCCTGGTGGAGCGTATCTCGCCTTCACTCTTGTATCTGGTTCCTTTCCCGGTATTTGCCCTTTTCCTGCTGGCTTTTTTCCGCAAGAGGCAGATTTTGCCCATGTACATGGCCCTGCTGCTCCCGCTGCTGATATTCTGCGGAAACGGAATGGAACTTTATGTGATGTTTCTGACGGCGGGCGTGGTCAACATTGAAACCTTCGGCTATTTCAGCAAAGGCTGGCGCCAGTTCCTCAATGCGGCCATTATTTTTGCCGTGGAAATGTTTGTCTATCTGGGCTTCCGTTTTATCGACGTGGGCAGCACCGCCACCTGGTGGGTGGATCTCGCCCTCATCTTTGTGGGCTCCATGGCAATGGTGGCCCTGTATCCGCTCATCTATCTCTTCGAGAAGTTGTTCAACCTGGTTTCCGTCACCCGTCTCATCGAACTGGCCGATACCAGCAATCCGCTCCTTCAGGAACTTGCCGCCAAGGCTCCGGGTACTTTCCAGCACTGTCTGCAGGTGATGAACATGGTGGACGCGGTGGGCCGTGCCACGGATGCCGACGTCCCGCTCCTGAGGGCCGCGGCGCTGTATCATGACATCGGCAAGATGCAGAATCCGCTCTGTTTCGTGGAGAATGAGTCCAATGCGCCCGGCGCAACCAAGTACCATGATGGAAAAACGCCCCAGGAAAGCGCTGCGGAAATTATCCGTCACGTGGATGACGGCCTTGCCATCGCCGAGGAAAACCGTCTGCCGGATGTCCTGAAGGATTTCATCCGCACCCATCACGGAACATCCAGTACGGCCTATTTCATGAACAAGTACCTGAACGGGGGCGGTGACCCTGCGGATGTATCGGCGTTTTATTATCATGGGCAGAAGCCCACTACCAAAGAGCAGGTTATCCTGATGGTGTGCGACTCCATCGAGGCGGCTTCCCGTACGCTCAAGGAATTCACTCCGCAGGCCTATGACCGTTTTGTGGAAGGGATTGTCAAGGGAAAGGAAGATGCCGGTCAACTGGAGGATGCCGACATTACCCTGCACGACCTCAACCTCATGAAGCGCATGCTCAAGACTTATTTGCAGCAGATTTTCCATTCCCGCATAGCCTATCCCAAGCGCAACCGTTGATAGTTCGGCTTATTTTTACTATCTTTGCGCCCCTTATTCGGAAATAAACAATAACAAGATACTATGAAAGTAAGCAAAATCCAACCCGATGCCCTGAATTATCAGCTAACCATCGAGATTGCCGCGGCCGACTATGCCGAACCTCTCCGCAAGCGCCTGAACGAGTATAAGCGCAAGGCAGATATCAAGGGCTTCCGTCCCGGCATGGCTCCGCTGAGCCTCATTCAGCGTCTGTATGGAGATCAAGCCCTGTACGAAAGCGTGAACGGACTGGTTTCGGACCAGCTCAATAACTTCATTCAGAAAGAGAAAATCCGCATTGTCGGAGAACCCCTTCCTTCCGAGGACCAGCCCCAGTTGTCCTGGAAGTCCGGTGAAGATTTCACCTTCAAGTTCGACATCGCGCAGACCCCGGAACTCAATTTTGCCGTGGGCAAGGAAGACAAGGTTCCCTACTACGATATCAATATCACCGCGGCGGAGAAAAAAGCCACCCGTGAACAGTTGCTTCAGCAGTACGGTTCCCTGCAGGAAGGCAAGAAGGCCGGTGAAAACGACTATGTCATCGCCGATATCGTCAACGATACCCACAAGGCCGAGGGCGTGTATGTCTCCATTTCCAATGTGGCCGAGGCTGCCCGTGGTGCCTTTGTCGGCCGGAAAGCCGGTGACAAGTTCGAACTGGACGTGAATGCCGCTTTTGAGAACGAGACCGACCGTGCCGCCATGCTCAAGGTGGAAAAATCCCAGCTGGCGGACCTGAATCCCATGTTCACTTTCAACATCGTGAACGTGAAGACTTTTGTGGCCGCCGAAGAAAACCAGGAAACCTACGACAAGATTTTCGGCAAGGACGTGGTCACCACTCCCGAGCAGTTCGAAGAGAAGATCGAGGAACGCATCAAGGGCTCCCATGAGCAGGAGTCCAACTACCGTTTTGGCACTGACGTGCGCAAGTACTTCGTGGACAAGGCCGGTCTGGAACTTCCGGAAGCCTTCCTCAAGCGCTGGCTGGTATATGCCAACGAGGGCAAGTTCACCGCCGAGCAGGTGGAGAAGGAATTCCCCGCCTTCATCGAGGATTTCAAATGGCAGCTCGTCCGCGGTTATCTGATGCAGAAGTTCGACCTCAAGGTCACGCGTGAAGACCTCCAGGCTGCAGCCGAGTCCTTCGTGGCTTACCAGTATGCCATGTACGGCATGGCCGGCGTTCCGGAGAACATCATCAAGTCTTCTGCCGAAAACATTCTTCAGGACCAGAACCAGTTCCGTCGCCTGGAAGAGCAGTGCGAGGACAACAAGGCCATTGCCCGTGTCCGTGAAGAAGTCACGCTTCAGCACAAGAAAATTTCCCAGGACAAGTTTCGCGAACTGAAATAGTTTGTCATTCTGAACGAAGTGAAGAATCTACAAACGAAGTGAAGAATCTATGACCGAATTCGATAAATTTGCAGTGAAGGGGAGGGGCATCAGTTCGATGACCCTCTCTCGTTATCAGTCCGTCGTGGACGGATACATCAATCCTACCATTACCGAGGAGCGCAAGCTGAATGTGGCTCAGATGGACGTGTTCAGCCGCCTGATGATGGACCGCATCATCTTCCTGGGCGTTCCCATTGACGACGATGTCGCCAATATCATCCAGGCCCAGCTTCTTTTCCTGGCTTCCAACGATTCCCATGCCGACATCACCATGTACCTGAACACCCCCGGTGGTCAGGTGACCAGCGGCCTGGGCATCTATGACACCATGCAGCTGGTCCAGCCGGATGTGGCCACCGTCTGCACCGGCATGGCCGCCAGCATGGGCGCCGTGCTTCTCTGCGCGGGTGAAAAGGGCAAGCGCAGTGCCTTGCCGCACTCCCGCGTGCTTATCCATCAGCCGCTGGGCGGCGCCCGGGGCCAGGCCACGGAAATCCTCATCGCCGCCAAGGAGATTGAAAAAACCCGCACAGAGCTGTTCAATATCATTGCCCAGCACAGCGGCCAGCCTTTCGACAAGGTGGCTCGGGACGGTGAGCGTGATTATTGGATGACCGCCGAGGAAGCCCTTGCCTACGGCATGGTAGATGAAATCCTCCGTAAAAGGAAGCGCTAATGGCAAAAAAGTCTATCCGAGACGGCGGTAGCGGCCGTCATTGTGTGTTTTGTGGCCGCACGGATGCCGAGGTTCCCTTTCTCCTGCAGGGACTGGACGGTTACATCTGTTCGGACTGCGCCAAGCTGGCCGCCCAGTACGTGGATGAGCTGGAAGGGCAGCAGAAGCAGCCGGAATCGGCCCCCAAACTGGGGAAGGCGCCCAAACCGCAGGAAATCAAGGAGTATCTGGACCGGTATGTGATTGGGCAGGAGCGCGCCAAGAAGGTTTTGTCCGTGGCGGTGTACAACCACTACAAGCGGGTGAACCACAACCTGGTGGAAAAGGCCGACGACGTAGAGCTGGAAAAGAGCAACATCCTTCTGGTGGGCCCTACCGGAACCGGCAAGACGCTCCTGGCCCGCACCATCGCCAAAATGCTGGACGTTCCCTTCACCATCGTGGATGCCACGGTCCTCACCGAGGCCGGCTACGTGGGCGAAGACGTGGAAAGCATCCTCACCCGCCTGCTTCAGGAAGCCGATTTCGACCTCCGGAAGGCCGAGCGGGGCATTGTCTTCATTGATGAGATTGACAAGATTGCCCGCAAGTCCGACAATCCGTCCATCACTCGCGACGTGTCCGGCGAAGGCGTACAGCAGGCCCTGCTCAAACTCCTGGAAGGCAGCATCGTGAATGTGCCGCCCAAGGGTGGGCGCAAGCATCCGGAACAGGAGTTCATCCACGTGAATACGCAGAATATCCTCTTCATCTGCGGGGGAGCCTTCGAGGGCATCGAGCGCCACATCGCGATGCGCAAGAACACCCGGATCATCGGCTTCGGGGCCGAGGAGAAACAGCGCATAGAAAAGGACAGCCTCCTGGAATATGTGGATGCCATGGACCTCAGGGCATACGGCCTTATCCCGGAGATTGTGGGCCGGCTTCCGCTTGTGACTTATCTGGACCAACTGGACCGTGAATCACTCAAGCGCATTCTCACCGAGCCCAGGAACGCCCTCTTGCGTCAATACGAGAAGCTTTTCGAGATAGATGGTATCAAGCTTGAGGTGGACCCGGATGTCCTGGACCTGATTGTGGACACTTCCATCAAGAACAAGCTGGGCGCCAGGGGACTGCGCAGCATCTGTGAGAAAATTATGGGAGACGCCATGTTCGAGGCCCCTTCCTCCCGGAAGAAAGTCTTTCATCTTACCATGGAATACGCCCAGTCCAAACTGGCTTTGTAAAGTCCTTGGAATGACGTGTTGTGCCCCGGCTCTCTCGATGGGAGTCCGGGCACAGTTTTTTCCCTGATCCCTGCTCCCGTGGCCGAGACGGAAGGGACACCCCGTCTTTCCCGGAGTTGTCCCGGAAAACAGGGAAGGCTTCTGACTTTGTCGTGTTACTGCTGCCTTTTAGGCACCGTGTTTTATTTGGTCGGCGATGAAGAGGTTCGCCCGCGCCTTGAGTTTCTTTCCCTGTAGGTAAGGAAGATTGACGTGAACGGCCTGCGGCCACATGCAAATGGCTTTTCCCGCCATAATCTGGGCAATGCGGTTCATCTTTTCCTGTATTTCAGGACTGTTCCAACGCAAGCCATAATACTGCTTCCCCATGGCCTCGTAAAACTGCTTCAGAACATCTCTGCCAATATGGAAAATGTTCTTGATGATCGGATTGGGCCCCCAGGAACTCATGTGGGAAAGAATGCTGAAATCCAGCATCGGGTCTCCGTAGCCAAAATCTCCCAGGTCTATCCAATACACCTTGCCTTCGGCCGTGATGATGTTGCAGGGATTGAGGTCTCCGTGCAGGCAGGTAGTGGCGGGTTCCAACTCGTCAATATAGCCAAGAAGCCTTGCCTTGACGTCGTCCGGAAGGTCTTTGCTTCCGTCAATCATTTGGCGCGTATGCAAGTTCTCGCTGTCAAAGATTTCGGTATTGCACGGGGTTTCGTGCAGGGCCTTGGCGTAGTCGGCCGTCACGGCGGCAAGTTCTTCCAGCCGCTCGGGATGATCGGCAATGATTCTTCCGAAAGATTCTTTTCCCTGGAAACGCTGGACAATCATTCCATAGCGCTCCCCGTCGGTCACGAATTCATAAGGCTCGGCCGATGGAATTCCCATGTCGAAAACAGCCTTGGAACGCTGGAATTCCTGCAGTGCCTTTTCTTTCGAAACACTGGTTTTATTGAGTTTGAGGATGACGGAATCGTCCGTTTTGTTAAAAAACGACTCCCCGAATCCACCTCCGCCAAAAGGCGTCCATTCTTGGAGGTCAACGATCTTTGCATGCATTTTACGAATAATTATCTATTGGAAATCAATCATTCAGGCATTTGATATGCGCCGAACCCGGCGATGGCATATTCAGCGTGATGAACGTTTCAAATTTAACGAAATTTCATGAAAAGGAGCGCGTTTTTCTCCAAAAAAAGACCGGCTCTTTCCAGAACCGGCCTTCTTTTTGAGTGAGGACACGCAGATTTGAACTGCGGACCTCTTGCCTGTCAAGCAAGCGCTCTAAACCAACTGAGCTATGCCCTCAAAAGGATTGCAAAGATA